>Ga0268299_1000377_pt1 | contig 148014 bp, 117 predicted proteins | sample NOBtaG_FD_193484 | JGI IMG/M metagenome (GOLD analysis project Ga0268299, IMG submission 193484) | Activated sludge microbial communities from bioreactor in Nijmegen, Gelderland, Netherland - NOB reactor | ecosystem: Engineered > Bioreactor > Aerobic > Activated sludge | place: Netherlands...
CGGTGGTGGCGATCGCTCCCGGCCAGTCCCCGACCAACTACGGTCAGGCATTCTGGAACGCGAACGCCAACTGCTACAAGTACAAACAGATCATCAAGATCATAGACACGCAGAAACCGGTGATCGCCAATTGCCCGGCCAGCCCGGTCGAGATTTGCGACATCACGCCGAACGACGCCAACTTCTGGAACGCCATGTACTGGTGGGACAACACCACCCAGAGCCATGACCTGTGCGAGGCACCGTCGGATCTCTGTATCACGGCCACCGACCTGTGCTCGGAGGAGAACATCAATATCCGCTACCTGCTGTTCCTCGACCTGGACGGCGACGGCACGATGGAGACGATCATCAACAGCACGCAGACGGGCCTCGGCGGCTTGGGCTGGAACGCGGTTCCGTTCGGCAACGCCAGCGGCCCCGGCACGATCCGCCAGTTTGACGGACGCGCGGTCCCGGCCAACCAGAAGTACGGTTTTGCCATCCAGACGACCGTCAGCGGCAACGACAAAACCGCTTGCGTGCGCTGGAACACCCAGCAAGCACAGAACACCTACGTGACTCCCGAGCTGCCCTACGGCGTGCACAAGATCAAGTGGTTCGTGGAGGACGGCTGCGGCAACGAGCAGACCTGCGAGTACATCTTCGAGGTGAAGGACTGCAAGAAGCCGACGGTGGTGTGCATCAACGGTCTGAGCGTGAACATCATGCCGACAAAGATGATCATGCTGACGGAAAAGGACTTCCTGCTCCACACGGACGACAACTGCACGCCTTCCAATTTCCTCAAAACGGCAATTCGCAAGGCTGGTGCCGGTCCGGGCTTCCCGACCAACCCCGACGGCACGCCGCAGAAGACGGTGACGTTCGACTGCACCGAGCTGGGCAAGCGGAACGTGGAGATCTGGTCCATGGACCTGGCGGGCAACGCGGACTTCTGCGTGACGTTCGTGGAGGTTCAGGACAACATGAACAACTGCAACACGACGCACGCCTCCGTGGCCGGTGCGCTGAAAACAGAGGCCGGCAACGGCCTGGAGGATGCCTCCATCTCGGTGGTGGGCACGGTTCCGCCGATCAACCTGAGCGCGGTGACCAACGCCGACGGCCAGTTCGAACTGCTGAACGTGGTTCCGCTGAACGGCAACTACTCGGTGACCCCGACGAAGGACAACGATCCGCTCAACGGCGTTTCGACGTTCGACCTGGTGCTCATCAACAAGCACATCCTCGGCCTCGAGCCGCTGAACAGCCCGTACAAGATGATCTCGGCGGATGCCAACAACAGCCGCTCGATCACGACGTTCGACATCGTCGAACTGCGCAAACTGATCCTCGGCATCTACACGGAGCTCCCGAACAACACGTCGTGGCGCTTTGTGGACAAGGGCTTCGCGTTCCCGAACCAGACGAACCCGTTCCAGACGATCTTCCCGGAAACGAAGCAGATCGCGAACATGAGCGCCAGCCAGATGGCAGAAGACTTCTTTGCGATGAAGGTCGGTGACGTGAACGGCAACGCCGTGACGAGCAGCCTCACAAGCACGGAAGACCGCACGGCCGGCACGCTGTTGTTCGACGTTCAGGACCGCACGGTGAAAGCCGGCGAAACCTTCACGGTGACGTTCAAGGCATCGGAGAAAGTACAGGGCTACCAGTTCACGCTGAACCACGCCGGCCTCGATCTGGTTGACGTGAAACCGGGCGCGAACATGAGCCTTGCCAACTTCGGCGTGTTCGCCGACGACAAGGCGGTGACGACCAGCTGGGACGGCGACGTTCAGGCCGAGTTCGCCATGACGTTCCGTGCCACCGCATCCGGCGAGTTGAGCCGCATGCTGGGCGTGTCGGGCCGCATCACGAAGGCTGAAGCGTACAATGCCGGTGCCGAGCGCCTGCAGGTCGGCTTCCGCTTCAACGGTGCCAACGGCCAGACGATCACGGGCCTGGGCTTCGAGCTGTACCAGAACACGCCGAACCCGTTTGTGAACAAAACGCAGATCGGCTTCCACCTGCCCGAGGCAACGACGGCCACGCTGACGATCTTCGACGAGACGGGCCGCATGCTGTTCACGCAGAAGGGCGACTTCGCCAAGGGCTACAACGCCGTGACGGTTGACCGTTCGGTGCTGAACGCCACGGGCGTCCTGTACTACACGCTGGAAACAGCGAAAGAGAGCGCCACGCGCAAGATGATCCAGACGAAGTAAGGTTTCTGGTTAGAAGGTTAGAGGGTTTCGGGTTTCACAACCCGAAACCTTCAAACCCGAAACCTTCAAACCGTATTCAGATACGACGCGGCACACGAGCCAGCCGCATGCTACCGGAAAGCGATTTTAGCATACTTTAAAATCGGTTTTTGGGATGGCCTCTCTCCGTAAGATGGAGGGGGGCTTTTTTTATTTACGATTTGCACATTTTTTGTCTTTTTTCTGGAATTTTCATGGCGATTTGTTTGGATTGAAAAATACAGCCGGATTTGTTTCGTATATGTTATGAATGTTTACCCCGGCGTTTCCCAAAACTGATTTTTTAACCAAAAGCATTTCGATATGAAATCAATCTCCCTTACTTCGATTACAACATTGGTAACCCTTTTGCTACTTGGCCTGAACGGTTTGCTAACCGCTCAACCGGGGCAATTGATGTTTGCCGCACACCTCAACGGCGCTCAGGAGGTGCCCGCTGTGTCCACCAACGGAGAAGGCCTCCTGACCGTCCTTATCGGGGCAGATCGCAAAACGATGCAAATCCAGGGTGTGGTGAGCAACCTGAGCGGTCCCATTACCGCCGCGCACCTGCATGCCGGATTCTTTGGTGCGAATGGTGGCGTGGTGCTTGATCTGAACTCCATCCGAACAGGCAACAAGTTTGCGGGCGAAGTCGCTGTGTCCGCCAACCTGATCAGGCAACTTCTCAGCACGGGGATCTATGTCAACGTGCATACCGCCGCCAATCCCGGTGGCGAAATACGCGGACAATTGACCCCGGAAACCGATCTTCATTTTGGTGGCGTACTCACCGGGTTGAGCGAAGTGCCGCCGGTAATAACAACAGCAACAGGCATGGGCGGCATACAGGTTACGCTCGGCCACGACAAGGTGCAATACCGGTTTGTGGTCAACGGTTTGAGCGGCCCCATCACCGCCGCGCACATCCATGAGGGTGCTCTTGCTGTTGCCGGCCCCGTGGTAGTGGGACTGGGTTTTTCCGGCAATACCTTGATCGGTGAATTGCCGACGAGCAGTTTGCCATCTGATTTCATTGCCAAACTCCTTGCGGGCGCATACTATGTCAACGTGCACACCGCCGCGAATCCGGCTGGGGAAGTGCGTGCTCAGCTGAGCTTCCTGAGCTACCTCAGTGGGTTTGCCCTGTTGAACGGGGATCAGGAAACTCCTCCGGTGACTACAAGCGCCATAGGGATCGGTGGCGTGTCGGTCGTGCCCGGCCTCGACAGTTTGATTTATTTTGTTCAGGTAAGTGGGTTGAGCGGCCCGGCTACTGCGGCCCACGTACACCGGGGAGCCGCTGGCGTAGCCGGTGGTGTCGTGTTTGGGCTTTCGCCGGTACCCTTAGCCACAGGCTTGTACACGGCAACAGTACCGCTGGATAGCGCACGTATTTCCGACCTTGTGAGAGGCGACTGGTATTTTAACGTGCATACCGCCGCCAATCCCGGGGGGGAAATTCGCGGACAAATACAGACCAATCTTCGCAAATCGTACGCTTTTGAACTTTGTGGAACACAGGAAGTGCCGCCGAACAACAGCACGGCTTATGGGGCAGGAATGGTGTCCATAGATCAGGGCAACCTGACCGCTCGATACAAACTGTCGGTCAACGGCCTTAGCGGTCCAGCCACGGCAGCCCATATCCACACCGGTGCAGCGGGCGCTAACGGCGGAGTCCTTTTCGGATTGACCACGCCAGCGCCTTACAGCGAAGGCGCTATCGCGATCACCGGAATCAATGCTACCCTGATCGCCAATGCAGGTGCCTATATGAACGTGCATACCGCCGCCAATCCCGGTGGGGAAATTCGCGGTCAGGTGATCCGGGGACTGACTTGTAGCGGCGTTTCGGCGGTTTTTGATCCGATCGTCGGCGATGTTCAGGTGTTTCCCAACCCTGTCGCAGAAGTGCTGAAAATTCAGGTGAATAGCCGGGAGGCATTTCAGGGATTGTTGCAAGTGAGCGATTTGTCTGGCCGGATTTTGGTTAGCCAAAACGTGGAAACTACCGGAAGCGGCTATCAGGAATGGACGTTGCCCGTGGCAGAACTTGCCGACGGACTATACTTCTTGAGGCTCACTCAAGCAGGCAGAAACGTGCTGGTAACACGGGTCGTGAAAATGTAACGATTTACGATTTGCGATTTACGATTTGCGATTTACGATTTGCGATTTACGATTGGCCGAGCGTGATATCGTAAATCGTAAATCGTAAATCGTAAATCGCACTTACCTTCGCCGGCACTTATTCAACGTGAATTCATGCGAGACGTAACCGACTTAGTTGGACGGATTTTGTTGTCGGCCATTTTCTTTTTCGAGGCCATTGATTCCGCCATTTATTTTGACAAAACCAGAGAGTCCATGACCCACCACGGGCTTACCTGGAACCAGGACATGCTGCTGTACGGAGCCATTCTGTTTTTATTGCTGGGAGGGACGATGGTGCTACTGGGGTACCGGTCGTCGCTGGGAGCGATCCTGTTGCTAATGTACTGGATACCGGTCACGTTTATCGTCCACGATTTTTGGGCGTATCCGGAGGAGCAAGTTCGTTTGCATAAAATTTTGTTCATGAAGGACATGGCCATTATCGGCGGACTTCTCATGCTGCTTGGCAAAGGAAGTGGCAGATACAGCATGAAGCGACTGCTGGCAACAACGAGGGTGTGAAATCAGGTGACTTTGACCTTGGCTAGAACCCTGGAGAAATAAGCCGGGAAAAACCGTTTGAGGTACACTCCGAGGACCTCTTTGCCGCCTATCCAAACCTCCTCTTTTCCGCGTTGGATGGCCGTCAGAATATGCCGCGCAGCTACCTCCGGGTCCATGCCTTTTTCGGTAGCATCGTCCATCGTGCCCTGCGGCTTGCCACTTCCGGTCAGGGCGTTGATACTGACATGGGTGCGGACAAAGCCCGGGCAGGCCAATGTGATCCGGATCGGTGTATGGTCAAGTTCGGCGCGAAGACTGTCGAAAAAGCCGTGCAGCGCGTGCTTGCTGGCTGCGTATGTAGAACGTAGCGGCGAACCAAATTTTCCCGTCAGGCTGGACACCGTAACGATGTGCCCCAACTGATGGGTCAGCATGCTGGGCAGGACGGCCTTCGTCAGCGCGACCGTTCCGAAAAAATTCACATCCATGAGTTGTTTGTCCACGGCGAGGGGCGTGTCCAGCGCTCGGCTGCGTTGCGAGATGCCGCCACAGTTGATCAAAATATCCACCTTCCCCACTTGCTTTAAAACCGCTTCCACGATGGCCGGGATGTCGTCGTGGTGGGCCAGGTCGAGCGCTTGGACCAAAATGTGTTTGGCGCCCCTGTTCGCGGCCTCTCCGGCCACTCGTTGCAGTTCGGGTACGTTTCGAGCCGAGAGGATCAAATGCGCGCCATGTTCGGCCAGGCTGTACACGAGGGCCTCCCCGATGCCCGAAGAGGCCCCGGTTACCCAAATGCGTTTTTGATGAAAATAATCGGACATTCTGGTTTGAATTTTATGTGACAAAGCACCTGCTTGCCCCACAAAGGTAAAAATGCCGCGCAAGTTGTCCCCTCGTGTTGGGTCGTATCGTCAAGCGGTCGTATCATTGTCCCAAAAGAAAAACGCGCCGTGAACATCGTCACCCTTACGTTAAGCCCTGCCTTGGACAAAAGCGCCACGGTGGATCGTATCGCCCCCGAACACAAACTACGCTGTTCATCACCCCGGCTTGACGCCGGCGGCGGCGGGATCAACGTGTCCAAGGGGATCCGGCGCCTCGGCTCGGCGAGCACGGCGGTTTTTCCCGTCGGAGGGCCGAACGGCCGTCGCCTGATTGACCTGGTGACCGAAACCGGCATTGCTGCCGAAACGATCGAGGTGCCCGGTGAAACCCGCGAAAACTTTTCCGTGCTGGAAACGGGCACCGGGTTTCAGTACCGGTTTACCATGCCAGGTCAAGCCCTTGGGGAAAAGGATGCCGAAGCCTGCCTCGATGCCGTCCGACGCTTGCGCCCCGATATTCTCGTGGCCAGCGGAAGTTTGCCGCCCGGCCTTCCGGACACCTACTATGCCAAAGTTGCCTCGGTGGCCAAACAGATCGGCGCCCGTCTCGTCCTGGACACGTCGGGGGCTGCCCTGCAGGCGGCTGCGCACGAAGGCCTTTTTCTCCTGAAACCCAATCTCGGCGAGCTCAGCGCGTTGGTCGGCGTCGAAAAACTGGAAATGAATCAAGTGGACGATGCAGCCATGGAGATCATCCATCGCGGGAAATGTGCCGTGGTGGTGGTGTCGTTGGGGCCGCACGGAGCACTGTTGGCCACCAGTGATGGTTTTGTGCACGTGGCGGCGCCGATCGTAGAAAAACGCAGCACCGTGGGGGCTGGAGACAGCATGGTGGCCGGTATGGTATGGGCCATGGGTGCGGGCAAACAACCCTTGGAAATGGCCCAGGTTGGGGTGGCCTGCGGCACCGCTGCTACCATGAACCCCGGCACCGAACTGTTTCGTCCGGACGACGTTTGGCGTTTATTTGACTGGATTCAAACATTTGGCAAACGCTACCGCTTCACCGATTTTTGATTAATATTCCTACTTTTGCCGGCTCTTTCTGGCTTTACCCTTTTTTTATGATAAATCTGATACTTTTTGGCCCGCCCGGCTCCGGTAAAGGCACGCAAGCGGTGCTTTTGGTCGAACGCTACAACCTGGTGCATATCAGCACCGGCGACCTGTTCCGGTACGAGATGGGGAACAATACCCCGCTCGGGTTGCAGGCAAAGGCATATATTTCCAAAGGAGAACTGGTGCCGGATGCCGTCACCATCGGTATGCTGCGCAACAAAGTGGAAGCACACCCGGAGGCCGGCGGTTTTATTTTCGATGGATTCCCGCGCACGATCCCGCAAGCCGAGGCACTGGACCATTTGATGGTGGAAGAAGGCACTGCCGTCCATGCCCTCATCGCGCTCCAAGTGGCCGATGAGGAAATTATTCAGCGCATCAAATTGCGTGGAGCCACCTCCGGCCGCACCGACGACTCGGACGAGAACATCATTCGCAACCGGATCAACGTGTACAATACCGAAACCACCCCCGTGTTCGATTACTACGCGGCGCAAGGCAAAAGCCACAGCGTCAACGGTCTCGGATCCATTGACGACATCTTTGGCCGTCTCTGTACAGTGATTGATGCCGTGCACGCGGGCTGGTAAAAGGTTTCTAACACCAGAAAGGTTTACCGATGCTCGAAGTCGCCCCGACACTTTGAAGCGAACTTTTCCATAGTTTTGCGCCAGTTTTCCGTCCACCGTCCACCGTCCACCGTTATGGCACTTCCGTCAAATCCTTGGCAAGCACTCTGGCAGCGGTTGCCGGCTCCCTTGCAGAACCGGTACTATCTGACGCTGTTGGTGTTCTTCTTTTTGCTTATTTTTTTGGACAAACACAGCCTTTGGACTCAATGGCGTTTGCACCGGGCACAACAACGCCTCGAAGAGGACAAGGCCTACTACGAGCAGAAAATTCTGGAGGCCAAGGAAGAGGCCAAGGACTTTGAACTGACGAAGGAAAAATTTGCCCGGGAGCACTACTACATGAAACGCCCCAACGAAGACGTGTACATCATCAAAGACGAAAACTAAGTCAATCGAATCAATCGAATCAATCGAATCCATAACTTCATGTCTGTTTTAGTCAACAAGCACTCGCGCATTATCGTACAAGGTTTCACCGGGAAAGAAGGCACGTTTCATGCCGAGCAAATGATCGCTTATGGCACCAACGTAGTCGGAGGCGTTACACCGGGAAAAGGCGGCCAAACGCACCTCAATCTTCCGGTTTTCAATACCGTTGATCATGCCGTGCGGGCTGCCGGCGCCGATACCTCCATCATTTTCGTTCCGCCCGCGTTCGCCGCCGATGCGATTATCGAGGCTGCCCAGTCCGGCATCAAAGTCATCGTGGCCATCACGGAAGGCATCCCCGTTCAGGATATGGTGCGCGCCAAAGCATACATAGACCTCAAGGACTGCCGGCTCATCGGCCCCAATTGTCCGGGCATCATCACTCCCGACGAAGCCAAAGTGGGCATCATGCCCGGCTTCGTGTTCAAACGCGGCCCTATCGGCCTTGTGTCCAAGTCCGGCACCCTGACCTACGAAGCCGCCGACCAGGTGGCCAAGGCAGGTCTAGGTATCAGCACCGCCATCGGGATCGGCGGCGACCCGATCATCGGCACGACGACACGCGAAGCCATCGAACTGTTTATGAACGATCCCGAAACAGAAGGCATCGTTATGATCGGCGAAATCGGCGGCTCCTTGGAAGCCGAGGCTGCACGCTGGATTCGTCAGAACGGCAACCGAAAACCCGTCATCGGCTTCATTGCCGGCCAAACGGCCCCAAAAGGACGCAAGATGGGGCACGCAGGCGCCATTGTCGGTAGCGCCGACGACACCGCCGAGGCCAAAATGCGCATCATGGCCGAAAATGGGATCCATGTGGTGCAGTCTCCTGCCCAAATCGGTGCTACCGTGAAGAAGGTTATGAGCGGTCTGCTGGTCTAAGCCGATGTGTCCCGGAACTCCGTTCCGGGTGTTCAGATAGTGGCTGTTTTGCGATTTCCCTAACCGGAACGGAGTTCCGGGAGACATGTTATCCCAGTTCGACCCGGGCCACCGATACCACACGGCTGAGTGCTTGGCGTACGACCTCCGTATTCGGGTGGCGCAGGATGATGTAGCCCTCGCCTTCGTAGTTTCCTGCGGCCTCCTGCCCGATTTGTGGAATCTTGAAATCGGTGATGAGGTGCCCGACTTCGCGCTGCACCACATCCAGCCCGTGTACGGCACGCACCCGTCCTCGGCCCTGGCCTCGCAGGTATGCCGCACCGACCGCATACTGGCGTTTGGGCTGTTCGAACGTGCCGAAAATCATCAGCCTCGCCCAGGCGTCAATGGCGTCAAAATCGCCGGCTCTACCCACCAGTGTCATAATTTGAGCGCCAGGCGGTCGGGCCGCTACTTCCGAAATGGCCAAACTACCGTCGGGCCTTCGAAACCATTCCAAATGGCTGATCCCTGTATCCATGCCGAGTGTTTGCAGCGTTCGGAACGCCGCCTCCCGGATGTCGTCATACTGCGGCGCCTCCACCTCGCGGGGCACCACTACCTGCCATTGAATCCACGGCTCGCGCATGGCCTCCAGCGGGTTGGGGTAATAGTTCGAAAGAGAATGGTACACCGGTTGGCCGTCGAGTGAAAACGTGTCGAAGGAATGCTCGGTGCCCACGACGAATTCCTCCAGCAGGGCCGAAGCGCCGGGCATGGCCGCGAGGGCTGCGTCCAGTTCGGCAGGATTGCCCACTTTGAAGGTGGACAACGAACCGGCCCCGGAGGGCGGTTTCACCACGATCGGGAATCCGCACTCGGCGGCAAACGCAGCGGCCTCGGCCCGTCCGTGAATTTCTCGGGAGCGGGCGCAAGGCAGTCCGGCTTGCCGAAACAGGTCCTTCATCCGTTGCTTGTCGCGGAAATTAAGCGCGGTTTCCACGTTCATGCCGACTATGCCGATCCGCTCCCGGGCGGCGGCCAAGGGCACTTGAAGCGCCTCTACGGCACCGATCAGGCGGTGGATGGGAGCGCCGAGTTCGTCTCGCAAGGCGGTGGCTGCGGCGGTCAGGGCATCGGCATCGAACACATCGGGGACTTGCCGAAACCCGATGACTCGGGTTTGAATATCCGGCGGCAACAATACTGTCGGCTCCTGGGAAACCAGGGCAAAACGCACGCCGGACAAGCCGCTCAGCACGTCAATGAACTTGACGGCATTCGCGGTAAAGTTTGGGCAGACGTAAATGACTACAACCATAGTTGCGGGTAAAGGTAAAAAAAGATGAGCCGCCCCAAATTATTGGGATGGCTCATCTTTTTTCAATGCACAAAAGGTGTCCGCGCTTATTTGCCGCGAAGTGCGCGCGGGATTTCGATGTTGGCTACCGGGATGGCGCCGCTGTTGGTGATCATGACCCCATCCTGCAACTTGATGTCGCGGATACGAATGGTGTCGCCCAAGTCCATGGTCGAAATATCGGCCACCACTTCGTCCACCACGTTTTCCGGCGTGGTCAGGATGTTGATCTTGCGCATGGTCGTGATGAACTTGCCACCGGCTTTCACACCGGGTGCTACGCCCGAAAAACGCAGGGGCACGGAAGCCTTGAACGTCACGCCCGGAACGAGCTCCAGAAAGTCAATGTGCAGGACCGCTTCAGTGGCCGGGTGAAACTGGATGTCTTTCACGATACACTTGTGCTTTTTTCCGTTGAGTTCGATTTCTGCCAGTTTGAACTTGGGCGTGTACACCAAGTGGCGGAATTCAGCGGGGGCAATGTTGAAGGGGGTGGCGTCTCCGCCGCCGCTTTTATACATCACGGCAGGAACCATGCCCGAACGGCGAATGCTCTTGGCGGCTTGCTTGCCGGAATTTTCCTTCGAATGACCTTGAATGGCAACGATTTCCATTATATTTCGATACTGTTTTATTACTTTTTTGAAAAAACGCCCGCAAAGGTAGAAATTCAGGGGTGGAAATAGCAAGGAGGAAGGAAAAAAGTTTTTCAAACGGTCAAACCTGTGGCGCCTTCGTTTCTATTGTCAAAAGGAAAACAATCAGGGGCTGGATTTTAAGACAGCCCGTGGCGGCATTGTCGGGCGGCTGCGTCATATTCAATTTCAAAAAATCTGTTTTGGCCCAACCTGTGTCGGCGGATCTTCCTAACGAGCGGGTTTATTTTGTGCAGCAAACAAACCACTCGCATGCACACACCGAACGACCTCTTCCGCCAACGCCCGCACGACACATACTTCGAACAAGTATTCAAGGTGCTGCCGGTCGCACTGGAATTAGTGCGAAAATTTATACCTCCCTAACAGGTGACGGTACTGAATCTGAACACCTTGCAACTTTCATCGGAGAGTTTCTTATCGGAGGAACTGCGGGGATTTTTCTCCGATCTGGTCTATACCTGCGAAACAGTAGATGCCGAACCGGTGCGAATTTGCCTGCTCTTGGAGCACAAAAGTGGCAGCACTGGCCGCCGGATTTATGTGCAATTGGGCAATTACCTGCGCGGTGTGCAGGAAGAGGATATCGTCCAGCAACGTGGCCAATTTACGCTAACCATTCCGGTGCTGTTCTACCATGGAGAAGCACCGTGGGATCCAGGTCCGCTTCGAGAACAGTATGGCACGGTACCCAAAGTGCTGGCCGGTTACATCCCACATTTTGACTTCATCAAGGTAAATGTGCGGGCCATGTCCGACGAGGAAATCCGAAGCATGCAGGACGCGGTGTTGTTGCGCAATATTTTCCTAGCGTTCAAGCACGCGCGAGAGGCGGAATACATCCGCCGATATTACCGTGAAGTGTTTATTTTTGTCCGTGAAAACGTGCCTGAAGAAGTGCTTTTGGGATTGTTTCAGGCCACTTTTCTTTATCTACAGATTGTCTCACCCTTCAACAAACATGAAATTATGGAAATCGTAGAAACACTGCCCCCGGAATACGGGCAAAAAGCAAAGTCCGCTTATGACCAAATATTTGAGGAGGGTATCGAGAAGGGTATCGAAAAGGGTATCGAAAAGGGTATCGAAAAGGGTATCGAAAATCTGCTCGTGGCTTTCCTTAATAAAAATCCAGGATGGACTGACAGGCAAGTGGCTGAGAGTTTTGACATCTCAATAGACAAAGTGAAAAAGGCGCGACTTGCTTTGCGTGCAAGACAGTAAAGCGCCGACGAACGACCTGATTAGGTGGGATGGCGCCAAAGATGTATCGAGGCTGTGATATAGATATGTTACACCCCCACCAACGTTCGATAATCATCCCACCGGGCATCCTCGCTTTTCATTTCCAGCAGGTCGAGTAGTTCTTCGGCATAGAGCGCGTCCAGTTCGGGGGCGGTGCGGGCGTTGCGCAGTTCGAGCATGCCTTCGCGCAGTTGCGCCACGCGCCACGCGAAGGTGCGCTCCATGCGAGCAAAAATGGCATCGCAGGCCTCAACATGGTTGTCCCACGGGCCATCGGCGGCTATGGCGTCGCGAAAAGCCTGCTTGTTTCGGGCGATCATCTTTCCGTCCTCGAGGATGAAATATGCCGTGTGCGCCCAGGTTTCGGGCGGCGGCAGGAGTTTGGCGTAGAGCACGAGTTGCAGGTCTTCGCCGTTTTGGATCATTTCCCTGCGGCGGCGGGCACCGCTCCACTTCAGGTCCACCACGGCCCATTCGCCCGGATCGCGGCGCAGCACGAGGTCGGCCTTGCCCCGCACGGGCCAGCCGCCGAAGGTGCCCTCCAGTGCCATTTCGGTGTCGTGGATGTGCCAGCCGTTGGTGCGGATGAGGGTCAGCAGGCTCCACGCGGCGCTTTTTACCCGATTGAGAAACTGGTTTCGCTCCGGTTCGCGTCCGTACAACAGCAGCGTGGCGCCCTCGCGTTCGAGCAGGTTTTCCGCTTTGGCGTTGATCCAGTCCTGCACGGCATATTTGTCCCACGTGAGGCAGTCTTTTTCCAGCAATAAAAACTCGAAAAAGCGGTGTGCCAAACTACCGAGCAGGGTCTGATCGCGCGAAACGCCCAACAGGCTGGTGGGGTATAGCCGCAGTTTTTGCCGGAAAAACCAACGGTGCGGGTAGTAAAACAGGTGCTCCAGATTGGTCGGCGTTTCGTACGCGCTGTCGGAAAAACGCTCGGGGTTGGGAAGCCGCAAGTGCGGGCGCAGCGGCGCGCCTGGCCGGGTGTTCAGCAGTACATACCCGGGCATGGCGCACAGGCGCTCCAGGTTCGTCCGATGTTGCGGATTTTCGAGGTCGAATGTCAGGGCTTTCGGGTTTTCAAAGTAGGCCTCGATATCGCTCAGCAAGAGATGCGGCAGGGCTTCGGCGCCGTCGGCTTGTTCGGGCACAACCAGCACCAAACGCCTGGCGGCTTGCCATACCGGCTTCTGCCCGAGTGCCAACTGCTGGCGGCCAACCGCCTCTGGGGAATCCGGTTCGGCATTTCGTGCGGCCAGCCAGGCGCGTTCGGCCTGTTGCCAGCGGTCGGGCGCGGGGGCGCCGCCGTCGAACAGGCAGTTCCACCAAACAAGCGTGTCTGCCGATGCCGCAAATGCGCCGGGCTGGTGTACGAAGGGGAAATGGCTTGTTTCGGCGACGGCCACTTGCACGGGCGCCGGCTCGTAAATGGTGCGCACGATGCGCTCCAGTTCCAGAAATCCGATGCGCTGCTCGGGCAGGGTGTCCAGCAGGTCGCGGATGCGGCGAGCCTGCTCGGACAGCACCAGCAGCGTGGGGTTTTCCTTTTCCCGGTGACGCTCCAGCGCCCAGCGGTACAGGTAAGCGTACAAGTCGAGCGCATCGCGCTTCGGCGCGGTGGCATCGGCGCGGTAGCGGCGGCGGCCGAACCAGAATTCGTATTGCTCGCGGACAGCGTCCGCTACATGCATTTGATCGAGGTAGCCCAGCACGGCGGCAAACCAGGTGTCGCTGAACAGTCCCGGTTTTTCGGCCATCACGCGGGCAATTTCGAGCGCAAGGCCGTCGTCCAGCGGTTTGAGCGGCAGCGTGACAAACTCCATGATTTTGAACACGTCCACCGGCTCCCAGAGAAATGCCGGGGCAAGTTTGAGCACCTGCAAAGCCGGCCGCGCCAGCGATGCCGACAACACGCCCATGGCCGGAAAACCTTCCTGTTGCAACGCCTGCTCCAGCACGCGGTTGAGTTCGGGAATCAGGAAAACGGGCTGCCAGTCGGGGTTTTTTGCCAAAAATTTTGCCAGAAACACCGCTGCGTCACTGTCGCTCCGGGCTTTCAGGAGGAGAAGCGAGCCGTCGGCTGTTGCCGTTTTTTTGCCCGAAACACGGCCCGTCAAGCGCCCTTGCAGCCAGGCCAGGTCCGAGTTTCGGTCAACAGCCCGGGGTTCGGGGTGCAGCGTATGCACCGGCACGCGGGCAGCCCGGAAAATCGCCACCACCCGCCGAACAACCGGAGGAAGCAGCACTTCCGGTTCGTGCAGGACAATCTCGTCAGCAGGCACGGAGCGCAATGGCAACCATTCGAGCACCCGGGCGTAGCGGTCGGCCCACCCGGTGGCTGCCGCGCCGATCTCGGGATTGGTGGTTTTTTGACGGAACAAAACCTCCACGCGAGCCAGGTCGGCAAGGCGGGGCGGACAGTCGCCTGCCGGCAAAAAATCCCAGCCGGCGAGCAGGAGTTCGTCGCGCCAGGTCAGCAGCGCTTCGGCGGTGGCAAATCGGTCTGCCTCGAACGAGGCGGCGAAAAATGGGGGCTCCTGGGCAGTTTCGAGTTCCTGCAACAGCGCCTGGCGGTACAGTTCGATGCGCAGGTAGTCCGTGTTTTCGGGGCAGCCGCTCAGCCCAAATTGGGTTTCGAGCCAGAGGAGCAATTTTTTTTGCCCTGCAAAAAGCACCCCTGCCCGGGCGGGGTCGGGAGTGGAATGAACCAAGTTGTCAAAATGGGGACTGAGGTGGAGGCGCATGTTCGGGAAGGTTGAACGGGTTTGACGGGTTTCTGGCAAAAGTAAAGCGCTTGGCACTACGAAAGATTCTCTTAACTTTGTCGAGCAATGAAAAATGTACTGCAAGAATCACGTCTTGACCGCACCAAAATTGCGGTTTATAAAAAAGGACAGGAGCCAAGCGATGTGCTTTTTTGGCTTTCTAAGCCACCTGTTGAACGCCTCTTGGCGTTGGAAACCATTCGTGCAGAATTCAATCAATGGAAATATGGTTCTGAACAAGGATTTCAGCGAGTTTATCGGGTTGTTAAACGAAAAAGGCGTTAAGTACCTGGTCATCGGTGGCTACGCAGTTGCTTTTCACGGGTATCCAAGGTACACAAAAGACCTCGACCTTTGGGTTTGGCTTGACCCCGGAAATGCAGCAAAAGTGGCGGAAGCACTAGAAGATTTTGGGATGGGTGGACTAAGTTTTTCCACTGAAGACTTCATGAATGCAAATAACGTCGTTCAACTCGGGCTTCCCCCCAAATCGAATAGATATCTTGACTGATTTGGAATCGCTTGACTTTGAAACGTGCTATGCCAGCCGTGAGACCGTCCAGGTTGGTGAAATCAACGTAAATTTTTTGGACTATGTACAGTTTGATTTTGGCAAAGACGGTTGCAGGTCGTCCTCAGGATCGAGTTGATGTAAAAAAACTCAAAGAGCGAAAGTCAAAAAAGAAGTAAACAAGATCCTTGGATTGAAGTGTTGTCACACCTCCTCGACTTCCAGCCACGCTTTCCCCATAAAATTCACCAAATCCCCCGCTACCATCCCCGCCTGACTTTTTTCTGCCGCCGCCAGATCGCCCGCCAGCCCGTGCAGGTATACTCCGAGCAGGCAGGCATCCTGTGGCGTATATCCCTGTGCCAGCAACCCGGCGAGCAACCCGGTGAGCACGTCGCCGCTGCCACCGGTGGCCATGCCGGGGTTGCCGGTAGTGTTGAACCAGCAGGAACCGTCTGGACAGGCGATGGCCGTGCAGGCGCCTTTCAGGACAATAAAAACCCGGTGTTCCCGCGCTTTGGCCCGTTGCAGGGCGTTGCGCTCAAAGTCGTTTGCGCTGGGGCCGAACAAGCGCTCGAACTCCTTGGGATGCGGGGTCAGCACGGCGTTTTCAGGCAAAAAAGAAAACCAGTTCGGGTGTTTGGCGAGCAGGTTGAGCGCGTCGGCGTCGAGTACCAGCGGGACGCGGGCGGTTTGTAGCAGCCGTTTGAGCACATGCGCGGTTTGGGCCTCCTGCCCGATGCCACATCCCGCACCGATGGCCGAATAACGGCTCAGGTCGGGCAGTTCCGTCCAGCGCGAGTCGCTGGCATCCACGCTGCACAGCGCTTCCGGCACGCGGGTTTGCAGGATGCCGTACCCGCAGCGGGGCGTATGCACCGTGAGCAGCCCAACACCCGCCCGCAGGCATGCTTCTGCCGCCAGCACCGCAGCGCCCATGCTGCCGAAATGCCCGTTGAGGAGCAGCGCGTGGCCGAAGGTTCCCTTGTGCGAAAAACGGGGGCGCGGCTTCGCCAATGCCCGCGCGTCGGCAGGGGTGACAACATGAAAATCCGTGTCGGTTGTTCGGGCATACTCGGGGCGCAGGCCAATGCTCCCGAAATCCCACTCGCCTACGCGTCCGGCGTTTTCCGGAAAAAAGAAGGCAAGTTTTGGCGTTTCAAAGCTAAAGGAGCGCGTGGCGTGCACGACATTGTCTGCCGGGTCTTGACCCGCAGACCCGCAGAGGCGCGGAGTATTTTTCGAAAAACTTGTACTCCGCGCCTCCGCGTCTCCGCGGTTTGTTGTGGTTGCCAGGTACGGCGTATGCCGGTCGGCAAACAACCCGCTCGGCAGGTCAATGGCCAGTACGTCGTTCGGCAGACCGTTGAGCCGCGCCACCAGTTCCGCCCAAGCGCCCTCCAGTGGGCGCGACAGGCCGGAGCCGAAGAGCGCGTCCACGACAAGGACATTGGCCGGTACGAGCGGGAACTGATCCGGCGATGTCAGCAGGGCCAGATCCACGGCCCTCTGCGGCGGCAGGGCGGCCAGCTGTGCATCAAAATCTGCGCTGTGCTTCCCGCCGAAGTCGCAAACGAATACCTTTGCCGTGTAAAACCGTCGGTGCAGCAGTCGGGCTACGGCCACGCCGTCGCCGCCGTTGTTGCCGGTACCGGCAAAAATCCAGACGGGGCGTTCGGTGTCGGGGTAGAGCTGGGTCAGCCAGTCGGCAAACGCGCCGGCGGCCCGGTTCATCAGTTCCACGGAAGCGATCGGCTCGCGTTCAATCGTGTAGGCGTCCCAGGCGCGGATTTGTGCAGTGCTGTAAATTTTCATCAGTATAACCGGATATTCGTCCGACGACAGACTCGTCGGACGAATCATGACAACGAACGCATGACGCAAGCAAAGTTAGCGACATTGGAGGAGATCATCCTGCATCCCGACAATTGGGACGATGCCACCAATTATTTCCTCGACCATTTCGCCACCGAGCCGGCGTTCATGGAGATGAGCCGGAAAACCAGCCTGCCCATCATCATCAAAATGATGGGCGAACTGGCCAAACACCTGTTTCAAAAAGATGCGGTGGCCTTGGTGAACCCGATGATGTTCAAGGTCAAGCCCTTCCATTTGATCCACGGGACCTGCGTGGTGGAGGGGCGGCTCATCACGTTCGTGTACCTGACCACGGTGCACAAGGGCGTGTTCAGCGTCGGCAACCTCGCCACGAACCGGATCGAACACAGTTCCCGGGTATCGGCCCTGCCGCTCGGCACCATGGACGACGAGGACGAGATGTATCAGGAACCCTGGAACAGCAACCCCAACTGAGCATGACCGACCGTTTTTTTTCCGGCCTCCAAGTAGTCGAGTTCGCTTCCGTGCTGGCCGGCCCCGCCGTGGGCATGTTTTTCGCCGAACTCGGCGCCGAGGTGGTCAAAATTGAGAACAAAACCACCGGCGGCGATGTCACCCGCGGCTGGAAACTGCCTTCGGAAAACCCCGGGTCCGACGTTTCCGCCTACTTCTGCAGCGTCAACTGGGGAAAAACCCACCTGTTTCTCGACCTGAACTCTCCCGCCGATCTGCGTACGGCCCTCGACCTGTGCGACCATGCCGACGTGGTCGTTTCCAATTTCAAACCCTCTGCCGCGCACCGCCTTGGCGTGGATGCCGCCGCCCTTCGCGCCCGCAACCCGCGCCTGATCCACGCCCAGGTGTGCGCTTGGGCCGACCCCGATGACGAAAGCCCGGCCTTCGACGTGGTGCTGCAGGCCGAGGCAGGATTTTTGTACATGAACGGCGAGCCGGACGGCCCGCCCGTGAAAATGCCCGTGGCGCTGATAGACCTGTTGGCCGCGCACCAACTCAAGGAAGCGATCCTGCTCGCCCTGCTACACCGCGAACGGACGGGGATAGGCAGCAACGTATCCGTGTCGCTGCTCGAAAGCGCCATAGCCTCGTTGGCCAACCAGGCCACCAACTGGCTCATGGCCGGGCAGGTACCGCAGCGCATGGGTACGCAACACCCGAATATCGCCCCCTACGGCGACATGTTCGCCTGCGCCGACGGGCGGCAAATCCTGCTGGCCGTGGGCACCGAGCGGCAGTTCCGGCACTTGTGCCGCTGCATCGGACAGGAAAACCTTGCCGAACACCCCGACTTTGCGGACAACCGGGCGCGGGTGCAGCATCGCGCAGCGCTGAACACCGTGCTGCAAGGGGCCTTTCTGAAAAAAAACCGGAGCGAGTGGTTGGCCGAACTTCGGGCACAACAGGTTCCTGCTGCACAAATTCGCGATATGCCGGCGGTGTTCGAGATGCCCGAAGCACGGGCGATGGTTTTGGAGGAAGGGCCGACAAAACGGGTTCGGACGGTGGCCTTTCGGATGGCGGAAATTGAAAACAAACAGTAAAAAAGACGAGTCATGCAGGTTTTATTTCTTTTGAGCGCCTTTCTGTTGCCCGCCTTTTTGTTTGCACAAGGCGTTGCTGCGGGCGGTCGCCACTCGCTTGCCATCTGTTCGGACAGCACGGTTCTGGCATGGGGCTACAACGGCTTTGGCCAATTGGGCGATGGCACCCTGTTGGAGAAGCACACTGCCGTTCCGGTAGTCGGCCTCTCGGGCGTGGCCCAAGTGGCCGGGGGCCTATTCCATTCGTTGTTCGTAAAAAAGGACGGCACGGTTTGGGCTTGCGGACGAAACACGCTCGGCCCGCTCGGGAACGGGACGACAAGCAACAGCTCCACCGTTGTCCAAGTGTCGGGCCTTTCCGAGATCCGGCAGGCGGCGGGCGGCGGCGAGCATTCCCTGTTTTTGAAAAACGACAGCACAGTGTGGGCCTGCGGGGCAAATGCTTCCGGCCAACTTGGCGACGGAACGAACATGCACCGCAGCACCCCTGTTCCTGTTGTCGGCCTCACGGGCATCGTGCAGGTAGCGGCGGGAGCGGAGTTCTCACTTTTTCTGAAAAACGACGGCACCGTTTGGGCCTGCGGGCACAACGGCTACGGCCAATACGGCAACGGCGCCAATATGTCGAGCAAAGTCCCGGTGCCGATCAGCGGGCTGACGAACATCGTTTGGGTGTCGGCGGGTGAGTGGCATTCGCTTTTTGTCAAAAGCGACGGAACGGTTCTTTCCAGCGGAAGAAACCAGTTCGGTCAACTTGGCGACGGTTCCACGCTGGACAAAAACCTCGCAGCCCCGATAGGGGCCCTGTCGGGAGTTGCCCGGGCGGAAGCGGGCGGGATACATTCTGTTTTTGTACGAGCCGACGGCTCGGTCTGGGCCTGCGGGCTGAACAGCGGCGGGAACAACGACGGGCAATTGGGCGACGGCTCCACGCTGGACAAACACACGCCCGTCCAGGTACAGTCCTCCTGGTCAAACCAAAAGATCATCCATGCGGAAGCGACGCGCGAACATTCCCTTTTTGTGACCGAAAACGGGGAAGTTTGGGCGTGTGGGCGGAACAATTACGGGCAATTGGGCTATGGAGTATTCACGACCGCAAACGCTTTGGTGCCCATATCGTCCAGCACCGTATGCCCGACCTTGCACGTTTCGACAACCGCTCCCGGACCGGAACCGGGCCATTGCGTCATCTCGCCCAACCCGTTTTCTGAACAAACCACCTTGCATCTCGGTTCGGGCATGGATCGTGTAAACCTGGTCGTGTACAACTCGGCAGGGCAGCAGGTCAAGCAGATGGACAACGTCGCCGGGCCAAGCGTCGTGCTGTACCGCGACGGATTGCCCGACGGCCTTTATTTTGTGCAGGTGCGGCAGAAGAACAAAAAAACCGAGGTGCATAAATTGGTTGTAGCCGCCAAAAATTAGAACATTCGAAACAGCCGTCCAACAAATGGGACATACATGAATATGGAACAGGAAAAAATACTCACCGCGCTACGCCAGGTGCGCGACCCGCAGACCGGCCGCGACATCGTACACGCCGGCATGGTTCAAAACCTCGTCATCGAAGGCGACAACGTGAATTTCAGTCTCGTCATTCCCTCGCTTCAAATGCAGGGCAAGGCCGAACTGAACTTCGCGTGCATCGGCGCCGTAGCCGAAGTTTACCCGCAGGCGCACGTAAACGTGCACTTCATGGCCCGTACGCCGGGTAGTCAGGAAACGACCAGCACCGTGCCGCAAATCAAAAACATCCTAGCCGTGGCATCGGGCAAAGGCGGTGTGGGCAAGAGCACCGTGGCCGTCAATCTGGCCCTTGGCCTGAAAAAACTCGGGGCTCGCGTCGGCCTCATGGACGCCGACGTGTACGGGCCGAGTTTGCCCACCATGCTGGGCCTCGTGGGGCAACGCCCCAAGGTGCAGGACATCAGCGGACAAATGAAAATGGTGCCGCTCATGGCTTATGATATGCCCACCATCAGTATCGGCAACATCATCGAGCCTGAACAGGCCGTGGTGCTGCGCGGCCCGAGGTTGGCGGCCATCATCAAGCAGTTTTTCAACGACGTACTCTGGAGCGATCTGGACTACCTCGTCGTGGACCTGCCGCCCGGCACCGGCGACGTGCAGCTGACGCTCGTGCAGACCGTGCCCGTCACCGGCGTGGTGCTCGTCACCACGCCGCAGGAGGTGGCTGTGGCCGACGCGCTCAAGGCGATGAACATGTTCCTGCTGCCGCAGATCAACGTGCCCATCCTCGGTGTGGTCGAAAACATGTCGTGGTTTACGCCCGAAGAATTGCCGAACAACAAATACTACCTGTTCGGGCAGGGAGGCGGCAAAAAACTCGCACTTGCCAGCCACTCGGTATTGCTGGGGCAAGTGCCCCTCGTGCAAGGCATCCGCGAGGGCGGCGATACGGGCAAACCCGCCGTCCTGAATGAAAACGGCGGCATTGTGTACGAGGCGTTTCTGGACGTGGCCAAAAACACCCTGCGTCAGGTGGCCGTCCGCAACGAAATGCTGCAACCAACAAAAAGAGTGATGAGTGATGAACGATAAGCGATGAGTCTCGTAGTGTACTCATCACTCATCACTCATCACTCATCACTCATCACTCATCACTAATCACTCATCACTCATCACTTACTTACAACTATTTTCCTGGCCAGTACCTGATCCTGCACCCGGATGAGTATGGTGTACATGCCGTCGGGCAAATTGGACAAATCGAAGTCCATTTGCTGCGGGGCCTCCACCGTTTGGGCGAACACCAAGCGACCGGTCATGTCGAATGTGCTGAAGTACACATCTTCGGACATTTGAGTCGGGAAAATGACGGATAGTTGACCGGTGGTGGGGTTGGGCATAATGAGCAGGCCGTTGCCCCATTCCGGGATTTTGGTGTTCACGAGGCTGTCCACCACAAACGGTCCTGCGGTAGCCGTACAGCCCACTTCGTCGGTGATGCGCACCGTGTACGATCCGTTTCCGATGCTGTCCAAATCTTCGTTGGTGGCACCCGGGATCGGTTCGTTGTTCCGGAACCACTCGAACATGTAGGGCGAGAGGCTACCGCTCACGGAAATTTGCACGGCGCCGATGTGCAGGCCGCCCTTGTCGTCGAGGATGGTGTCCAGTTGGATGTTGAACTGAGACAAAACCGTCACCTCAAAGGTGCAGGAACCCACGTTGCCGTCCGCGTCGGTGTAGGTGTAGGTGGTCGTAGTGGTGCCGAGCGGGAACTGCGCCCCGCTGGGCAGACCCGACACGAGGTCGAACATGCCGCCGTTGCCGAGGCAGTTGTCGGTGGCTACCGGTGCCGGATACTGTACCACGTCGTCGCCGAAACAGCGGATCACGCTGGGCGGGCAAAGGAGCGTCGGTTGCAGGTTGTCCGTCACGATCACGGTGATGGTGGTGGTGTTGACGTTGCCGGCTTCGTCGGTGGCGGTAACCACCACCGCGTGCGGGCCGAGTTGCGAACAGTCGAACGATCCGGGCACGAACGTGACCTCGTCTACCGCGCAGTTGTCGGTCACAAGCAGTCCGAGCGTTTGCGGGTTGAGCGTCACGCTGCCGGCGGCGCCAAGCGATGCCACGAGGGAGTCGCCCTCGATGACCGGGGGTTCGTTGTCCACGGCATCTACCTCGGTTTGAAGGGTGGCGGTACAGCCGTTGGCATCCGTCAACGTGGCCGTATATGTGCCCGCCACGAGGTTCACGGCAGTCAGTCCGGTCTGGTTGTTGCTCCAGTTTACCTGAAGCGTTCCGGTACCACCTGTTGCGATGACCGTGATGCTGCCCTCGGGCAAATCCGGGCAGGCCGTGTTGACTACGTTGTCGAGCGTGAGTTCAACCGGGGTCGGCTCGGTGATGGTTACTTCGTCTTCCACGTCGCAGCCGTTCACGTCGGTGACGGTGACGGTGTGCGTGCCTGCTGCCAGGTCCGTTTCGGTTTGATCTGTTCCGCCGGAACTCCACAGGTACGTGAAGGGCGCACTGCCGCCGTTAATGACGATAGTGGCTGTGCCGTTGGACTGGCCGTTGCAAAGCACCGCTGTGGAGAGGAAACTGGTTGTGATCCCGCAGTTGCCCGGCAATACGACTACCGTTCGGACGACGGTACAGCCGTTGGCATCCGTGACAGTCACGGTGTAGGAGCCTTCGGGCAAGCCGGTGATGGTCGGGGTGGTTTCCATATTGCTCCACTCGAACGTGTACGGGCCTACGCCGCCGGTCGGGCTGGAGGTGGCTGTGCCGTCGTTGGTAGCTGGGCCGCTCATGTTGGTGGAAGTGGCGTTGGCGCGCAGCAGCGTCGGTTCGGAAATCGTGAACGAGATCGCTTCGGGACAATTGGCGGCATCCGTCACCACTACGGTGTAAATACCTGGGGCGAGATTGCCGATGGACTCGGTGGATTCGCCCGTGCTCCAAGAAAATGTAAACGGCGCCAGGCCGGCCGTTGGCACTGCTGTTGCCGTGCCGTTGTTGGCATCGAAACAGGTGGCATCTTCGGCATCCACGGTGGCGTCAACGGTGCAATCGTACGCGTTCACGGTGGCGATGGACACGGCGGTACAGCCATTGGCGTCCGTGATCGTCACGGTATAGGAGCCGGGCAGCAGGTCGGTTATGGTTTGTGTGGTGCCACTATTGCTCCAGGCGTAGGTATAGCCGGGCGTGCCGCCGACGGGCGCCGCCGTAGCCGTACCGTCCGCAGCACCGTTGGCCATTTGCGGGGTGCCGGAGGCGTTGGCGGCAAGTACGGACGGTTGGGTGATGGTGACGGTGGCCGTTGCGGTGCAGCCCTCGCCATCGCTAATGATGACAGTATAGGTACCCGCAGTGAGGTTGCCAGCCGTGGCAGTGCTATCGCCCGAGTTCCAGGCGTAGGTGAACGTCCCGTTTCCGCCGCCGGCATTGGCGACAGCGCTACCGTTTTGAAGGCCGTTGCAGCTGACGTTTACCACATCGCTGATAGCGGCTGTCACGGACGGATTCTGGATCACCGTGACGGTGGCGCTGCTGGTGCAGCCGTTTTGCGTATCGGTGATGACCACGGTATAGGCGCCTGGGGCAGAAGCCTGCAGGATAGGATTGTTGTCGGTGTGTACTTCGCTTCCGTTGGGCAGCGTCCACAAGTGCGTGCGGGACGATGCCGGCACCGTACTCGACGCCGCGATATTGACGGTAGCGTTGTTGCAATTCAGATTGGCGGCCACATCGAGCGAGGCGCCCGGAGGGGTGTCGTTCAGGTTGACATTTGTGGACGCGGTGCTGGTGCAGCCGTTGGGGCCGGTGACGGTCAGCAGGTACGCGCCCGGCAGGTCCACTGTCGGATTCTGCTGGCTGGAGGAAAAGCCGTTGGGGCCGGACCAGACAAACACCGGGTTGTTGGCCGGCGATGCGCCGCCGAGCGCCACACTTTCGACCGCGCAGGTCAAGGTGCCGCCGGTGGCCGAGGCGCCGGGTTCCGCCAGGTCTCCGAGCACCTGCGCGGTGGCCGAATTGGTGCAGCCGGTGATGCTGTCGGTTACCACCACGGTGTAGGTGCCGACGCCCGAAACGATCGGCGCCGGAACGGTGGACGTGAAGTTGTTCGGGCCGCTCCAGGCGAAGGTGGGGCTGGCCGCGTTGGTCGAGGAGCCGAGCGTGGTGGAGGTGATCTCACAGGAGACCGTGCCTCCGGTCGCGCTGATGGTGGGCGGTGCGATCAGGGCGCTGACAACGGCCACGCTCACCTGGGTGCAACCGTTGATCTCGTTGGTCACGCGAAGCCGATAAGAACCTGTAGCGTTCACAATCGGCGTCAGCGTGGTGGAACCGGAAACGATGTTGCCGCCATTGGTTGGCAGCCACAGATAGGTGTATTGCGGTCCCATGGAGCCGGTGCCTTGCAGCTGAATCTGCGGTTGATCGCAGGTAAGTACCCGGTCGGGGCCGGCATCGGCATTTGGTTGGGTTTGGTTGACGGGCACGGTCACTACCGCAGTATCGGAGCAAATAATATTGCCGCTGACGTTGTTCACGATGAAGTAGAAAGGGCCGGCAGTGGTCACGTTCAGCGATTTGGTGGTGCTGAGCGTATTGCCGAGGTTGTCTGTCCATTTGTAAAAAATCGAGTTGCCGACGGAGGTTGTGCTGTCGGCTTCGAGCGTCACGGTCGGTTTTCGGCAGGTGAGTGTGTCGGGTTTTACGATGCCGGCAATGGCCCGCACTTTCAGAATGGAGAAGTTGACGACACTATCGCAGCCGTCATCAGCCGTCATGAATTCTTGGAATGTGCCGGACTCGCAGTAGGGGAATCCGTTGATCTCGAAACATTCTTCGTTGCAAAGGCGCTGGAGTGGCAATGTTTTTTGCTTGCGCGGTTTTGCAATTATCTTTTGTCGAACAAGGCTGTCGCAACCGAGGTACGATTCGTACACCGAAGAGGTGAATGTGAATGTGCCTGGAGAAGAAACCGTGTTGAACGGCTCTTCTTCCCAAGTAAACGGCAGTTCTTCAAAGCACAAGGTAATGTCGGGCAGTTGCGTGATCGCCAGGGGCTGGTTGGTCACTTGCATGCAAACGGTCTTGGCGGTGTCGCAGGCATAGCTCGTGGTGACGCAGACACTACCTCCGGTGGAGCCAAACGCCACCTCGATCGTGGAAGGCACCCCGGCCACTGCTGGGACGTTGATTTGGTTGCCGGCGCCGATACCGCCAGTAATTTGTGTGCCGGGAGGGGTTGTCCACCAGTACGAAATGGCGCCCTCCACAGGAGGTAGCGTGTAGGTGGTGGTAGCACCGGGGCAGACCTCCGTCAGGCCCTCGATGGCGGTAGGTGGTGCGGTAGGCGGCATGGTGGAGCCAAAAGCCACCGTGATCTGGAACCGGCAATTGGCACCGTCAACCCCATCCACGACCAGATAGTACAATTGGCCGACGGTCAGCCCGAAAAAAGAAATTACGGGGTTAGCCGGATCAATTTGGGCGCAGCTCAATGCCCAGTTCGGATATGCACAGGAATATACAATGGCTGCTTCGATGTCTGTACCACCTGAGCAACCCAGGTTTCTAATATTGAAGCCGATGTTGGTGGAACCGGCCATGAACCCGAACCACCTTGGATGGCTGAGCTCTATAGGCCCTGCTCCCTGGCTGCAAAGGTTGAAAATGGGCGGAGGATCGGACGGTAATCCCGGGGGCAGCACAACGTTGGTCTGGCCAATAATGGTGTCAAATTCGCACACTACGCAGGCAAATTTGCAATAAGTTGTGCCAGTGATCGGATCAAAACAAGGATTGGGTGCTTGGGCTGCCAACTTCATGGCAGATGAAAGAAGGAGGGTGAATAAAACGGTAAAAATGATGCGCATTGGTCGGTACTTTTAAGATGAAAAATAAGAGCGTTCTGGATTAGAAAGATAGGGTTGCGCAGGCCCTCGTGGCTCAGTAGGCCAAAAAAGGGCTGAGAAAAATAAACAGGTGCCAAAAGTAATCGGCACACAGATAAGTCACAAAACATTTTGTGCCTCTTCGCATGATCTGCGACAATTTGTATACCGCTCATGAGGTTTAACGGGTTGAGCGGGTTTAACGGGTTGAGCGGGTTTAACGGGTTGAGCGGGTTTAACGGGTGATGCCGGAGCACAAATTATGCAAACCCGCTCAACCCGTTAAACCCGCTCAACCCGCTCAACCTCTCTTTATTTGCTCACGACTATTTTCCTTGCCAGCACCTGATCGTTCACGCGGATGAGGATCGTGTACATGCCGTCGGCCAGGTTGGACAGGTCGAAGTCCATTTGTTGCGGGGCTTCCACGGTTTGCTGAAACACCAAGCGACCGGTCATGTCGAATGTGGAAAAGTACACGTCGTCGGAAAGCCGTGTGGGGAAAATGACGGACAGCTGTCCGGTGGTGGGGTTGGGCAGGATGAGCATACCGTTGCCCCATTCCGGGATCTTGGTGTTCACGAGGCTGTCCACTACAAACGGACCGGCGGTGGCGGTGCAGCCCACCTCATCGGTTATGAGCACCGTGTACGATCCATTTCCGATGCTGTCTAAATCTTCGTTGGTAGCACCAGCGATCGGTTCGTTGTTCCGGAACCACTCGAACGTGTAGGGGGAAAGGCTCCCGTTCACGGTGATTTGTACGGCGCCGATGTGCAGGCCGCCTATGTCGTCGAGGATAGTGTCCAACTGAATGCTAAATGGAGACAGCACCGTCACCTCGAAGGTACAGGAACCCACGTTGCCGTCTGCATCGGTGTAGGTATAGGTGGTCGTAGTGGTGCCGGGCGGGAACTGCGCCCCACTGGGCAGGCCGGCTATCAGGTCGAACATGCCGCCGTTGCCGAGGCAGTTGTCGGTGGCTACCGGAGCCGGGTACTGCACCACGTCGTCGCCGAAGCATCTGATTATGCTGGGCGGGCATACGAGCGTCGGCTGCAGGTTGTCCGTCACCGTCACGACAATGGTGGTGGTGGTGGCATTGCCGGCCTCGTCAGTGGCGGTAACAACCACATCGTGGGAGCCGAGTTGCGAACAGTCGAACGAACCGGGCACGAAAGTCACGTCGTCCACGGCACAGTTGTCGGTCACAATCAGGCCGAGCGTTTGCGGGTTGAGCGTCACGCTTCCTGCTGCACCAACGGCAGCCTCAAACGCATTGCCTTCGATCACAGGCGGTTCGCTGTCCACGGCAGCCACAGTCGCTTGCAGGGTGGCGGTGCATCCATTGGCATCGGTCAGGGTGGCGGTGTACGCACCTGCGATCAGATCCACCGCAGTAAGTCCGGTCTGGTTGTTGTTCCAGTTGACCTGTAAGGAACCGGTGCCACCGCTGGCGATTACCGTGATGCTTCCTTCGGGCAGGTTCGGGCAGGCGGTGTTCACGACGTGGTCGAGGGCAAGCGTGAGTGCCGACGGCTGGGTGATGGTCACTTCAGATTCGACATCGCAATCGTTCGCATCAATCACCGTAACCGTGTAAGTGCCTGCTGCGAGATTAGATTCCGTTTGAGCTGTGCCACCGGAGCTCCAATGGTAGGTAAAGGGGCTGACTCCGCCATTGACGACGACGGTTGCCGTGCCGTTGGACTGGCCGTTGCACAGTACCTGAGTGGAGAGGAAGTTGGTGGTGATGCCACAGTTGCCTGACTGCACGACCACGGTTTGCACGGCTGTGCAGCCGTTAGCATCGGTGACGGTCACGGTATAGGGACCTTCATTTAAGCCGATAATGGTGGGGGAGGTTTCCAGGTTGCTCCACTCGAACGAGTAGGGGCCGATGCCGCCGGTAGGGCTTGCTGTGGCGGTGCCGTCGCCGGTGGCAGGGCCGCTCATTTTGGTCGCCGTGGCATTTGCGCGCACGAGAGTCGGTTCAGAAATGGTGAACGAGATCGTTTCGGGGCAATTGGCAGCGTCGGTCACCACCACGGTGTAGATGCCGGGCGCGAGGTTGCCGATGGAGACGGTCGTTTCGTTTGTGCTCCATTCGTAGGTGAACGGAGCCGCTCCGGCGGTAGGTATTGCCGTTGCCGTTCCGTCGTTGGCATCGAAACAGGTGGCGTCCACGGCATCCACGCTTGCGTTAATATTGCAGTCGTACGCATTGACGGTGACGATGGACACGGCGGTGCAACCATTGGCATCGGTCACGGTGACGGTGTAGGAGCCGGGCAGGAGGTCGCCAATGGTTTGGGTGGTTTCGCTGTTGTTCCATGCGTAGGTGTAGTCGGGCGTACCGCCAGTGGGGGCTGCGGTGGCGGTGCCGTCTGCAACACCGTTGGCCATTTGCGGGGTACCGGAGGCGTTGGCCGCCAGCACAAGTGGCTGCGCAATGGAAACCGTAGCAGTAGCCGTACAACCTTCGCCATCGCTCACCGTCACAGTGTAAGTGCCGGCGTTCAGGTTGCTTGCTAGGGCAGTATTGTCCCCCGTATTCCATGCGTAAGAAAAGATGCCGTTGCCACCACCGCTGCTTGCGAGGGCGCTTCCGTTTTGTTGGCCGTTACAACTGACGTTCACCGAGTTTCCAATGCCTGCCGTCACGGTCGGGTTTTGAACCACAGTGGCTATGGCGGTGCTGGTGCAGCCATTTTGGCTGTTGGTAATGAGCACCGTATAGGCCCCCGGTGCGGCGGCCTGCAAGATCGGGTTATTGTCCGTGTGTACTTCGCTTCCGTTGGGCAAGGTCCAAAGATGCGTGCGGGACGAGGCCGGTACGTTGCTCGATGCGGTAATATTGACGGTGGCGTTGTTGCAGTTTAGACTGGCTCCCACGGCGAGTGTAGCGCCGGGCGGCGTATTGTCCAGTGACACATTGGCTATGGCAGAACTGGTGCATCCGTTGGTGCCGGTGACGGTCAGCAGGTAGGTGCCGGGGAGGCCAACCGTTGGGTTGGATAGGTTGGACGAGAAACCGTTCGGGCCGGACCAAACAAACAATGGGTTGTTGGCCGGCGACGCGCCGCTCAAGGCCAGACTTTCGACGGTACAAGTAAGCGTGCCGCCTGTGGCCGAAGCACCAGGTGTTGCAAGGTCGCCATTCACAACGGCTGTAGCCGAATTGGTGCATCCGGTAATGCTGTCGGTGACCACAATGGTGTAGGTGCCTACCGCAGATACGGTTGGGGCTTGGAGGTTGGATGTGAAGCTGTTTGGGCCGCTCCAGGCGAAGGTGGGGCTGGCTGCATTGGTCGTAGAGCCGAGTGTCATGGTGGCAATTTCACAAGAAACAGTGCCTCCCGTTGCGCTGATGGTGGGCGGTGCCACCAAGGCGCTGACAACCGCCACGCTCACTTGCGTGCAGCCATTGTTCTCGTTGGTCACGCGCAGCCGATAAGAACCGGTAGCGTTCACGATTGGCGTCAATGTCGTGGAACCGGAAACGATATTGCCGCCATTGGACGCAAGCCACAGGTATGTAAATTGTGGCCCCGTAGAGCCGGTGCCTTGCAGCTGAATCTGTGGGTCATCGCAGGTGATCGCCCGGTCGGGGCCGGCATCGGCATTGGGTTGGGTTTGGTTGATCGGAACAGTGACAATGGCCGTATCCGCGCAAATGATATTCCCGCTGACATTGTTTACGATAAAGTAAAACGGACCGGCGTTGGTCACGTTCAGTGATTTGGTGGTGCTGAGCGTATTGCCGAGGTTGTCTGTCCATTTGTAAAAAATCGAGTTGCCGACGGAGGTCGTGCTGTCGGCTTCGAGCGTCACGGTCGGTTTTCGGCAGGTGAGTGTGTCCGGTTTTACAATGCCCGCAATGGCGCGCACCTTGAGGATAGAAAAGTTGAGCACACTATCGCAGCCGTCATCAGCCGTCATGTATTCCTGAAATGCGCCGGATTCGCAGTAAGGGAATCCGTTGACCACGAAGCATTCGTCGTTGCACAGGCGTTGAAGGGGCAGGGTGGATTGGTTTCGTGGTTTGGCGATGACCCTTTGCCGAACGAGGCTGTCGCAACCGAGGTAAGATTCGAACACCGAGGAGGTAAATGTATATGTGCCGGGTGTAGAAACCGTGTTAAACGGCTCTTCTTCCCAGTTGAACGGTAGTTCCTCGAAACACAGGGTGATGTCGGGCAGTTGCGTGATCGCCAGGGCCTGATTGGTCACTTGCATGCAAACGGTCTTGGCGGTGTCGCAGGCATAGCTCGTGGTGACGCAGACACTACCTCCGGTGGAGCCAAACGCCACTTCGATCGTGGAAGGCACACCGGCTACTGCCGGGACATTGATTTGGTTGCCGGCGCCGATACCGCCGGTAATTTGTGTGCCGGGAGGGGTTGTCCACCAGTATGAAATGGCGCCCTCCACAGGAGGCAGCGAGTAGGTGGTGGTAGCACCTGGGCAGACCTCCGCCAAGCCCTCGATAGCGGTAGGAGGTGCGGTAGGCGGCATGGTGGAACCAAACGCCAGCGTGATCTGGAACCGGCAATTGGCGCCATCAACGCCATCCACGACCAGATAGTACAATTGGCCGACGGTCAGCCCGAAAAAAGAAATTACGGGGTTAGCCGGATCAATTTGGGCACAGCTCAGTGCCCAGTTCGGATATGCACAGGAATATACAATGGCTGCTTCGATGTCTGTACCACCTGCGCAACCCATGTTTCTGATATTGAAGCCGATATTGGTTGAACCAGCGACGAACCCGAACCACCTTGGATGGGTGAGTTCAATAGGCCCGGCTCCCTGGCTGCAAAGATTGAAAATAGGTGGAGGGTCGGACGGTATTCCCGGGGGGAGCGGGAAGTTTGTCTCGCCGACAATAGTGTCAAATTCGCACACCACGCAAGCATATTTGCAATAAATAGCACCTGTAATTGGGTCATTGCACGGATACGGTACTTGGGCTGCCAACTTCATGGCAGATGTAAGAAAGAAGGTGAATAAAATGGTAAAAATGATGCGCATTGCTGGGTAGATTTAAAGATAAGATAATGAACAGGATTAGCAAGATACAATGACTTAAGTAGCCGTTGCACGAATAGGTTGTGGAAATGACAGGTTTTTTCTAATCGGATGCCAAAAGTAGTCCGGCAAATGGCCGGTCGCCAAACATTTTGTGCCCTTCGTTTAATCCGCGACAGTCTGAAAACAACCCTGTGCCTGCGGGAAGGTACTTACTGCCGATTCGTTGGAAAAAGGGCGCCGATCACTTGGCTCCTGCGGGTACGGGAAACGGGTATGCGCGCTTTTCCGATGAGCAGATCTGCCCCGTCGAGTTGTGTGGCGTGTGCTTTGGCGACGATGTAGGATTTGTGTACCCGCAAAAAATGCTCAGGGGGAAGGGTCGCTTCCAGATGGCTCAGGCTTTCCAGCGTCACGATCTTGCCCTGCCCGGTGTGGATTTTCACATACTCCTTCCAGCCTTCGACATACAGGATGTCGTCGTACGGAATCTTGACCAAGCGGCGCTCGGAGCGCACCGTGAGCATACCCTCCGGACCGGCTGGTGCCCCGCGAAGACTCAGGGCGTGGCGGATTTTTTGAACGGCATGGCTGAAACGCTCAAAGGAAAACGGCTTGAGCAGGTAATCCACCGCATCGAGGTCGTATGCCTCGTGCGCATGCTGGGTATATGCTGTCGTGAAAACGGTGACCGGCTTGTTCGAAATGCTGCGCAGCAGGTTGATGCCGCTCAAAAAGGGCATCTGGATATCCAAAAACAGGGCATCCACGGCTTCCTGCTGCAGCAGCTCCACTGCCCGAATGGGACTTTTGCACGCTCCCACGACCTCCAGATCGGGTATCTGGCCGATGTATTTTTCGAGCAGGGCCAGGGCCAGATGCTCGTCGTCAACAAGTAGGCAGCGGATGGTGGACATGGAGGAATTGGTTCGATTGATTCGATTGATTCGATTATTCGATTGATTCGATTATGCGAGTTCAAGGAGAGCGGTAAAAGTACCGTTTTCGGATTGTGCTTTAATCCGGTGGCGGCCGGGGTAGCGGAGTTGCAGGCGCTGGCGCAGGTTTTCCAGGCCCACGCCCCCAACGGCGTCTTTTTGCAAATTGCCGCTGTCGTACGTGTTTTCCACCACGAAAGACAGGTGCCGGTCATCGGTTTTCAACCTAATATTCAGCCGGGCATCAGACGAGGTTTCGAGGTTGCCGTGCTTGAGGGCGTTTTCCACCAAAGGCAACAACAGCAACGGCTCGATCTGTCGGCTGTCGAGGTCGCCTTCCGTTTCAAATGCGACGGCCAGGGGTTCTTCCGCCCGCATCTGGAACAGGTCGAGGTACTCCCGGATTTGAGCCGCTTCTTTTGCCAGCGGCACCAATGCGTCCTGGCTGTCGTAGGTGACGTAGCGCAGCAGGTTGCTCAGGCGCAGCACCATATCGGCGGTGCGGGGGTGTTGCAGCGTGGCGGCAGCGTAGATGTTGTTCAGGGTGTTGAACAAAAAATGCGGGTTGATCTGGGCCTTCAGGTTCGCCAGTTTTGCCTCCGCATGCCGGGCTTCCAGTTCCCGGTGCCGCAGTTCGAGCGTGTGCCGGTTTTCCAGCAACTGGTACAAGGTGCTGAACAACAGGAGCAGAAAAAACGACAGCGCATACGCCAGGAACATCTTCGGGCCGCCACCGTCCGGGGAATTTTCGCCCGAAAAAATGCTGCCTCCGAACAGGTGCTGTTCGGCCAACACGCGCAGCCAGGCCATGCCAAGCCAGAATGCCAGCGTCAGGGCGATGAGCGGTTTGAAGCGTCCTGTTTCGAAAAAACGGTTGACCAATACCTTGGCGTTGGCGTAAAACAGCGTCAGCAAAAAAGCCAGGTTGAGCGCCGTGCGGGCAAGTGCCTCGCCGGTATCGCGTACGCTGGAGAACAGCGAAAAAAAGAGCAGGGCGATCAGAGACCAGCCCACCACGTGGGTCAGCAGGCGCGCGCGCCCGGAAAGCAGGTGTTGCAGCATGGCTTCGGTTCAGGTTTTGGCAATGCGTTTGTGTATGGCATCCACGCGTACAGAACTATCCGTGCGCAGGGTGCCCATCCAGCAGTCCCAAAAGGTAAAATACAACCCGTAGTTTCCGATGAACCGCTCGTGGTGCTGGTTGTGGTACACCGATGAATTGAGCCAGCGGCCCAACGGGTGCTCGTACATTTTTTTCGGAAACAGTTCGTAGCCCAAATGGCCGTACACGTTGAACCAGAGCATCAGCGTGATAAAAGCAAAAATGGCGATGGGATGCAAAGGTATCAGAAACAGCGCCAGCGGCAGAATGCCCGCCTCCACCACGGCTTCCAGCGGGTGAAACGCATACGCGCACCAGGGCGAGGGGTTCACCGATTTGTGGTGTACCAGGTGTATCAGCCGGAACAGCCGCGGGTGGTGCATGAGGCGGTGCGTCCAGTAAAAATATGTGTCGTGAAAAAACAGGAGCACGGGCACGCATAACAGGAGGTACCCGATACCAAATTCCTGTGCGTCGGTGTACACCAGCAGATTGCCGCGAAGCGGAGTGGCAAAACATATAGCGGCCATGCCGGCAAAGATTAGCGCGGTGAGCGCCGAATACCCGATCTCGCGGCGGAAGTCGCTGCCTTTGGGAAACGTCTGCTGGATTTTGCGACGCAGCCAGGCGCGCCGTTTCCACCCGTAAAACAGGCCGGTCAGCCACAGGCACAGCAGGGCATAGCGGCCAAAGATGACGGCGGGGGCAATCAGCCATTTCTCGGGCGGAGCATCGGTCAGGAAAAACATGGTGTGTGTGTTTGTACGGTTTTGAACGTTGAGCATTTTCGATTCAAAAGTACCCCTTCGCGACAGTCTGGCGCTCAAAGGTTAAACGAAATGCGCCATTCCTTCAACCAACGGTATGGCCGCATTCGGCCCGTTGAAAAAAAAGCACCGGTGGTTGAACAGGTTTTCGAGTGTCGGAGCCGGCCCTTCACCTTTGTCCAGGTCAACCGGCGAAACGCCTTGAAACAGCCCGCTGGTTTGCCGTTCTTTTTTCACAACCAAACCAACACTACTCGTTATGAACAACTTCCGTTTCAATGCCGCCGTGCTCGTTGCTTTCGTATTTGCCAGCCTGGCGCTCGTGTCCTGCAACAAAGACCCTGAAGAAGTTCAGGCACTGATCTCCGACTCCGAAGCCGCCGAAATCGTGGAAACCGCCGTGGCCGAACGCTCCGCGGGCGCCACCATGCCCACCGAAGACATGGCCGAACTACTCGCATCGCTATCCTGTGGCGAACCCGGCGACACTACCTTCCAGCACAGCGGCACTCCAGGCCCCGGCACCTACACCGGCACCTTCGAGATCGGCTGGCTCGTCACCTGCAGCAACCTTGGCGTACCACAAAGCGCGACGTTTACCCTCGACGGAAACACCTCGTTCAGCGTCACCCGCTGGGCCGGTTCCGGCTCCGGCTCCGGCGGCCTGACCGCCACCGGCCTCAACCCCGCCGCCACGGCATACATCTTTGACGGTACCTACACCACCAGCCGAACCCTGACCGGTACCCTTCGTGTAGCGGACCCAACCATCTCCACCACCACGGTTCTGACGCTTTCGGCGCTGACTATCCGCAAATCAGACAAGGTAATCACCGGCGGTACCGGCACCGTGCAAATCACCGCCACCACCGCCAAAGGAGCCTCGCGCACCGTCAACGGCACCCTCGTGTTCAACGGCGACGGCACCGCTACCGTCACCGTGAACGGGTACAGCCACACGTTCCAACTTTGACCTCTAAAATCCGTGTCTGATCCGTGTAAATCCGTGTCCCGTCCTGCGCAGGACGGGACGCGGATTTACACGGATCAGACACGGATATGTCTCAACCAAAATTCCGGGCAGAAGCACATAGAGCCTCTTTTCCGCCCTACTTTTGCCCCATGATTCAATTGACAGACACCCACGCCCACCTATACTCCGGCAAATTCGACCACGACCGCCCGGACATGGTGCGTCGGGCCATCGCCGCAGGCGTTGCCCGGATGTACCTGCCCAATATTGACGCCGAATCCATCCAGCCCATGCTCGATCTGGAAGCGGCTTTCCCCGACAACTGTTTTGCCATGATGGGCCTGCACCCCAGCCACGTGAAGCCGGAAACCTGGGAGACCGAACTGGCGCTGGCGGAAGACTGGCTCGGCCGGCGCGCCTGGGCCGGGGTAGGGGAGACCGGCATTGACCTGTACTGGGACAAAACCACACTGGGAATCCAACAAAAATCCTTTGCCCGCCACTGCGAATGGGCCAAGGAACTGGGTCGCCCCGTCATCATTCACAGCCGCGAGGCCAATCGCGAAGCCATCGAGGTAGTACGCCAGGCCCAGGACGGACGGCTGCGCGGCATTTTCCATTGTTTTTCGGGCACCCTCGAGGAAGCGAAGGAAATGATCGCGCTTGGCTTCATGCTTGGCGTGGGCGGCTCGATCACCTACCCGAAGTCAAACCTGCCGGAAGTGCTGCGCGAGGTTCCGTTGGAGCACCTTGTGCTGGAAACCGATTCGCCCTACTTGCCGCCCGTGCCGCACCGCGGCAAGCGCAACGAAAGCGCCTACATCCGCCTCGTGGCGGAAATGCTCTCCGAAGTGAAAGTACTGCCGCTGCCCGAAATCGCCCGCAGGACCACGGAAAATGCCCGGCGGATGTTTGGGGAGTTTTGAGGGTTCGGGGTTTCGGGTTTGGAGGTTTCGGGGTTTCGAGTAAAACCCGAAACCTCCAAACCCGAAACCTTTTCAATACGTCGCCTTCAACTGCAAGTTCAGGCGCACCTGCGTTTCGTCGGTGGTGGTGCTGCGCAACCGAAGGGCAAGGTCAATACTGAACCGATCCTGGGACATGATCCCTTTGGAGTTGGCAAGGGAGGGAATCAAGTCGAGCACATTGCTGGGGTCAATCGGCGTGGGAAACCGGTAGGCCACTTCCACATACCCATTTGGGTTGCTTTCCTGGTACACGCGCAGCGAGGCTTCCTCCACGACCGCGAAATTGGCATCGCCGAAAACGCCGACCAACGATGCCTGCACGGGCACTACGCCCGTGACCTCTGCATCGGTTTTGCCAGCTTGGCCCAACAGCGTCTGGTAGCGCGTGGGAATGTTTTTCAGGTAAAAATGGTGCGTCACAAACGCCCCGATGCCCGGAGGAATAAAAAAGTCCTGCTGATAGATCATGTCGAAGCCCGGCGTGTTGTCGTCCTTTTCGCAGCCTGCGAAACAAAAAAGCAAGAAGAAAAGTAAGCCGTGCTGGATGAATCGAGTGCGCATTTGCAAAAGTGGATGGTGCAGCAAACATGACGCAATCCACCCCGTTCCGGTTGTATAGCCGGACAAACGCCGCTGTGTTCAAAACTCGATCCAGTAGCCCCGGGCGCTTTGCCGAATCGGGTACAGACCGGGCGCGATGATTTGCTCCCGAAGGCCCGGCAAAGCCGCCCGAACCGTTTCCGGCAGGTAGTATGGCAGGGGCACCGGGAACACGGGCTGACTGAAAAATGCCCGTTCGGTACAGGGCAGCATGCCTGCCTTAGGGAAAAAAGCCCGCAAGCGCCCGGTAGCGCCCCTGCTCAGTTTGGCTGCGGCAATCGGACACCGTCTCGGTTTCGGACGTTCAACGGAAAAACTGTTGTAATGGGTGGTCGTGATCCGGCAGATGCCAATGTTGATACATTCGCCGTCGGACTGGAGCACGCCGAACTCGACGTTGGCGTGCACGAAAGGAAGGTCGGTGGCGGTTCCCGACTCCACGGTGTGGAGCGGCAGAACGCCTGTTGCGTAATCGGTCATGAAGATTGGGCGTGTTGCCTTTGATTATTGTACTGAAAATGGACGACCCCGTCGCCCTCGTCGGCAGGATGCAACGCTTCGGATTAAAACGGTTTGCTCAAGCAACTGACCGTTTTTTCCAAAAACTGTGCCGCTCCAAAAGAAAAGACACAATTACCCAAATTGATGTAAAAAATTTTAGATTATTCCCGCGCCGCCTGCGTCCCCTCCAGCGTCTGGTTGATGTCCCGGTACAGCGCCTCCAGCGAAAAACGCGTGAACACCCCCGGTTCCCGAAGCATCCGCTGCATCAGTTCCGGTTGCGGCTCGCCCTCGGCGGGTATATGAACGGTGTAGTAGCCGCCGCTTTTGAACATGTACGTGCGCTCCATACCGCGCTGACGGGCGGGCACGTCGAATTCGAGGCTGACCACGTCGCGGGTCGTCGGCATGACGTGGTACTGGTTGTCGGCCACGGCCAGTTGCGGCAGCACATCCCGGCCGCTCTGGTCGGTGGCCACGCGCGGCGTGATCTCCTCGGCACGGATCGGCAGGTTGTAAAACGAGTAGTCCACCTGCACGCTGTTCAGCATCCACATACCCGGCGGACATTCCAGTTTCACCTTCAGCGTGTTGGTGTGCGTGCCCAGCAGGTCGAGCGGGAACACAATGTCTTTCGGCAGCGCCGAACCCACTTCCCACACGTGGCCTGTGTAGCGCCAGTCGCCGTTTTCCCAGAGGTACACCTTCAGCATACCCTCGCGGACCATGGCGCTCACCAGGTCTTCGCGGGCGCGCGCCGACTGGTTCAGGTTGTCGTACCACTCCGGCAGGGCACGGCCAGGCAGTTCGAGCATATTGCGCTGCACCTTCGACGACCAGGGGGTATTCTGCACGTTCAGCACCAAGGCCGCAGCGCTGGTGCCCACCGAGCGGTCGAACTCCAGCACCAGCCCGTCGCGCAGGGCGGCGGGGTCGTTCAGGTCGCGGCCGAAGGGATTGCTCAGCCAGAAGGTTTCGTCGGTGCGGCGGATGCGGGCGCGCACGTCCGTGCCGGCAAGGTCGCGTGCCGAACGGGCGTTTTGCGGGTCGGTGATCGCGTACAGTTTTCCGTTGAACGCCGGATACACGCGACTGCCCTTCGGGTGGTCAATGGCCAGCAGCCGGGCAAAGTCCACCTGCTGCGTTTCGTCGAATTCGTTGGCCATTTTCAGGCGGCACACGCCCTCCGAGTCCTCTTTCAGAAAATCCAGGTTGTCCCAGTCGGGCCGTTCCGCCGCCTTGAAAAAGGCGCCGGTGAACACCTCGGCGTCGGGGCGGTAGTTCGTGCCGTCGTTGCTGTAGATGATGGGGCATTTGCCGAATGATGGCTTAATGGGTGGTATTACACCAACGAAACCTTCTGACGAAGATTCAAGGGCGCCGACGACTCCCACTATTATCGTCACATCCATAGCCGCACCCACAATAAAGCCAATCGTTTTCCCCGTATTGGGTTTCACGACAACGTAGTCAATATTTTGTACCAGCACCCCGATGTCGCGATCCTCTTTTTCATGCACGATAATGGCACTTTTTAAGGAATCATCAGACCTAATCACGTCACCCAGAGTACCCTTGATCCTTTGACCATCCTTGCGAAAAACCTCAATGGACTTACCCTTGGTAACTGCCAACACCTCCCATCCTGACACCGTTTTTGTATTTTTTTTGTCAATTTGAGACCCGATTACGGTTCCAAGCACCGTACACCCCCACCCCACAACCGCGAGCAGACCGCCCGCCAGCAACAAAAACTTCATATACTTTTTCATGGCAGTATAGTTTTGATTGTCAAATTTTTGAACGACCAAAACTACCTCCTTCCAAACCGTGCAGGCCATGACGGTTACCCGGCTGAGGCCTGATATTGGTCACCCGGGCCGACAGTTGTCCGCCGGAAAACTCATCCGACGAATTTGTCGTCGGATGAATGCGTAGCCGCGCGTTGAAAAACCATATCCTGCCCGGCTACGCACTCGTCCGACGAAAAAAACTCGTCGGACGAGGTCCACTCAGCCGACAAATTCGTCGGACAATCGCATCCGGCTTTTCCGAAAAAGCGCGTTCTTCGCGGCGGTTTTTTCACCCAACTCGATAGCCCACGGATAAATCCGTGGGCGGAGAATTTTTCAACCAGAAAACCTCCAACCTTCCAACCAGAAACCTTCAAACCAGCAACCTGAAAAATGCTCGACCTCTCTTCCGCCAACCTGCGCCGCCTCGCCATCGCCTGGGTGGGTAACAAAGCCCGCTTCGAAGGCGTCAACATCCCGAAACAAACCCTCGTGCCCGTGCACGACGTGGCGCACGAACTGCTCATCGGCTCGTTTTTGAAACCGTTTGAAAAAAGCGCCGAGTTTTTCTACTTCTTCCACGAAGAGGACGTGAGCAACCACCTCGTGTACCAGAGCTGCAACAACGTGTTCCAAGACCCCGAAACCCTGCCCGAAGAAGCCGCCCGGCTGGCCGGGATGCTGTACGAGCATTGTGAAAACCCCAAGGTGCAGGGCGGCGAGTTCCTCGTGGCCTACTTCGACGACCTGCTGCTGGCCGGCGAACCCGTCAGCGCCATCGGGCTGTGGAAAATCCAGACCAAAGACCCCTACCTCAAGGTGGAGCGAACCACGGAAACCTACACGCTCAACGTGCTGGAGGGCATCCCCACGGGGAAACTGGAAACCGCCGCGCTCATTTTCAACCTCGACGAAACGGAAGGCTACCGCGTGTGCGCCGTGGACACCGTGAGCAAAAAGGACGAGCGCTCGTTCTGGAAAGACGAGTTCCTGCGCCTGCGCCCCATCGAGGACAACTACTTCAACACCCGGCACTACATCAGCCTCGCCGGTGAGTTCATCCACGAAAAACTGCCGCACAAGTTCGGCCTCGACCGCGCCGACCAATTGGATGCCCTGTACCGCTCGGGCCTGTATTTCAAGGAAAACGAACACTTTGAAATGGAGGATTTCGCCAAAACCCTTTTCCCGGAGGAGGAGCAGCAAACGGCGTTCAAAGAACACCGCGACGAGTACGCCCGCGTGTACGCCGTGCCACTGGAGGACAAGTTCGACATCAGCCAGCCCGCGGTGAAAAAGGAGTTTCGGGTGCTCAAAAGCGTCATCAAGTTGGACAAAAACTTTCACATCTACGTCCACGGCCGCCGCGACCTTATCGAACGCGGCTTCGACGACGACAAGGGCAAGAAGTACTACAAGGTGTTTTTTGATGACGAGGAGTGAGGCGGCTGCACGGTCGTATAACGAATGTCCATGGCTCGTCTAATTTTTGAAGCCGCTCCGGTGCGGCGGACAAAAATCCGGTTTCCTTTGCACAACTTTTTTCAATGGTCTCAAAAAACTCCGTCCAACGCTTGCTCGACATGCCGCTTGTTTCCCCGCTCCCTTCCGATCACGATGCCGAGGTGGCCCGCTTGGCCGAGTTTTTCAACGAAACGCTCGGCTTTTGCCCCAACAGCGTGCTGACCATGCAGCGCCGGCCCGCCATCGCCAAGGCGTTCATCCAGTTGAACATGGCCGTGATGGCCAACGAGGGCCGCGTCACCAGCGACCTCAAGCGCCTGATCGGCTACCTGGCCAGCCTGACCGCAGGCTGCCGCTACTGCCAGGCGCACACCATCCGCGCCGCCGAGCGCTATGGCGCCGGTGCCGACAAACTCGCCCACATTTGGGACTACCGCGCACACCCGGCGTTTTCTGAGGCCGAACGCGCCGCGCTCGATTTTGCCGTGGCGGCCTCCTCTGTGCCCAATGGCGTGGACGAGATGATTTCCAACAACCTGCGCCGGCACTGGGACGAGGGCGAAATCGTGGAAATACTCGGCGTGGTGGCCCTGTTCGGCTACCTCAACCGCTGGAACGACAGCATGGGCACCCCGCTCGAAGACCCGGCATTCGACAGCGGGCAACAATACCTCGGCGGGCAGGGCTGGACGGGCGGCAAACACCGCTGAACGGAACCTTGTCATCCCGCAGGGAACCGTCCGCTCTACGGACGGTAAGCCCGCGTAGAGCGGACGGATTCCTACAGAATGACAAAAAGTGATACCAATAATTTTAAAAACCTAACTATCAACACATCATGCGCAGCAATCACGAAATTGACTACCGCATCCAAGGCGAAGAAATGCAATGCGTGGAAATCGAACTGGACCCGCAGGAGACGGTCATTGCCGAGTCCGGCAGTTTTATGTTCATGGACGACAACGTCGAGATGGCCACCGTTTTCGGCGACGGCAGCGACCGCGCCCAGGGCTTTTTCGGCAAGGTCATGTCGGCGGGCAAACGCCTGCTCACCGGCGAGAGCCTGTTCATGACCACCTACACCAACATGGGTTATGGCAAGCAACGCGTCACGTTTGCCGCGCCGTATGCGGGCAAAATTGTCCCGCTCGACCTGTCGCAATTCGGTGGCAAGGTGGTTTGCCAAAAAGATTCGTTTCTGTGTGCCGCAAAGGGCGTGCAGGTGGGCATTGAGTTTCAGCGCAAACTCGGTACGGGCCTGTTTGGCGGGGAGGGTTTCATCATGCAAAAACTCGAGGGCGACGGCATGGCGTTCGTGCACGCCGGCGGCTACATCCTCGAGCGCGATCTGGCCGTGGGCGAAATCCTGCGCGTGGATACCGGCTGCATCGTGGCCTACACCCAGCAGATTGACTACGACGTGCAGTTCGTGAAGGGCATCCGCAACATGGTATTCGGCGGCGAGGGCTTGTTCTTCGCCGTGCTGCGCGGCCCCGGCAAGGTGTGGCTCCAGTCCCTGCCCGTCAGCCGATTGGCCGCCCGCATCCTGCAATACGGCACCGTCAGCCGCAAAGAAGAAGGCAGCATTCTCGGCGGTTTGGGCAATTTGATTGACGGGCGTTAACCTGATGTCGGTTCACTCACAGCCGATGTCCTTGCGCGACTGGGTGTCGTTGTTCGGGAAGCAGAATCCCGAAAGCACCTTTGCCGGCACGTACCGTTGCAGGCTGGGATCGCGCAGTCCGTCGCGGATGAAGGCTTCGAGGTCGTCCATCTCCGCCGGGGAAAGGTTCAGTGGATGGAAAAAAGCGGACAGCTGCGATTCGGGCACGCGCGGGTTTTCCGGCACGCCGTTGTTGAAATAGTCCAGCACTTCGCGCAGGGTTTGTTTGCTGCTCCCGTGGAAATACGGGCCGCTATCGCCAAGGTTGTACAATTGCGGCACGCGAAACTTGAACATGTCTTCCGCGTTGCCCGTAAATCCGCCCCGGCCCATGTTCCGGCGGTCGTTGATGTCGGTTTTTAGTCCGCCGTTTTCAAAAAGGTCTTCCACCCCGATTGCATGGAACGTCATGGAACCGAGGTTGGGCTCTTTGTGGCAGCGGACACAGCCCGCTTTTCCAAAAAACAGGAGCGCGCCGCGTTTTTGCTCTTCGGTCATGGCATCGTCCTCGCCCTTGAGCCAGCGCTGGAAGGGCGCCTTGGTGCAAAGCAACTGGCGCAGATAGGCCGAAATGGCGAAACTGGCCGTGATGCGGGTATAGCGCTGCTCTTCGGGCACATCGCCAAATGCTGCGTCAAAGTGCGCTTTGTAGCCGTAAAATTCCACCAGGTCGCGGTTATACAAGAGGCGGTGCGTTTTCAGGCCTTCGATATTTTGCCCCTCCAGCGTGCCAAGCCGCTCGTGGTTGATGGCCGTTCCGGGATCGAACACACCCCACATCGCTTCCGTGCCAGCATTCACGCCGTCCGAACCGAAAGACCCGTTCCACATCGAATTGGTGACGAACGCCACGTTCAGTACCGACAGCGGACGGGCGCCCTGTGCGTCAATTTCCTGATCGGCGTATTCGGCCAGTTTATGGCGGGCTTCGCCGTTATGGCCGAATCCGTATGCGCCATCGGCAATGCCTTGCATGCGGTTGGGGCGAAAGCCGGCAGCCGGCACATGGCAGGAGGCACAGGAGAACGTAGCGATGCCGGAGTTGTGTTTGGCCTCCACGCCGAAAGCAGATTCAAAAAAGAGCATCTTGCCAAGTTCGATTTTGGCAAACGTCAGCGGGTTGGCGGCCGACTGCGGAATTCGGGCCAAATCGTCGCTCTCCGGCAAAATAAAATAGTCGGCACTGCCGGTTTGTGATTTTTCGAAAATGGCGGTCCGCAATTCCAAGTCAAGTGGATTCCAGAGCGGTTCGTGCTTGCAGGCAAGAAGGACAACAGCCACCAAGGCTGCGAAGACGTACAGTTTGCGCATAAACAATTAGGCGAGCGTTAGTTAATCGTGTGTGTTGCCAAACAAAGGATTCGGGCAAATACGCCCAGGTGCCCGACATGCGATCAAAAATTGCTCCACGCTCGCTCGTTAACTGCCGGGTGCCCGACATTGTACTCCGAAGATTTTTCAAGAGATGGAATTTTAATCTGTTTTTAAGCAAAACCGGAGCGGGTGACTCACCCAGAGCAACAGGATTGTTGCCTTGCACGGGTCTTTTGACCGTGCACTTTCGCACGCCATCTGTGGGTGTTTTAGCCCGGCTCGAAGCCGAAAAAAAAACATGGTTGTTTGAACGGAAAATCTACCTTTGCTCGCAACTATTCATCAAATTCATTTTTTCACAAAACGCAAAACAAGTGGAATACGGGCATTTCAAGCGGAGAGACCAGGGCAGTTTCCGGGACCGCGGGGACAACAGGGATCGCAGTGACAACCGGGATCGCGGGGACAACCGGGATCGGGGTGGATTTCGGGATCGCGGGGATTTCAGAGACCGGGGCGACTCCCGCGACCGGGGCGGATTCCAGGGGCGCGGCGACTCCCGCGACCGGGGCGGATTCCAAGGGCGCGGCGACTTTGACCGGGACAACGAAGAAAGCGTTTTTTCCAAACGCGTACGCGCCGGCAAACGCCGCACCTATTTTCTGGATGTGCGCAAGACTCGCGGCGACGACTATTTCATCACCATCACCGAAAGCACCCGCCGTGAGGACGGATATGGCTACAAGCGCCACAAAATCTTCCTGTACAAGGAAGACTTCAACCGCTTCGTGGCGTCCCTCAACGAAGTCGTCGAGCATGTGAAAACCACCCTGATGCCGGATTTCGACTACGAAGAGTTTGACCGCCGCCAGGCCGAATGGGAGGCGCAAAACCGCGAAGCCGACGACTTGGATCGCCCGGATGATTTCGCGGACGCCGATGAGGAAAATCTGGACGATGCCCCTCCAACCAAACCTGAAAAAAAAGGCACATCCAAAGACGAGGATGACATGGTCTGGTAAGGCCATAGCCAACTTTTTTCACATTGATCTCTGCACATGACTGCTCCGGTATCTGGCAAGATATTGCCCTGCTTTGTATTACTGATGCTCCTCGCGTTGCCTGCGGCGCATTCCCAGGTGTTCTGGACGGAGGCCTTCGGGGACGAAAGCACGGCAACTTCCGACTGGCAACATGCGGGCGCCAACACTGGCCCATCTACCTGGACTTGGACGGACGACCCTGCCGCAGGGCACCAGGATCCAGACCTGCCCATTTTTGCCGCACTTACAGCAACCGACGGGTACTTTCTTTTCAACTCGGATGCCAATGGCCAGACCCCGCACGATGTGTGGCTCACCAATGTAAACAGACCTGCCGACTGCACCGGAAAAACCGGCGTGCGGCTCCGTTTTTTCACCCAGTACATCTATTTCAATCCCGCCGGCACCGTTGCTCAAGTGGGCGTCAGTACCGATGGCGTCAATTTTACCTACCAAAACCTGTTTTCCGCCCTTCCGGCCAACATGCCCTTCCAGGACTGGGTGGAACTTGACCTGAACGAAGCCGACGACCAGCCGCAGGTCTGGCTGCGTTTCCGGTGGATCGGCAACTACGAGTACCACTGGAAAATTGACGACGTGGCCCTGCTCAGCCCCGTTGTTGCCGATCCGGACTTCTGCGACACCGCCGTGGACCTCACGCAGTACCTCGGCCACTCGCCGGATTCCGTGCAAACGACCGGCATCTTCGACAACACCGATGCCACCGTGTCGGCCACCGACCCGGAGGTGACTTGCTGGGGCGAAGCAGGCCCGGGGGGATCGGACATCCTGAACAACACCCTGTGGTTCACCTTTGTCGGCGATGGCGGGACGTACGACATTCAGACCGTCCCCTGCAATGCCACCAACTACATCGGCTCCGCACAGGGCAACCTCGGCGATACGCAAATGCTCGCCTTCGCCGGCGACAGCTGCACCAACCTGACCGAGCTGGCCTGCAACGACGACCTGTTCGATTTCGGCATGCCCGACTGGCGTGCCGGCATCAGCCTCGAAACGACGCCCGGCCAGCAGTATTTCCTGTTGATTGACGGCTTTGAAAGCCAGGGCGTGGCGGCCACCGGCGAGTTCTGCATTCAGATTGCCCAGCAGCTTGTCGTACCCTGCGCCGAAGGCCAGGTCGGGCCGTTCCAGGTAGCCAACAACGGCTTTTTGTGCGCGGGCGAAAGCCTCGCGGACATCCTGAGCGCCCTACCTTCCGATTTCGTGCTGCCCACTGTGGGGCCGGAGAACGGGCTGTCTTGGTGCATCAGCCCGGCGCCGCTGACGACCGGAATGTGGCCGGGTGCCCTGCCCAATATTTTCAGTACGCCCTTTGTCCCTGAAGTCGCCCCTCCAGCCCTGCCCAACGACAACTCCATTATCCCGTACGGTTCTTATTTCCTGACTCCCATTGTGTTGGGCGGCGGCGCCCTGATCAACTCCAACTTGCCGGCGTTCGTCTTCAACATTGACCCGACGGGCGGGTGTTTCTTCATCGGGCAATCGGTGCCACTCGTGCTCCTGCCCCCGTTGAATCCGTTGAGCGCAACCGCGCAGGTGGCCAACGAGGTGCTGCCGCCGGGCAACAACGGTTCCGTCACCCTGCAGGTCGGCGGTGGGTCGGGCCAATACTTGGGCACTGCCGCTCAGTACCTGTACCAGTGGAACAACGGCATGATGGTCAAAGACCCTGCGGGCCTATCCGCCGGAACGTACACCGTAACCGTGTCCGACCGCAGCGGCTGCACGAATGCAATTGTGTTGACTGTTTCGGTGGGCCAAACAACTGGCGCCAACGATCCGCATCCGGTGCAAAAGTTCGACATTCGGCCCAACCCGACAAACGCCGTCGCACTCCTGAATATTGACCTTCAGACAAGCGCCGATGTACGGATCGAAGTGGTCAATGCACTCGGTCAGGTTTTGGAAACGCTCGACTTTGGCAAAACGGAGCGAATCTCCCACGAACTCCATCTCGGGCGTTTTGTCGAAGGCACCTACCTGATACGCGTGTTTGCCGGCAATATCCTTGCGCAGCGCCGGGTAGTGCTGGCGCGTTGAATTTCCCCTGCTATCCTCTCAACACCGCTTCGATCTCGGCCAACGCTCCGGCCTCAAAGGCCAGGTTGTCCAAGCATTTCAGCGAATCGGCCAACTGCTCGGGCCGGCTGGCGCCCACCAGTACCGAGGTGATGCGCGCATCGCGCAGTACCCAGGCAAGGGCCATTTGCGCCAGCGTTTGGCCGCGCCGCTGCGCGAGCTCGTTCAAGCCGCGTATCTGCCGCAGGCGTTCTTCCGTGAGGTCGGTTTCTTTCAAAAAACCGTGCGGCTTGGCGGCGCGGGAGTCGGCGGGGACATCGTGCAGATACTTGTCGGTCAGCAGGCCCTGGGCCAGCGGCGAGAACGGGATACAGCCCACGCCTTCCTGCTCCAGCACGTCGAGCAGGCCGTTTTCGATGCCGCGCACGAACAGGGAGTACTTGGGCTGATGGATCACGCAGGGAGTACCGAGCGCCCTCAGAATCCGGCAGGCTTCAGCCGTCTGGTCGGGGGAGTAGCTCGAAATACCCACGTACAGCGCCTTGCCCTGCCGCACGACGAGGTCGAGCGCCGACATGGTTTCCTCCACGGGCGTGTTCGGGTCGGGGCGGTGGCTGTAAAAAATGTCCACGTAATCCAGCCCCAGGCGGCGCAGGCTCTGGTCGAGGCTGGCCACGAGGTATTTTTTGGAGCCCCATTCGCCGTAGGGGCCGTCCCACATGCGGTATCCGGCTTTGGTGGAAATGATGAGCTCGTCGCGGTGGTCGCGGAAGTCCGTGCGCAGGAATCGCCCGAAGTTTTCCTCTGCCGACCCGGGGGGCGGGCCGTAGTTGTTGGCGAGGTCGAAATGGGTGATACCGGCGTCGAACGCAAGACGCAGGATGGCGCGGCAGTTTTCCTGCACGTCCACATGGCCGAAGTTGTGCCAAAGGCCGAGGGAAACAGCGGGCAGGAGCAAGCCGCTGTGGCCACAACGGCGGTAGGGCATTTGTGCGTAACGGTTCATGGCTGTTGGCTGTTGGCTGTTGGCTGTGTGGGTTGTTTATTTAACTAACTCCTTTTGTAAACCTATTTCAGGCGTACACGATTGTTTACTAAACGAAACGCCAATCGGTTGGGTGTTCGCGCACTCGGAAGCCAATGGCCAACGGCCAACAGCCAACGGCCAACAGCCAACGGCTAGCTACCGGCGTTTCAGCAGGTACCGACGAATATCCTCCACGTTGTACACCACGGCGACTTCCCATCCATTTTCGTACAGGAAATTGAGGCCGTCCACGGCGCTGCGAAACTCGTAGCGGCGGGCCTTGGAGTCGGTCAGGCATTCGCCGGGTTTGATGTCGGCCTTGGGTTTTTGACCATAATCAATTTTGAAGTGGTAGGTGCCGTCGTTTCGGCGCAGGGGCGTGGCTTCGAGGTACGCGCTGGTGTTGGTGGCATCGAGCAACAGGCCCTCCACATAAAGTTGAGCGGAGAGGATCAGGCCGTTGGCCAGAAATAAGAAAAGCAAACTGACTTTTTTCATAGCGAAGTTATTTTGGGAGCAAAGGAAGTGGCCATTTTGATACCGTCAACAACCTTAACCGATGCTTAACGGCTTAACATTTTGATAAGTTTGGAGTTTCGGGTTTGGAGGTTTCGGGTTTGGAGGTTTCGAGTTTCGAGATTTCGGGTTTCGGGTTTCGAGGTTTCGGGTTAGAAGGTTGTATGCAACCCGAAACCTCGAAACCCGAAACCTCCAAACCTCAACGAAAGTGTTCGGCATTGGCAAATGCGCAATCTTTCCCGAAGATTTTAGGCATGCCCGACTTGGTTGGTATTTGTTCGGACAAAAATGCCCAACTTTGGCACTCCGAAAAAAACCGTCACCAAATCACGATTTTTCCAATCAATACCGATTGTTTATGCGTATTCTAGTAACCCTGTTGACGCTGTTGCTGCACAGTACTTTTGTGTATTCTCAAACGGCCGATGTGGCCACCGGCTGTGCCCCCTTACAGGTCAAGTTCACGCCGCCGGGCGGGGCGGCATCCTTTTTCTGGGACTTCAAGGACGGCGCCACCTCCGTGCTGGCAAGTCCGACCAACACCTTTTCCACGCCCGGTACGTACGCGGTCGAATTCCGCGAAACACCTGCCGGTCCTGTCGTCGGCACGGTGACGGTCACCGTATATCCGAAACCGGTAGTGGGCATCACGGCGGTGCCGGAGTCGGGCTGTATTCCGCTTTTGGTCCAATTCACAGACACGACCAAATTGGCCGGCGACATTCAGGTGCTGACCCGCTCGTGGGTGTTCGGCGACGGGTTCAATGGGCTGGGCCTGAACCCGACGCACACGTACGGCGCCGTAGGAACGTTCTCCGTATCCTTGGAACTGACGACCAATTACAGCACCTGCAACGTCACGCAGGTTTTTCCGGCGAAAATCCGCACGGGTATCCAGCCGACGCCAAATTTCACCACCGTGCCCACGCCGCCGGTGGCCTGTGCGCCGCCCCTGAACGTGACATTCACCAACACCACCACTGGTGGATCCGGCACGCTAACGTACGCGTGGACTTTCGGCAACGGCAACACGTCCAACCTTGTAGACCCCGTGCAGGTGTACAACCAATTGGGCACCTTCACCGTCACGCTCACCGCCACCGATGCCATCGGCTGCTCGGCCAGCACCACCCGCATAGTGAAAGTAGGGCCGCCCGTTGCCGGCATCGGCATAAAAGATACCGTGTGCCTCGGCGCGCCCGTGACCTTCGGCAATACCTCCGAAGCGGGCCTTTATTCCTGGACATTCGGCCCCAATGCCACACCGGCCACTTCCAATGCGTCCAACCCGAGCGTGACGTTCAATACTACCGGTTTCCAGACCGTCACGCTCACCGTGACCACGGTCGGCAACTGCACGAGTACCGCGACCAAGCAGGTGTACGTGGATCAGGCCAATGCCAATTTCACGGTGTCGCCCATTTATTCGTGCAGCGACCCGACGGTGTTCAACCTGAACGCCACCTCCCCCAATGCGAACCAGTGGGCCTGGACGTTCAGCGACGGCAGCACCGCCACGACCAAAAGCCCGACCTACACCTGGACCACTCCGGACAAATCGGGCTACACCCATTCGGGGCTGTGGCTGGATACCGTCCGCCTCCGGGTGACCAACCCATCGGGATGTTCGGCGGAGTTTTTCCGCGTGGACTCGATCTGGCGGCCCAACGCCCGCTTCATGCCCAACGTGCAGCACGGCTGCGCCCCGCTGAGCGTGATCTTTTCCGACAGCAGCACATCCCGCGAGCCGATCACACAATGGACCTGGCTGTTCGACGACGGCACCCTTCCCGTGGTGGCCAACAACGACAACCCGGTGACGCACGTGTTCACCACCCCCGGCGACTACCGCGTACGGCTCGTCATCCGAAACAGCGCCGGCTGCGTGGATACCTCGTATTTCGTCCTCATCGAGGTGGGCGAGCCGATTCCAGGAGATTTCTCTGCAGACCAGACAACGGTTTGCCCGGGCGACAGCGTAAAATTTACCAACCTGACCACCGACCCGCGTGTGGACGGCTGGCATTTTTCCTCCGAAACCGACCAGTTGTGGCATTGTTTCCAGGATGAAAACCCAACCTGGGCGTACACCCAGGAAACGGGGCCGCTCAGCGTGTCGCTGACCACGGAGTACAACGGCTGTTTTGCCACGGTGACGAAGGACAGTTTCATCCTCGTGAAAGGCCCGATCGCGAAACTGCACTACAAGACCACCTGCGACAACACGCTCGAGTTCAAGTTCACCAACCTGAGCCTGGACGCCGATTCGGTGCTCGTGTTCACCGGCGACGGCGACAGCACGCTGGTGGACACCTCGTTCACCCACCTGTACGATACCTCCGGCATCTACACCGTTATTTTGCGGGCGCACAATTCGACCTCGGGCTGCCCAACCTCGTACGACACGGCGGTGGTGTACCCGACCATCCTGAAGGCGGTGTTCGAACTGCCCGACACCATCTGCGGCGGCGAACCCCAATTGCTCGACGCGCGCATGTCCACCGGGGTGAACGCTTCCTGCTACAAGGGCTACACCTGGTATTTCAGTTTCCAGCGGCCCATCCGCACGGACCAGGACACCTTGAGTTTTCTGTTCGGGCCGAGCGAAACACAAACCGTAAGCCTTGAGGTGGAGGACATCAACGGTTGCAAGGATACCCTCGACACGGAAATTTATATCTACAACCGCTATCCGAACATCGAGGCCAGCGATTACAGCATTTGTATCCCCGACACGGTGTCATTCACGGATCTCAGTATGGCCGATGCGGGTATCGCCAGTTGGGAATGGGACTTTGGCGACGGCGGCACCAGCACAGTGGAGAACCCCACGCATATTTACAATGCCCCGCCGTCAGGCGGAGCGAACTCGTTCGAGGTCATGCTCCGGCTCGTGGACAGTTTTGGTTGTCCGGGCTTCGCAAACATCTCGATCAATGTGTACAAGCCCGTCAGCAATATCCTCACGCTGCCTTCGCCGCCGAATATTTGCGTGGGTTCGAGCATTTCGTTTGTGGCCACGGATTTCACAGCGGAAGGCTCCAGCCTGTCGTGGCATTGGAACTTCGGAAACGGCCAAACGGCCACGGGACAGGGCGTCTCGGCCACGTACAACACGTCCGGTTCGTTCCTGCCCAGATTGGTTTTCACCGAAATCGCCACCGGCTGTAGGGACTCCACCTCGATACCCGTGAACGTGCAGGACTTTCCGCAGGCCAATTTTGTCTCCGACGTGGACGGACGGTTTTACATGTGCCTGCCCAAAAACGTGGAATTGACCAGCACGACCGTTTCCAATAGTCCGGTCACGATTTCGTGGGTGTTGAACACCGGCGCCACCTTGAACGGAAACAAAGCCTTTACGACGTTCCCCACTGACGGCACGTACACCGTCACCATGACGGCATCCACGTCATTTGGCTGCACGGACGATATTACCCGGACCTTCACCGTGGCGCAGCCCAAGGGCACCTTTAAAATGGACAAGACCGAGATCTGTCGGGGCGACACCATATTGTTTACGTTGATGGACACGATGAACGTCGGCTCCTGGACCTGGGTGCTCGGCGACGGCACTCCAAGTTCGAATTTTGACAACAAAGATTCCATACGCCACGCCTATCCGTTCCGGCCGCCGAGCAATTCGACGGTGGTCACCTTGCTGCTCGATGCCGAGGGCGATTTTTGCGAAGGCGATGTGCAAACCCTGAACTTCTCCCCCGTGCGGGCTGCCTTCACGATGCCCCCGACCGCTTGCCCGGGGGCCTCGGTAGCGTTCAACAATACGTCCATCCAGGCTGATCAGTCGCAATGGACGTTTGGCGACGGCACGCCGATTTCCCTACTGTTCAACCCCGTTCACATTTACGGCGCAGAGGGCAACTACAACGTACGGCTTGTCGTGACAGACCTGCCTTTGGGCTGTACGGACACCGCTTTCCAGACTATTTCGATTGTCGGCATACCCGGATTGCAGGCATTTGGGGACACGATCTGCCCTGGCGATACGGCACTGATCGGCATTCTTGCGCCGGCCTTGCCCAATGCGACCTTCGTATGGTCGCCGGACAACTTGGTTTTGCAACCGAAAAACGATGACGTGGTGCGGGTCACGCCCACCCAGACCACTAATTTCAATGTACAGGTAATTGATGCCTCGGGTTGTCGGGACTCCATCTCGGCGACGGTCTTCGTGCCCGTTCCGTTCGACGGCACCCAGGATTTCGACACCATTGTGGCCAAAAATAAGCCGGTGCTGCTGCCGGTCGTCTATGATCCAAATTACAATTTCAGTTGGGTGCCGATGGACCCGGGCGATCCGCCCGTGGTCACCTCGGACACGACCGTGACATACGTCCTGACGGTACAGGACAAATGGAACTGCACGGATCGCGAATTCGAGTTTCTCATTCAAATCGTGCCCGAGGTGGTGTACGCGCCCAACGCGTTCACGCCCGACAGCGACGGGAACAACGATGTGTTCCGGCTGCTGGCCGACGGCGACGAGGAACTGGTGGACGTGCTCACCCTGCGGGTGTACAGCCGATGGGGCGAACTGGTGTACGAAGGACGCGGGGCGTTGAACGGTGTCGGTTGGGACGGCAAGCACAACGGCGAGAACTCCCCCTCGGACGTGTATGCCTGGCTGGCCGAGGTGCGGTTCCTGACCGGCAAAACGGTACTGCTGAAAGGCGATGTCACGTTGTTGCGTTAGTTTGGGTACTTTTGCCGTTTCAAAAGTGCTTTTTTTAAAATTATGACCACCACCGTTTCGCTTCCGGAAAAAATGACGCTCGACGAACTGGCCGTTCGTTATGGCCCGGTCGAGCTGCAAACGCCGCTCAGCAGGGCAGAATACCTGGCGTTGACGGAGCGGTATCCCGATCTGCAAATGGAGCGGGAGCGAAACGGAACCGTAACAATTATGTCCCCGGTAAAAAAAGGCTCGGGCCGCAGAGAATCGAGGTTGTTCATGTTGCTCACGGTTTGGTGGTACCAACACCGCAAAGGAGAACTGTTCGGCGCGACAACCGGTTTTGACTTGCCTGACGGATCAAACAAAGCACCCGACGTGGCTTGGCTAAGCGACCAAAGTATGGCGCTTGACTCTGCGAACGAAGAAGAATTCTTGCATACGGTGCCGGATTTTGTGGGCGAAATACGCTCCTCCACAGATCGCTTGAAGAAACTCCAACTGAAAATGACGGACACTTGGATGGCCAATGGGGTGCAACTCGGTTGGTTGATTGATCCGTACGAGGAAAAAGTGTACATCTACCGACCGAATACTTCAGTTGAGATCATCGAAGGCTTTGACGGAAAAATACTGCACGGAGAAAATGTGCTCGAAGGATTTGAGTTGCCCTTGCAGGAAATGAAGCGCCAGCCTTAGATCCCTCATCGTTCATCACTCATCTCTCATCACTAATAAAATGATTCTAAAAGGCAAAAAAGGCATCATTTTCGGGGCGCTCGACCAACACAGCATCGCCTGGAAAGTGGCCGAGCGCTGTGTGCAGGAAGGTGCACAGATCGTACTGACCAACGCGCCCGTGGCGATGCGCATGGGCGAGATCAACAAACTGGCCGAGCAATGCAACGCGCCGGTCATCCCGGCGGATGCCACCTCGGTGGAAGACCTCGAAAATCTGTTCCAGAAAAGCATGGAGCATTTCGGGGGCAAGGTGGACTTCGTGCTGCACTCCATCGGCATGTCGGTGAACGTGCGCAAGAACAAAGCCTACACCGACCTCAACTATGAGTGGATGCAAAAGACCTTCGACGTGAGCGCCATTTCGTTTCACAAGACCATGCAGACGATCTGGAAACTCGATGCCATCAGCGATTGGGGCAGCATTTTGGGCCTGAGTTACATCGCCGCCCAGCGCGTATTCCCGGACTACTCCGAAATGGCCGAGTCGAAAGCCCTGCTGGAGTCCTTTGCCCGCAGTTTCGGCTACCACCTCGGCACCGCCAAAAACGTGCGCGTGAACACTATTTCTCAGTCGCCCACCAAAACAACGGCCGGCCAGGGAGTCAAGGGCTTCGGGGAGTTTTTTGATTATGCCGACAAGATGTCGCCGCTCGGCAATGCACCCGCAGAGGCCTGCGCCGACTACTGCGTGGTCATGTTCAGCGATCTGACCAGGTACGTGACCATGCAGAACTTGTTCCACGACGGAGGCTTTTCGACGATGGGCATGAACCCGGCGCTGATCCAGTAGCGAAGATCACACTGAAATATACCCGCCATGAAAAAACGAAAACCTGCCCGCTCAAAAGTTGAGCGTGAACACGATCACTTGTTTCGGGGCGTCTTTTCGATTAAGGAAATGGCGCTTGCTCATTTGCGCGAAACGCTGCCCCCGGAAATAGCCTCCGATTTGCAACTGGAAGAAATCCGCTTGCTTTCAGAATCGTATGTGGACGGCGATCTCAAGGCTGGATTTTCGGATATCGTATGGCTATGTCCACTTCGTAACGGCGGGGCGGTCAAGGTGACATTCCTGTTCGAGCACAAAAGCGACTTACCGGAAAAACACATTGCGCTTCAGTTGATCCAGTATGTGCTCGGGATTTGGCAGCGGGATTTAGCCAACGGAATGGAAATGAGTTTTGTGATTCCGGTGGTGGTGTATCACGGGCAGCGCACATGGTCGGCAAAGCCGTTATGGGATTGTTTTCAAGGTTTGCCTGAAAATTATCGCCGTTTTTTGCCCGAGTTGGACTACATACTGACCGATTTGGGGAGAGTGCCGGATGAGATCATCAAGGCTAAGGATGGCTTGGGCGCCCTTCGGAGCATTTATCTGGCGTTTAAATATGCGTACGATGAAATCCAGTTGGAAAAAAATTTCCGAGATATCGTTATTTTTGTCAGTCATTCCGGGAACGCTGTACTGGATGCGTTGTTAACCGAGATGGTGTTTTCCTACATCCAAAAACGACTTCAAATAGTGCCGGAAAAACTGGAAAATCTCATTGAGGGTTTACCTGATGAGTCAAAATCAATAGCTATGTCTACTTACGATAAAATTATTGCCAAGGGTATCGAGAAAGGTATCGAGAAAGGTATCGAGAAAGGTATCGAGAAAGGTATCGAAATGAAAGCCCGTGAGTTTGTTGTCAAACTGATCCACTCTACGGACTGGAACGATGCCCGCATTGCCTTGGTCGTAGGAGTGGAGGAGGAATTGGTCCGCGAAATTCGCCAACAGTTACAACAGATGTCCTGATGATCGGCTGCTCATTCGAACCTTTCGATGCTGACAATTTTTACAAACAAAGATTTCCGAAGCCATTCCGGCCTCGGAAATCTTTGTTTTGGCGGGTACTTGTTGTTTCTGCTTTTTTTGCTCGCGCCGGAATGACATTTGCCCAAGCCCCCATCACCCCCGACAGCCTTGCCCCTGTAGTGCCACTTCCGCCGGACACCTTCCCCTTCTTTTACTCCTTTCCGGACAACCACGAGTACGCTTACCCGGCCGACGACACCTTGCCCGACAATGATTTCCGGATGTACGACCCGGCGCGTCGGCAGGTCATGGATTGGGGCACCCTGGGAAACGTAGGCTCCTCGGCACGCCCCTTGTTTTTCCAGACACGCGAACAGTTGGGGTTTCATTCCGGGCACCATGCCTTCGATCTGTACCAGTTGCGCCCCACCGACCTGCAGTTTTATCGAAACTCCCGGTCATTTACCGACCTGTTTTTTTCCCAGGGCCGCATCCAGAACGACAACACGCTCCGGGCCAAATTTTCCCGAACCTTCTCCGGAGGGCTGAACTTTTCCATCCGCTACCGCACCTTCAACCACCTGGGCCAATACCGCTACCAGGCGGCCAAGCATTCGGCGCTGGTGCTCGGCGTGTGGTATCCCGTGAGCACCCGCTACGAGTTTTTCCTAATCTACACCAGCAATGCGAGCAAACAGCAGGAAAACGGCGGCATCGCGCAGGGCGCCGTCGTCGGCGAAGGCGAGTTTAGCGGGCCGATCAACGCCGAAGTGCGCTTGCCCGATCAACAGGCGCTGACCCGACATGCCAACTCCTCGCTCTACCTGTCCCATCACCTCAAGTTTGTTGGGGACAGCGCCTCCGGCAAACGCGTGCTCCGCGCCTCGCACACCGCCGAATGGGGCAGCCAAACCTTCAAGTTTTCCGATCCCGGGACCAAGCCCGATCTAAGCCTCGGCCCAGACAGTCTGTTTTTCGACACATTCTTTGTGGACCGGCGCGGCATACGCACCTTCTTTGAGTTGGACCGGCTGGACAACAACTTCACCCTCAATACCTTCAAAAGCAAAAAAGAAGGCCGTCCTTCGGATAAATTGGCACTTGGCCTCGCGCACTCCTTGCTCGTCCTGCGACAGGAGCCGTTGACGGACTCCACCTTTTCGAACTTGTTCCTGACCGGCGACCTGGCGCTCACACCATCGGAGCGTTTTTCGTTTACCGCCTCCGGCAAACTCGGTGTGTTGGCCAATCTCGGCGAGTACCAGTTGAAAGGCGACCTAAAGGTCAGCCTCGGCAAGGCCGGCGAACTACGGGCTTCCCTGCTCAGCCAACGTTATCCGCCCGGCCTCCTGCACCAGCGACTGTTTGTCAGCCAGCGCCTGCTTTGGAACAACAATTTTGAGAAACCGGTGGAAACAACCCTATCGGCCACGTACGCCCTACCTGCGCTGGGGCTGGAACTGACCGGCAAAACGCATCTGCTGAACAACTATTTGTACTACGACCAGCGCGGCCTGGCGGCTCAAACCGGCTCGCCGCTACAAGTGGCGCAACTCCTCTTGCGCGGCAACTTCCGCCTCGGACGTTTCCGCCTCGACAACACCATGGCGCTCCAGCGCTTCAACCGCTCCGACGTGGTGCGCCTGCCCGAGTGGTTCGCCAAAAACAGCCTGTACTATTCCGGCTATGTGTTCGGGCGAAAAATGCTGCTCGACATCGGCGTAGATTTCCGCATGAACGCCGACTTCATCCCAGAGGGCTACCAGCCGGTGACCGCCCAATTTCACTTGCAGGACTCGCTCGGTGCAACGTCGTACCCATGGATAGACGTGTTTGCGGCGATCAAGGTGGATGCATTCCGGTTCTTCGTGCGCTACGAAAACTTCGGCACGGTGTGGGACAGCCAGACGCTTTTCTTCCAGACGGCCCGTTATCCGCAGCCCCTCGGCGCCTTGCGACTCGGCATCGGATGGCGCTTCCTCGATGATAATCGGGAACAGCCGGCTACTGGAACCACGCCCGTTACACCCGATGGGAGAATCGGGCCGTCGGGACGAGGGCGGTAAATTTCCCTGAATTCCTCACCACCACCACTCCGCACCATGTCCCGCTACTGCCTCGCCCTCGACCTGAAACCCGACCGCGACCTGATCGCCCAATACGAGGCGCACCACCGGGCCGTGTGGCCGGAAGTGCTCGACAGCCTCCGCGAGGCAGGCATTGAACAACTGGAAATTTACCGTACAGGGAACCGTTTGTTCATGATCCTCGAGGCGGGCACCGATTTTTCGTTTGAAAAAAAGGCTGCTCTCGACGCAAACAACCCGCGCGTACAACAATGGGAAACCCTCATGTGGAACTACCAACAAGCACTCCCCCTCGCCAAACCCGGCGAAAAGTGGATGCCCATGGATCTAATATTCCAATTGTGAACCCCCAACCTACGGATGCATTCGTGGGCGGAGAATCCTCCAACCAGAAACCTTTAAACCAGAAACCCTCAATTATTCAACATCACCGGCATCACCAGCATGAGGATTTCCCGGTCGGTGTTGGCCTCTTCCACGGGCGTGAGGATGCCGGCACGGGAGGGCGTGGAGAACTCCATGCGGACCTCCTCGCTGTCGAGGGCGCCGAGCATTTCCACCAAAAACTTGGCATTGAAGGCGATGCGCAGTGGCGTGCCGTCGAAGGAGCAGGACATCTGTTCGGTGGCCTCATTGGAAAAATCGAGGTCTTGCGCCGAGATGGTGAGGCTTTTGTCCGACACGTCCAGCACGACCTGGTTGGTCGTTTTGTTGGCGTAGATGGCGATGCGCTTGAGGGAATTTTGGAAATCCGGCCTGTTGACGGTCATGGCGTTGGGGTTGTCCACGGGGATGACGGCGTTGTAGTCCGGGTAGCGGGCATCAATGAGGCGGCACACGAGATTCATGTCGCCGAAGGCAAAAAACGCGTTGGCCTTGTTGAACGACACTGCCACCGTGGTATCGGAGGGCAGGGCGTTTTTGAGCAGGTTCAGCGCTTTTTTGGGCACGATGAATGATGTAGCCACTTCGCCGGCCAGTTGGGGCGTGGTGATTTTCACGAGTTTGTGCGCGTCGGTAGCCACGCAGGTGAGTTTGTTGAAATCCACCTGAAAATACACGCCGGTCATGGCAGGGCGCAGTTCGTCGTTGGAGGTGGCAAACACGGTTTTGTTGATGGCTTCGAGCAGGTGTTTGCTGCCGACCTTGACCGAGTCCACGTTTTCGGCCTCGGGTATCTGCGGAAAATCCGCGCCGTTTTCGCCGGCGAGGCGGTACTTGCCGTACGAGGACGTGATCTCGATGGCGAAGTTTTCTTCGTTCACGCTGAGGGTCACGGGCTGCTGGGGCAGGGCCTTGAGCGTTTCGAGCAGGATTTTTGCCGGGACGGCCACGGTGAAATCGTCGTCGGCCAGCACTTCGATGGTCGTGGAAATACTGGTTTCCAGATCGGTGGCCGAAATGGTGAGTTTCTTGTTTTCGATCCTGAACAGGAAGTTCTCCAGGATAGGCAGCACCGGGTTGGAGCCGAGGGCGCCGGAAGCGATTTGTACTTGCTTCAAAAGTTCGGAAGACGATACACTAAACTTCATGGATGGATTGCTTGATGGTTGAGTGGTGGCAAAGCCAGGCGCAAAGCGGCAAGGCAATGGTGCGTTTATTGATTTTCAGGGTTTTGCGGATTTTTGTCCGCCGCAAAAGTAATCCGCTCTCTCCGTCTTTTTGTGTAAAAAAACCAACAGGATGTTAAGAGCGTGTTTAAACTTCAGTTGCCGGGCTGCAAGCGGCAAATTTTGCTTCAGGCTGCGTTAAAATTTTCGCCATAGGCGCCCGGCTATGGCTGCAAATTTTGCCTTTCCTGAAGCAAAATTTGCTCGCTTTCGCGCCGGCACTGAAATTTAAACACGCTCTAAAACGGAAATCCTACCTTTGGCCGCTTTTTAAAAAAGGCGATCAAACCCATACCGCGATGCCAAGCACAGCGATTTCCCGAACGAGCAGGGTGCCCAAACGCGCCGCGCCGGCCATCCAGCCGGTGCGCAACCTGGTGCTGCCTTTGCCCAAGGAAGTCCGGCTGGACAACGGAATTCGGGTGTTTGCCATGAATTTCCCGGGACAGGAGATCCTGAAAGTAGAGGCGGTATTTCAGGCAGGCCGTCCGGAAGAAGTCAAACGCTTGGTGTCAAGGGCCACGGCGCGGCTGGTGCGCGAGGGCACCCGTGCCCGGACGGGGGCCGAAATTGCCGAGCACCTCGATTTTTACGGCGGCTCGCTGAGCATCCCCACCAACCTGGATGCAGCCGTTTTTTCCTTGTTTTCCCTGCGCAAGTACGCCGACGAACTGATCCCGGTCTTTGCTGAAGTATTGCACGAACCTATTTTTCCTGTTGACGAGTTGGAGACCTACAAGCGAAACAGCCTGCAGGAACTGTTGGTTGACCTCGACAAGGAAGAGGTGCTGGCCTACCGAAAAATCACGGAGTTTATCTTTGGGGAGACGCACCCGTACGGATACAATTCCTCGCCGGAAGACTACGCCGCGCTGACCCCCGATGATCTGTCCGCGTTCTTCAACCGCTGGTATGTACCCGCAAACTGTCAGTTGTTCGTCAGTGGGCAGGTAGACGAGGCAGTACTTGGCCTGCTGAACCGGTATTTTGGCCAATCACAAAAAAAAGGCGCCGGCGCTCTCGGCCAACTTCCGCATTTTCCCGCCACGAGGCCCCAGACGGTTTATGTACCGCACCCCGGCTCCTTGCAGACGGCCGTCAAGATCGGTCGCCGGCTGTTTGCGCGCAATCACCCCGACTACAATGGCGTGTTTGTGCTGAACACCATACTCGGCGGATATTTCGGTTCCCGCCTGATGATGAACGTACGGGAAAAACGCGGGTACACCTACAACATCTACTCTACCGCCGATGCCATGTTGCATGACGGGTGCTTTTACATTGCGACCGAAGTACACACAGGAAAGGTTGCCGCCGCCGTCAAACAGATTTTTGCCGAGATGAAAAATCTCTGCGACCAGCCCGTGTCCGAGTCCGAACTGGACATGGTGCGCAACTATCTGCTTGGCATGCTGCTCAACGGTCTCGACGGGCCGCTGAACATCTCGGACGTCGTCCGTTCATTGGTGGCCGACGGCCTTCCGTTCGATGCCTTCGACGACCTCGTGCGAACCATCCGAACCATTACGCCCGAACAGGTGCAGGACCTGGCCCGACGTTACCTGAGCCCGGGGGATTTCTGGGTCGTGACCGTCGGGTGAGTGCCCCGTGACACTTTTTTGTGCTACGTCGCGCAAACGGTATTTTTCACCGCAAGCGTGCGCAAAAATTAAAATGAACCGGTAAGCCTTGTGCGCATTTAAATCAAAAAAACCTGCGTAGTTTTGCGCGTTTTTAGCGCGAACCGCGCCTTTCCGATCCGAAGACCTTTAAATTTTAATACGTTGAACTTTTTTAAATTTTTCAAGCAGGAACTGGCCGTGGACCTCGGAACGGCCAACACGCTCATCATGATGGACGGCCAAGTGGTGGTGGACGAACCGTCCATCGTGGCCATTGACCGAAAGACCGGACAAACAATTGCTGTCGGGCATCGCGCGATGCAGATGCACGAAAAAACCCACGAAAACATCAAGACCGTCCGCCCGCTCAAGGACGGTGTGATCGCCGATTTTCAGGCCGCCGAAGCCATGATCGAAAGCATGATCCGCATGGTGGGAAAACGAAACTCGTTTTTCAGCCACCTGAAAATGGTCATCTGCATCCCCAGCGGGATCACCGAAGTGGAAAAACGCGCGGTGTTCGACTCCGCCGACCACGTGGACAGCAAAGAAACCTACCTCATTCACGAGCCTATGGCCGCCGCCCTCGGCATCGGCCTCAATATCGAAGAGCCTATCGGGAACATGGTCATTGACATCGGCGGTGGCACCACGGAAATTGCCGTCATTGCCTTGTCCGGCATCGTGTGCGACCAGTCCATACGCATCGCCGGTGACGAACTGACCAACGACATCATGGGCTACATGAAACGGGAGCACAACATCCTCATCGGGGAGCGCACCGCCGAACAGATCAAGATTCACGTCGGCTCCGCCCTGCACGAACTGGAAAACCCGCCAGAGGACTATGCCGTAAACGGGCGCGACCTGATGACCGGCATTCCAAAGCAGATCAAGATCAGCTACCAGGAAGTGGCGTATGCCTTGGACAAGAGCATCACCAAAATCGAGGACGCCGTACTTCGGGCGCTCGAAATGACCCCGCCCGAGCTGGCCTCCGACATCTACAAGACCGGCCTGTACCTGACCGGCGGCGGAGCGCTCTTGAGGGGGCTGGACCACCGGCTCCAGCAAAAAACCAAACTCCAGGTGCGTGTGCCGGAAGACCCCCTTCGGGCCGTGGTGCGCGGTACCGGACTGGCGTTGGAGCACTCGGACCGGTATTCTTTCCTGATTGACCGGAAGAGCGTTTGATCCATTCATTGCCCTGTGATCGTAAACCTAAACTTGCCAATGGCCAATAGCCAACGGCCAACTACCCACTACCATGCATTCCATCCTGCAGCTCTTTATTCGGCATGGCGGCTTGCTTACGCTGGTTGTGGTGCAAATGATTTGTTTTTACCTGATCACGGCCTACAACGAATCGCAGGGAGACGTGTTTGAAGCCAGTTGGGCCAAGTACTCGGGCACTATGCTGGACTGGAAAATGAACGCGTTTGACTACCTCAGTCTGCGGGACGAAAATGCCCGACTTCGCGTGGAAAACGCCCGTTTGCAGTCTCAGGTGGCCAACTCCCGCATGGTGGAGATACCAACCTTGGACACCGTGCGGCGCTTTGCCCGCATGGATACGCTGGAAAACAAGATCGTGCGGCCGGAATATGTGCTCATCAGTGCACGGGTGGTCAGCAACTCCATCAGTGCACGCAACAACTGGATGATCCTCAACCGCGGCTCAAAAGACGGCGTGCGCCCAAACACCGGCGTCATCACCCGTTCCGGGGTGGCAGGGGTGGTGCGCCATGTCTCGGAAAATTTTTCCATCGCCATGTCGGTACTGCACCCCCAGACCAAAGTTTCGGCTGCCGTCAAGGGATACGAATACTTTGGTTCGTTGGTGTGGGACGGCGACGATCCCCGATACCTCACCCTGTCCGACATTCCGTACCACTTGCCGGTAAAACCCAGGGATTCGGTACTGATCAGCAATTACTCGCTGATGTTTCCCGAAGGGCACCTTGTCGGAATCGTGGACACGGCGCATCGCATCGAGGGCAGCAGTTTTTTGTACATTCGGGTAAAGCCCACCCAGATACCCGCCAGTGTGCGCGATGTGTACGTAGTGACCAACCGCTACGCCGACGAACTCAACAACTTGCAACAGCGGCTGACAAAGGATGAATAGCACGGTCTTGTTCCCAAATCTCTGGCGTTTCCTCGGTCTTGTGGCAGTACAGGCAATTGTCCTGAACGAGGCTTCCCTGACTGCCGACGGATACTGCAACATCCTGTTGTACCCCTTGTTCATCCTTTTCCTGCCGATCAAAATGCCCGTGCCCGCCACCGTCTTGCTCGGCTTTTTGGTGGGTCTCGCCGTGGACACGTTCACCGGCACGCTCGGGGTCAACGCCAGCGCCGGGGCGCTTTCCGGCTATGCGCGCGCGATCATCCTGCACCGGTTTTCCAACAAGGGCGGCTACTCCGGCAAGGAGCCGATTGCCTCGCCCGCATATTTCGGCTGGCGCTGGTTCATCAGCGTGGCGGCGGTGTTTTTTGCCGTCCACCTGTTCTGGTACTTTGCCATGGCGCATTTCACGCCCAATTACCTGTTGCAAAAAATTTTTCCGCAAACCGTCGTCGGATGGCTGCTGACGATGCCGCTCGTGCTTATCTTCACGCGCTTGTTTTATCCTAAATTCTGACCATGGCCGATATCTTTCGCGAACGACAACGCACGATCCAGATCGTTATGCTGGCCTGCGCGCTGGTGCTCGTCGGCAAGGCCGCTCAGATTCAACTCTTCGACGACTCCCTCAGCCGCCGGGCCGACGCCACCACCATCCACAAGATGACGGCATACCCGCCACGCGGGCTGGTCTATGACCGCAACGATACCCTGATCATCAACAACAACGCCATGTACGACCTCATGGTGACGTACAACCAGATCGCCCCGGGTATGGACACCGCCAAGCTGTGCAACCTGCTGAGTATTTCGAAAGACGATTTCCGGGCGTTCCTCAAAAAAGACTGGCGCAGCGGCAAGTTTTCCCGCTCGGTGCCCTTTGTCTTTATGAAAAAACTGTCCACCGTCACCTACGCCCGCCTGCAGGAATGCCTGTACGAATTCCCCGGCTTCTTCGTGCAGGTGCGCACCATTCGGGCGTATCCGCACAGTGCCGGCGCGCACGTGCTGGGCTACATCAACGAGGTGGACCCCCGAGACATCGAAAAAAGCGGGGGCGTGTACGCTTCCGGCGACTATATCGGCGCGGGCGGCCTCGAGTCGGAACACGAGGCCAGGCTCCGCGGATCGAAAGGCTGTACCTTCCTCCTGAAGGACAACCTCGGCAGGATCGTGGGAAATTATGCCGGAGGCAAACACGATACGCTCCCCCTCAGCGGCGACGACCTGGTGTCGTCCATAGACATCCGGCTGCAAAAGTTTGGCGAGGAACTCATGGCGAACAAGACCGGAAGCGTCGTGGCCATCGAGCCGTCCACCGGCGAAATCCTGGCTATGATTAGTCTGCCCACCTACGACCCCAACGACCTGACCATGACCAAGGACCGCGGACCGGTGTTCAGCCGTCTGCTCACCGATCCGCTCAAGCCGTTCTTCGACCGCACCGTGATGGCCAAATATCCGCCCGGTTCGATCTTCAAAACCGTGATCTCCTTGGTCGGGCTTCAGGAAGGCACCATCAACCCCAATGCCGGAATGGGCTGTGGCGGCGGTTATTTTTATGCGGGCCGTTTGTACAAATGCCACGGCCACGGCGGAGTGGGCAACGTGGTGGACGCATTGGCGTACTCCTGCAACACCTACTATTTCAGCGAATTTCGCGACATCGTGGACAAGTTCGGTTTCCACAACCCACACCCGGGATTGGACAAGTTTGCCAAATACTGCAACGAATTCGGCCTTGGCCGAAAACTCGGCGTGGACTACCCGAACGAAAATGCCGGCAACATCCCCGACTCCAAGTACTACGATCGCATTTACCCGAAAAAACTCGGCGGCTGGCGCTCGCCGACCATCATGTCGCTCGGCATCGGACAGGGCGAAATCCAGATGACCACCATCCAGATGGCCAACCTCGCAGCCTGCATCGCCAACCGAGGGTACTGGTACCCGCCCCATTTGGCCAAGCACTTCAAGTCCGGCGGCGACATTCCGAGGCCGTTCCTGACCCCACAAAAGATCAGCATTGACAAAAAATACTTTGATCTCGTGGTGGAGGGCATGGCCGAATGCGTGAACCGGGGCACGGCGCGTTCCTGCGCCATCCCCGACATTCAGGTGTGCGGCAAGACCGGAACCAGCCAAAACCCGCATGGCGAAGACCACTCGGTCTTTTTTGCTTTTGCGCCCAAGGACAACCCCCGGATTGCCATAGCCGCTTATGTGGAAAACGCCGGCTGGGGCGCCTCCTACGCCGCGCCGATCGTCAGTCTGATGATCGAAAAATACCTCAACGACACCATCGCCGCGAACCGCAAGCCGATGGAAGAACGGATGCGAACCGCCAACCTGACCGACAGGTACCTCGAAAATATTCGTCGGGCGGCCGCGAAAGTGCAACCGGGCAAGCCGGCTCCGGCTCTGCCATCGCCCAACTTGCCTACCGACGAGCCAACAGGCAAAACCCCGCTGGGCATCAATAATACCGAGCGCCGCCGCAAATGATGTCCATGAAAAAAATCGTCGTGCTCACCGGGGCGGGCATCTCCGCCGAAAGCGGCATCAGCACCTTCCGCGATGCGGGCGGGCTGTGGGAGCAGCACCGCATCGAGGACGTGGCCACGCCCGAAGCCTGGACGCGCAATCCGGAACTGGTGCTTCGGTTTTACAACCAGCGCCGAAGCAAACTGAACGACGTAGCGCCCAATGCCGGCCACCTGGCGTTGGCCGATCTCGAAAAAGACTTCGATGTCCGCATCATCACCCAAAACGTGGACGACCTGCACGAGCGTGCCGGCAGCAGCCAAGTGCTGCACCTGCACGGCGAACTGCGCAAGGTGCGCTCCGAACGCCACGAGCAGTTGATCTACGACTGGGAAGGGGATCTCCACCTCGGCGATCGTTGCGAAAAAGGAGCGCAATTGCGCCCGCATATCGTGTGGTTCGGCGAGAGCGTGCCCATGCTGCTGCCTGCTGCCAAAATCGCCTCCGAAGCGGATGTTTTTGTTATCGTCGGCACCTCGCTGCAAGTGTATCCCGCTGCGGGCCTGATGATGTACGCGCCGCGCCACATCCCGTTTTTTTATGTGGACCCGTCCCCGCAACTCAACTGGGAACTGCAACAAATGCCCAACCTGATTGTCCTTGCCGAACCTGCCACAACGGGCGTGCCCAAGATTGTGGAATTGATTGACAAAAAAACTTCGTAAAATCATGCACAAAATCACGAGCCTCATGGCCATCTGCCTGGCTTTCGCGCTTTCCTGCACCGCCCAAAAAGCCATCACTATCCGCTCGCTCACCCTCGGCGATAACCATGTACTGCTCCTGCTCGACAGCACCGAGGCGTCCCGCACGCTCGTACACGATGCCACCGACCGGTTCTTCGACCTCGTCACCGCGTCCGAAATGTCCATCCAGATGAAAAAACCGCTGGAGGCCGGCCAAACCCGTAAGGACCTGCTGCCCGCTTATCTTGAGTATTTGCGCCGCGACGTGGCCTCCTTCGAACCCGAAGAATCTGTCTTCGCGTCCGAGATTGTGCAGGAGGTGTTCAACACCTGTCAGGAGGTGGCGCCAGGCATATTCCCCGACACGCTGGTGCTCATTAAAACCAAGGGAAACCACTACGGCAATTCGGTGTACTACACCCGCGAAAACACGATCGTGATTCCGGCGGATGCGCTCGCGTCGAAGTTGACCAGCGCGTTCAAAAGCACGATGTATCACGAGCTGTTCCACGTCTATTCGCGCCTCAACCCCGAAAAACGTGCACGCCTGTACGAACTGATCGGTTTCAAACACATTGGCCTCGACCAGTTGCGCCTGCCCGACAGCCTTGCCCTCCGGGTGTTGTACAACCCCGATGGCGTGGACTTTGCCCAAAGGATCACCTTGGACATGGGAGATGGCACGAGCATGGATGCCGTCCCGATTATTGTTTCCAAACACCTCGGATTCAAACCGGGCAAACGCGCTTTCTTCAGTTATGTGGATTTCAGCCTGTACCAGATCATACAAAACGAACAGGGCGGCTGGGATGTGCAAACCAAACCGGACGGCTTCTCCAGCACGCTGAACATGCGCGAACAGCCCGATTTTTTCCGCCAGATCAAGGACAACACCGGCTACATCATCCATCCCGACGAAGTGCTGGCCGACAACTTCTCGTTTCTCATGTTGTCGAAAAAAGACCCCTCCGTGACCGCCAAATTCTCTGCAGACGGCCAAAAATTGGTCCTGGACATCGAAGACGTGTTGAAAAACTGAAACCCCAAACTCAAAACTCAAAACTCAAAACTGCTTGCGCCTCCTGATCGTAACGGCTTGGTACCACCCGTTCATTCACCCGCGGGCGCATCGTTGGACCTGCATAGCCGAGCATTGGGCATCACAGGGCCATGAGGTGCATGTCGTGTGCGCCCGTCGGCGGGAATGCCCCGACGAGGCTGTGCTGAACGGCGTGCATCTGCATCGCACAGGGTTCGATTCCCTGAAGGAGGTTGCGTACTATTGGTTTGGCTCGAAATCGGCGCGCGGCAGGGTAGGGGGCGGGGTTCGTCAGCCGGGACTGGCATTGCGCGTCGCAATGGGGCTCTACCGATTTTTCTGGAAAAACATTTTTTTCCCTGACGATGCCTGCCTGTGGTACTTCCCTGCGCGGCGCACCACGCGGGCCTTGCTGGCAGCGGAACGGTTCGATGCGCTGGTGAGCGTTTCGCTACCGTTCACCGGTCATCTGGTCGGCATGGCCGCCAAACGGCAAATCCCCGATATGCGCTGGCTGGCCGACATGGGCGACCCGTTCACCATTCAGCCAAAACCGCTGAACAATGCCTTGCTGTACGGACGCATCAGCCAGCGGCTTGAACGTATGGTTTTGGAAAAAGCCGATGCCGTGGTGGCGACCAATACTGGCGCGGTACGGGCATATCTGGCGCGGTTTGGCGAGGCGGCAGGGAAGTTGCAGGTGGTGCCGCCGCTGTGGCGGCCCCACCCCCAACCCCTCCCCCCAAGGGGAGGGGGGCTTGCGCTCGAGAACGGGAAAAACTTCGTTTTGGGGGATCAAAACACCCTGCCTCGAAATCAACCAATAGCGCGGGATGTGCCCCCCTCCCATTTGGGGGAGAGCCTGTCCCGCACTTTGGTCGGGAGGTTGGGGCTGGGGTTCTTCGGCGCCCTGTACGCCCCCACACGCACACCCGATGCTTTTTTGGATTTGCTGGAAAAAACTTATGCAGCACGTCCGCAGCTGCGCAGCCGGCTGGCCGTCCACTTTTTCGGCGACGTGTTCCCCGAGTTTTTTGAAAAACTTGGCCGCGTACCTGAAGTCCGGCTGCACGGCCTTTGCTCGCGGTCGGAAGCGCAGGCCGCTATGCAGCGCATGGACATATTGGTCAACATCGGCAACACCACGGAATACCAGTTGCCCAGCAAAGTGGTGGACTACTTAGCAGCCGGCAAACCGGTGCTGCACCTGTCGTATGTGGAGCAGGACCCGTTTCTCGATTTTTGGGGCGATACGCCTGGGCTGCTGACCTTGCGGGTACGGCAGGACCGGATTTCTGAAACGGACATTCCGCGCTGGCTGGAGTTTTTGGAAAATCTTCCTGCCCGGCCAAATGAGGCGGAATGCCGCTTGCGGGTTCGGAGTTTTAGCGTGGAGCGCCTTGCTGCGTTGTACGAGGCGCTTCTGTTTCCGCCAGAACTTCTCCGACCAACGACAGGAACTGCGGCAACACCACTTCATCGGAAAATTCCCGAATGACTTTTTCGCGACCGTATCGGCCCATCGCGTCCCGTTTTTCCGGAGGCAGGGCGATGATATGCAGCATGATCTGTGCGAGCAGGTCTGCCCTGCGCGGTGGGATCAGGAAGCCGTTTTTACCCGCTTCCACCGTGTCGCGGCAGCCGGGAGTGTCGGTCGTCACGATGATTTTTTCTAGGGCCATTGCTTCCAGCACCGAGCGCGGCACGCCTTCGCGGTAGTATGAGGGCAACACGAGCACGTCGGCGCCGGCTAGAGATGGGCGCACGTCGTCGGCTGCGCCGGAAAACGACACAACACCCTCTTGCTGCCACCTGGATATTTCGTCAGGCTCGATGGAGGCGGGGTTGCCGGGGTCGGGACTGCCCACGACACAAAAACCGGCTATCGCTCCCGTTCGCCGCACCTCGCGCGCCGCCTCGACAAACTCCCGGATTCCTTTTTCGGACAGCAAGCGGCCGCAAAAGAGGAAAACAACGGTTGACGGTTTACCCTCCGAAGCCTTGGCGAAGGCGGGTGCGTGAAAATGATCCGTATCAATACCTGGGCCGGGGATGATCCGGCATTGGGCGGGTGTTGCCAGGTTATGCAGGATAAATTCCTGCGCGTCGTCGCGGTTGAGGAATACAGTCCGCCTTGCCGACTGGAGTGCAAGCCGGTAGAGCGGAGCCGCCAGCCAACGCCAACGAGCCGCCGATGTACCGTTATGGCCAAGACCTTCCACGATGGAGATAGCGGGTGTCCGAGCCAAACGTGCGGCCAGATTGCCCAAAATGTTTGGTTTTATAGTGTAAAACAGCACGACGGCAGGGCGTTCGCGCCGAAACAGGTGGTACAGTTCCTGCAGCGCTCGCAAGTTTTGAAAAACGGAAAAACTGCGGCGGGACAAGTGTTTCAGGGGAAAAAACAGTGTTTCCAAATAGGGGCTGAACCGGTCGTCGGGTGCAGCCGACACGACCTCGTAGCCGGTGTGCTGCAAGGCCCTGATCAGCGCCTGCCGGTAGTTCCACAGATTCCAGGCCGTGTTGGCAACGAGCAGGATTTTTTTGGTTGGCATGGTCGGTCAGGCTCGAATTTGGCAGGTAAAAAAACTGCGCCATTCGACGCTGGGACGAATGGCGCAGGATGGCGACATGTGGGTCGCACAGGAATTTACCGGTTCAACGTGTGCATCCGGGAAGAGGATGCGCTGGAGGAACTTGGGCCTTCCACCAAGGATGCGATTTGGTCCAGTGTGTACTGGCTTTTCACCAGGTCGTACACATCGAGTGCCTGATCGCGCGTGATGGAAGGGAACTCGTCCAAAAACTCGTTCACGCTCACGCCGATGCGCATGAAATCGTAGAAGGTTTCGACTCGGATGCGGGTGCCACTAAATACGGGTGCGCCGTCCTGAATTTCAGGATGTACGGTGATGGATTGACATTGTCTCACGGTGCTGCTGTTTAATGTTTTGACGAAAAAATGGTGCAGACAAAGCCGATCAACTCTAGAGAGTTAGAAACGGTCGGATTAAAATCGAAAATTACGGGGGCTAATGTAGGCAAACCCTTGGTTGTGCCAAACTCAATGCTCAAAATTTTTCTTGAACTCAAAGAAATGTTTCCCCAAAACGGGTATACACCACCGATCTGACTTGTTTGATGGCCTGTTCTTCGTCTTTTGGCCACACCAACAGCACATCGCCCTCGTCCACCACGATGTAGCCGTCGAGGTTTTTGAGCACAATCAATTTGCCCTGTGGCGCTCGGACAAGGCAGTTTTTCACTTGTTGGGCCACTACGGTCGCGCTTTGCAGGACATTGCCGTTATCGTCCTGCGGGCACTCGGCGTGCAGGCTCGCCCAGGTGCCGAGGTCGGACCAGCCGAAGTCGGCGGGGATGGTGAACACGTTGGGCGCTTTTTCCATGATGGCAAAGTCCACGGAAATATCCGGTGTGGTCGGGTACTGTTTTTCGATGAAATCCTGCTCGCCGCCAGTGTTGAACAGCCCGCGTCCCTTTTCGAGGATTTGGTAGATGTCGGGCGCCAGGTTCTGGTAGGCTCGGAGGATGGTTTGCAGGTTCCAGACGAAAATGCCGGCGTTCCACAAGTACTGACCGGAAGATACGAATGCCCGCGCATGGTCCAAATCCGGTTTTTCGGTGAACCGTTCCACCGCGTGAATGCCCGGTTCGGCGGCGGCGCCAAACTGGATGTACCCGTAGCCGGTATCGGGCCGGGAGGGCTGGATGCCAAGCGTGACGAGCGCGTCGCGTGCGCCGGCAAACGCGAGCGCTTGTTCGATTTTTTCCCGGAAAACCCCTTCTTGCAGCACGATATGGTCGGATGGGGCCACCACCATGTTGGCGTTGGGGTCGAGTCCGGCAAGTTTGAACGCGGTGTAGGCAATGCAGGGCGCCGTGTTGTTGCGGCTCGGTTCGCCGATGATCTGGTTGTCGGACAGTTCCGGCAGTTGTTGTTTGACCAGATCGCGGTAGGCCGCATTGGTCACGATGAAAATATTGGATGCCGGGCAGACCGGCAAAAACCGCTCAAAGGTGAGGCGCAGCAGGCTTTTGCCCACGCCGAGCATGTCGAGAAATTGTTTGGGCCGCGCTTCCCGGCTTCCCGGCCAAAAACGGCTGCCCACGCCACCGGCCATGATGGCGACGTACGTTGTGCTGGATGATTGCATGGTGAGAGGTTGGAGGGTTTCTGGTTGGAAGGTTTCTGGTTTCAAGGTTTCCGGTTGTAGGTCATCAAAATTGAGCAGGGCATGAACTATATTATTGATGAAAAATAAGGCCCCAAACCTACATAAAGTATTTAGAAAAACACGCCTCGGGTTATGGGTGTTTTTCCTGAAACTCTCTGTTTACGGCCAGCCACATATATTTTATCGTGTTTGTTCATCGGCAGGACTTTGCAGGATGCGCCAAACACGCAATCGCGTCCCGTCCCGGATCGTCAGGTCTGTGACCAGCGTAGTTTTTCGGCCGCTAGAATACCGCTGAAATGCCGCTTCTGCTTCGATGGTTTTTTTGATCCGGTCGGCACTGTCGGAACGGGTGATGAGGTGGGCGAAGCAGTGTTGTGTGTTGAGTGTTGAGTGTTGAATTTGAGGCCCGTGCAGGGCGTTGATGTACTTGCGGCTCTCGTCGGGCGTGAAGCTCAGGTGCGTTTGTTCGGGCAGTTGGAGCAGGGCATTTGTGATACGCTGCTGCTCGGTGTTGTGCGCATGCCCCAAGATTTGTACGCCGACGAACAATACCAACGCCGTGGCTCCAATACCAATTTGGACTTTTTGCCCCAATCTCGGCATTGTTGCCGCCGCAGCCAACGCCACGAACGGCAACAAAGGCAACAGAAACCGCCCCTGCAACACCAAGCCCTTGATTCCGCTTTTGGCAAATGCATCGTACCCGTAACAGCCGTACACCCCCAATAAAAGTGCCACAGCAGCGGTTATTTCCCAGCGGTAAGGCGACTGGTTTTTCAGCAAAAAATACAATCCGCCGGGTGCCAACACGAGTAGTGCAAACACATAAAAACCCAGATTTTGAAGCAAAAAGGACAACGAAAAATCAATGCCCGAATCCCGAACGAACAACGGGTCTCTAAAGGAAAACCAGCCCCATGCCAGCCGTGGGACAAGTCCGATGAGGAAACCGAGCCACAGGAGTATGGCCGAGTCGGCCCCACCCCCAACCCCTCCCCCCAAGGGGAGGGAGGCTTGTCCTCGAATAACCTGTGTATTCCGGGTTCGGGAACAAATGCATCCCAACTTAGAATATTTCAAGTATGTCTGGATATAGCCCCCCTCCCCCTTGGAGGAGGGGTTGGTGGTGGGGTTGGCGCTCCACTCGCGCCAAACACCCCCTACCAAAAACGGCGCTGCCCACAACAGATTCGTTTCCCGAAAAAGCACACCCAGCCCTGCCACCAGCCCGGCAACAAATCTGGTTGACTGGTTGATTGATAGACTGGTAGACTGGTTGACTGGTTGACTGGTTGATTGGACGTATAGCCGAAGGAAAATGCAGGCCAAGGCAAAACTGGGCAGGTCGCTCATCAGCGTGCGAGTCAGCACAAGGCCGGGCAGGAACAGGGCAGGGTAGAGCGCCCAGACGATCGGTTTGTTCAGGCGGTGCAACATGCCCGCCAAGGACCAAATGCCCACAAGCCAGGCAACCAGTCCGCTCCAAAACACCGCTTTTGAGCCAAAAAAGTACACAAAACCTGCCGCCAGCAAGGCCGTTCCGGGCGGGTAGTCGGACACGGTGGACGGAGAAGCACTACCCCATTTGAGGGCCTGCTCAAAGTAGGCGACCTCGTCGGCAATAAGAAAATGCGTTGGGTATGCGACCCAAAATACAGCCAAACTGACGGCTGAGTAGCCGGCCAACAACCAGTACGTTCGCACCGAATATCTGTTTGAAACACTCATCACTCTTGGCTGTTGGCTCTTGGCTTTCCTGAGCACGATGCCCAATCAGAATGGTGTACTCTTATTCGGAAGCCAACTGCCAATAGCCAACTGCCAACGGCTAACAGCCAAGTACGTCGGCGATCCGTTCGGCTGCCCTGCCGTCCCACAGCGGCGGCACGGCGCCGCGTTTGAACTTTCCAGCCAGGAGCAGCTCAACGTGCCGCTCCGCCGATGCCGGATTCAGGTCAGAGATCAGGATGTTTGTGCCCCGCTCCACCGTCACCGGGCGCTCGGTATTTTCCCGAAAGGTCAGGCAGGGTATTCCAAGCCAGGTCGTTTCCTCCTGCACGCCGCCGGAATCGGTGATTACCAACCGAGCATTCTGCATCAGGCATACCATTTCGGAGTACGACAGCGGGGGAAGTTCATACACGTCGGGGTTATCGGCGAGGATGTACTCCAAACCAAATTCCCGGATTTTTTGAACGGTGCGCGGGTGTGCCGGAAACACCACCGGCAGATACCCGCTCGTCCGTCGGACCAGGTCGAGCACACGCTGCAACCCCTCCCGGTCGTCCACATTGGCCGGCCGGTGAAACGTGCACAGGGCATAGTTTTTTTTCACCGCAGAGATACTTTTCACCGCAGAGACGCGGAGATGCGGAGAAACATTTTTTGAAAAATTAAAATCTCTGCGTCTCCGCGCCTCTGCGGTGAAAAACCCCCGCCAGTCCAATTTTTCCGCCTTCGGTAAAACGGCGCACAGGGAGTCAATCAGCACGTTGCCGACGAAATGCACGCGCTCGCCGGGGATGCCTTCGCGGCGCAGGTTGTCAACGCCTGATGCTTCTGTGGCAAACAGCAGATCGGCCAAGTGATCCACGGCGATGCGGTTCAGTTCCTCCGGCATCCGGCGGTCGCCGCTGCGCAAACCCGCTTCCACATGCGCCACACGCAGCCCCAATTGCTTGGCCGCCAACGCACCCGCCAGTGTGGACGTAACGTCGCCGATGACCACAACCCAATCGGGCTGCAGATCTTGCAAAACCGGCTCGAGTTCCAGTGCGATCTGTGCCGTTTCCCGCACCGGCGAGGAGGCATCGCCGGTCAAAACCAAATCAGGCTCGGGCAGATCGAGGTCCTGAAAAAACACCGCGCTCATGGCGGCATCCCGATGCTGCCCAGTATGGATCAGCCGAGCATCGGCACGCCCCTGCAATGCCCGCCACAGCGGTGCCGCTTTGATGATATTGGGACGTGTGCCGACGAGCAGGGCGATTTTCATAGCGTGTCTCCCCCGGGGCTGCGCCCCGGGTTGATGGATGACGCCCCTTCAGGGCTAACAGACAAAAAACTGCGGAATCTTCCGGATCGGCTTGAGCCAAAGGGTGAAAAATGCCGGCCGCAGGCCGTTGTGAAGCCAGGCTCGGCGGTCTTCGCGGTTGGCATGCCAACGCCCGCGCAGGGAGGCATTGCTGATGCCGCCGGTGCGCATCTGTACGAGCACTTCCGGCAGATAGCAGGCGGAAAGGTGGTGTTTATACAAAAACCGGAGCATGAGTTCGTAGTCGGCAGCCAGGCGGAAACGCGGATCGTAGCCGCCGAGTGCCTCGTAGTGTTCCCGGCGCACGAAAAACGTGGGATGGGGCGGCATCCAGCCGAAGCGAAAGTGCTCGCGGCGGTACGGCCCGGAGCGCCAGGAACGAATGGTGCGGTGCGGCGGGCGTGGGTGCACATAGTTCAGATCGGCGTACAGCGCGTCGGCGCCGTACGTTTCCAGGGCAGATGCCACCTGGGCAAGGGCATGCGGGCCAGTATAAAAATCGTCGGAATTGAGGATGCCCACCACGTCGCCCGTCGCCAGCCGTATGCCCTTGTTCATCGCATCGTACAGGCCCCGGTCCGGTTCGCTGACGAACCGGGCGACGTGGCCGTATTCCCGCACAATGTCGGGTGTGCCGTCCGTGGAGGCGCCGTCCACTACGATGTGCTCGACCGCCGGGTGGGTTTGATCGCGCACGCTCGAGAGGGTATCTCGGATGGTGGCGGCGCTGTTGCGACACACGGTGACGACGGAGATTTTCATGGTTGTTGGCTGTTGGCCGTTGGGCGGTGCAGGATGTAGTTTTCCAGAACCAGCATGTCCATGTTGGTGCGGAGGAAACAGGCCAGGGCGTGCTCTGGAGTGTCCACGATGGGTTCGTTTTCGTTGAACGAGGTGTTGAGCAGCACCGGCACACCGGTTTTTTCAAAAAACACCTCGATCAGGCGGTGGTAGCGCGGGTTGTCTCGGCGCCCCACCGTTTGCAGCCGGCCTGTGCCGTCCACGTGGGTCACGGCGGGGATGACGGTGCGTTTGTTGGGGCGCACGGGGTACACTTTTTCCATGAACGGTACGGAGTCGGCGTGTTCAAAATATTCCGCCGCATATTCGGCCAGCACGGACGGCGCAAAGGGCCGGAAATTTTCCCGGCGCTTGATTTTTTCGTTCAACAAGGCCTGCGCATCGCTCCGGCGCGGATCGGCCAGTATGGAACGATTGCCCAATGCCCGCGGCCCAAACTCGGCCCGGCCCTGGAACCAGCCGACCACGCCGCCTCGAACAAGGCAGTCCGTAACTGTATCGAACAGCGTTTCATCGGCCATTTTTTCAACAGGCAAGTCGTGCTCAGCCAGCAATACCTCGATTTCGGCATCCTCGGCTCGGTAGCCGGTGTACGCCTGCGGGCGAAACGGCTGGCGGGGCGTTTTCCCAGTATGGTGCAGGGCATGCAACGCCGACCCGATGCTGGTGCCCGCGTCGTGGCCGGCCGGTGGCACGAAGACTTGTTCGAACGGGGTATGGCTGCGGAGCTTGCCATTGGCTACTGAATTTTGCGCCACGCCACCAGCCAAGCATAGATTTTTCAAACCGGTCTTTCTGTACAGGTCGTTGGCTAAGTGAAAAATAACCTCTTCGCACATCGCCTGTACCGAAGCGGCCAGGTCGCGGTGCCGGTTCTCAAGCGGTTCGCCTCGCAGGCGCGGCGGCCCGAACGTGTCGGCCAAATGCTCTGTGAACAACGGCCCCACCACCGGCGCTCCGCCTTGCCAACTCATGGAAACGCCTTCGGAAAAATGCCGGAAACCGCGCGGATCGAGTTCGAACAGGCCGTTGGATTTCGACCGCACGACGTGGCGCAGTTTTTCCAAAAACACCGGCTTGCCATAAGGCGCGAGACCCATCACTTTGTACTCGTCGCCGTAGTGCGGAAAGCCGAGCAGTTGGGTGAAGGCGGTGTAAAAAATGCCCAGCGAATGCGGGTACGACACCGAATCCAGTACTTCGATCCGGTTGCCGCGCCCCGTGGCACGCATGGTGGAGGTAAAATCGCCCATGCCGTCCACCGACAACAGAGCCGCTTCCTCGAATGGCGACACGAAAAACGCGGAAGCCAGGTGGCTGCGGTGGTGTTCGACGAACCGCACGCGTACCGGCCAGGCTGCCGGGTCAATGCCGAACGCCTGTGCCAGGTCGGTTTTCAGGGTTTTGATGCTGAATGCGTTGTTCGCCCGGGCGCGCAGGATTTTTGGTGAAATACCTTGCCGCAGGGCGTACAGGATTTTTTGTCCCAATTTGGCGTACGGGTCGCGGGAAACGGTGAGCACCGCCACGTCCTGCAGCGAAATTCCGGCTTCGCGCAGGCAAAACCGCACGGCCTCCACGGGCAGCCCAGCCCAGTGTTTCACCCGGCAGATGCGCTCCTCTTCGGTAGCGGCGATCAGTTCGGCGCCCCGGAAAATGGCCGCTGCGGAGTCGCCGTGGTAGGCGTTGAGGCCGAGGGTGTACTCAGCCACCATTTCATTTTTTGAGTTCATACACTTTTGCGTCAATCAAAAACCGGAACCAGAAACCCTGCAGGAAGTGAAAGATCAGCCCTCGCCGCCCGTCCAAGAAGCCCAAACGCAAGAAGTACCGCACCAGAAAATACAGCGCTGGCCGCACGAACAAGGGCAGCCGCTCGTAGAGCGATTTGAGGAAACGCCGCTGCTGCATGGCATTGCCGAATGCGCGGGGTTGCACGAGGTCGCCCGGATGTGCAGCGCCGCCCTGTGCGATTTCTTCCGCCTCGTACGTGGACCACCGGTTGTGCCGCTCGGTGAATCGCGCCAACGAGTCCGTGACGATGTCGAGGATGTCGCCCCGCAGTTTTTGCAGGCGCCCTTCCACCCGAAAATGCTGGTCGTAGCGCTTGTCCTCACAAGCGCCTTTGTTTTTTCGAAACAATACCGCGTGGTACACCGGATAGTGGCCGCCAAATCGGATCCATTTGCCAAAAAAAATGGTGCGCCGGCTCACCATGAACCCGTTGAGGTCGTCGGGCAATGGTTTGGAAAACGCCTCTTGAAGACTTGATTTCAAGGCATCGGTCAGACGGTGGTCGGCATCGAGGTGCAATACCCACTCGTGCTGGAGGGGCAGGTTTTGCAAGGCCCAGTTGCGCTGGCGACTGTAGTTTTCAAACGGGTGCTCCACCAGCGTCGCGCCGAACGAACGGGCGATTTCCGCCGTGCGGTCTGTGGAACCGGAATCCACGACGAAGATGTCGGCAGACAGGTCGGCCACGGACTGGAGGCAGTCGCCAATGTTCCGTTCCTCGTTGCAGGCGAGGATGATGACGCTGATGGGGAGGGGAGTGGGCATGGTAGTAGGCGGGATCATAGACTTTCCAGGTTTTTAAAACCTGGAAAGTCTCCGGCACACGTGTGATACAACCGGAAGTACGCCCCGGCCACGGCATCTGCGCGATAGCGAACAACGTTTTCAAATCCGCGCTGCACGAGCGTTTCGCGGTACTCCGCATCGTGTAACACCCGGAGCACACCCGCCCGGATGGAGGCGGTGTCAAACGGGTTGACCAAACACGCCCCCTCGCCCGCCACTTCCGGCATGCTGGAGCGATCGCTCGTGACCACGGGCCTGCCCACCGATTGCGCTTCAAGGATGGGCATGCCGAAACCTTCCAGCGTGGACGCGAACAACAGCAGGTCACAGGATTCGTAAGCCCGCACGATGCCCGCGTCGTCAAGGTCGGGTGTGTTTTCGTATTCGATTCCCGCGTTGTCGAGCAGTTGTATTTCCGATTGCCGCAATACAGCCACGATGTGCAGCACACAAGGCACACCGCACAGAGCCTCGATGTGCCGGGCCAGGTTTTTGTTGGGGGCCGAACCGATGTGCAGGATACGTGGCATCGTCGAATCAAAAACCTTGGGCACGGGTCGGAAATGGGCAGGTATGGCGCTCGGGATCACGGTGATTTTCTCCGGTTCGCACCCGGTATGGCGGACAATATCCGCCTTGGTCGCTTCCGAGACGGCTGTGACAAAACGGCAATGCCGCACCGGCCATTTCAGCCAAAATAAGCCAAGTACCCAGCGGGCCAACGGATTCGGATGGTGCATAAACCCGCAGTCGTGAACGGTCAGGATCGACCGCCGACCCGGCAAAGCCAGCGCCGCGAAATGAATGTCGCCGGTAACGTGAAACACATCTGCCCGTAGGCGGGCCATTTGAGCCAATATGCGCAGACGCGGCACAAGACCCTTGCTCGCGCAGCAAGCAGTCACGCGTTCCAAGGCACATGGAGCGACGGGGTGACTGCCAGTCACCCCGTCGCTTAGTTGAGCAAATGACCGCTCAATGCTGAAATGCCCGCCAGATTGCCGGCGGCGAAAAACAAGTTTTACCCTAAACACACCCGCTTTCCCTGAAAACTCATTTAATTTTTTCAATCGAATCAATCGAACCAATCGAACGAATCGAACCAATTTCCCGGTACATCTCAAAATACGCCCGGACGACCTTGGTCGGCTCGAAGTCTGCCCGGACTTTGGCGGGCGCCGTTTGTCGGATGCGTCGGCGTTTTTTTTCGTCGGCCAAGGCAATAGTCAATATCTGCGCCAGCGCTTCGGGAGTAGTGTCGGTGCGCCAGCCGAAATCATTTTCTGCCACATAACTGTGCAGGCCCACTTGGTTGCCAACCACCACCGGCGTGCCCGCAGCCAGGGCTTCCAGCACGGCGATGGCAAAGTTCTCGTTGTGGGAGGGTAGTATGAACAAGTCGGATTCGGCCAGCAGCGCCCACTTGGTGTCGCCCTGGATCCAGCCGAGCCAGGTGATTCGGTCAGCAAGGCCGAGTCGGGCGGCCAGCGCCATCATTTTTTTCTGGTATGGCGTGCCGGTGGCGCCGCCGATGGTCAGATGCCAATAAGGGGCCCCTTTCCAATGCGCCAGGGCGCGGAACAGGATGTCCACACCTTTTTTGGGATCAACGCGGGACAAAAACAGGATACGAAAGGTCGCCTCGACTTTGCCTGAATGTATCGTGTTGATTTCCGGCAAGTACACGATGTTGGGAACCACCGACACCCTCAGCCCGGGATGCAATGCCTGCAGTTCCCACATTTCCTGCTTCGAGGTGGCGTGCAGGAGGTTTTTCGCCAAAAGCCATTTTCCCGGTATTTTCTGAAATAAACGACGCAATCGCCCATGCACCGTGTACGGACTGAGCATGCCGTGCGGGCTTACGACAAGGTGTACGCCCTGTAACCGGCAAATCAGCACCGCCCCCAAGGCCACCCAGTTCCACCAGGAATGCACATGCACGACGGAAAACTGCCGTGCTTCCCGCCAAACCGCCCACAAAAGGGCCGGGCTGAAGTGCCCGTGGTCGCCCGTCCAACGCTTGAAATACCGCACCTGCACCCCGTCCACATCCTGTGGCTTGTTTATCGGGACAGCCAACTCCTCCGCGCCGTGGGCTGTGGTCGTCAACACCCAAACTTCGGCCCCGGCCTTGGCCTGTTCCTCTGCCATGCGGCTGATGGAAATGATCGGACCGCCGTACCCGTAGGCGGGTTTGTAGGACGGGGTGATGTGGAGGATGCGCATGCAAGCAAGGTTGGAGGGTTTCTGGTTTGGGGGTTCCGGGTTTCTGGTTCTCCGCCCACGGAGTTATCCGTGGGTTTCGGGTCTGGGGTCTGTGTCATTCGTCCGGCGACAAATTCGTCGGAGGAAGCGGGGAATCTCGTCCGACGAATTTGTCGTCGGAGGAATGCCGTACCGCAATTTTGCCCATAATCTCCACCAAGCCTTGAGCATAGTTTGCCCAAGTGTATTGCTGCGCTATGGCGTGCGCCCGACGGCCTTTTTCTTCGAGCATTTTTCTGTTGTCGGCGATACACAGGATTGCTTCGGCGAGGGATTGTGCGTCGTTGGCGGGCACGACCCAGCCGCCGCCCTGGCGCACCGCGTCTTTGGCGCCGGTATTTTCGGAAACGATGGCCGGTGTGCCGCAAGCCATTGCTTCCACCACCGTTTGCGCCCAGGAGTCGAGCAGCGACGGGAACACGAACAAATCGGCGTCTTGATACTGGCCCACCAGTTCCTCGTGGTGCAAAAAGGGCAAGTAGCGGAATTGCCCCGCATGCTCGCGCAACAGCTCGCGGGCATCGGCCATGGGACCGATTAGGGTCAGTTCGACGGCATCCTTGGGCACTATTTCAAGAGCCTGGAACAGGATGCCGAGTCCCTTTCGCTTCGTCATGGTGCCCACAAACAACATGCGCAGGGGGCCTTCGGTGCGGTAGTTTTTTTTTGAAGTAAACCGCTGCACATCCACGCCGAGGTGGAGGGTGAACAAGCGCTCTGCCGGCCAGCCGTGCCGTAGCATGGACTCGGCAGCGAAAGACGACAGGGTGAGCACGTAGTCCGTGTACTGCAGCGCTTCCGTTTTGCGCGTATTGACGACCTCGATTTCTGTCCGCAGTTCTTCGGGAGCCATGAACCAGCGGGCGTAATGTGCAATGTCCTCGTGGTGGATCTGGGCGAGGTCGAGCACGGTAGTTTTGCCTGCCTCCTTGGCAGCACGCATGGTGGCACGGTTGGCGTTTTCGTAGCTCAACACGATGTCGCAAGGGGCAGACTGCACGCGGGCGGCTACGCGCCGGTCGAACAGGTCGCCGAGCAGACGGCCCATGCCGGGGAACCGGTCGCGCAGGATGCGTTCCAAAAAAAACAGGACGGGAAAATGCGCGATGTATTCCTGCGGGATGCCCGGGAACGTCCGCTTCCGCAATTGTCCCCGGAATGGTTCGGGGAATGCCTCCCAGGGCCATTTGTCGGCGGCCAGCGCCGTGCAAAAACCGCCGAGCATGCCGTGTTGCTCCAGTGCGGTCAACAATTGGTGGCTGTACTGGCGGCCAAAATTGCTGACGAATACTTTTACGATTGATTCGATTGATTCGATTGATTCAATTGTTGATCGTAGCCGGTTTCGAGGATACTCAGGGCCAAGGGGACGAACACTAAGTTGTACACATTGAAAATGCTGTGCGTGAACAGCGCGATGATGGCGCCGAACATGATTTTTTGAAAAAGCGGGATACGCAGTTGGTACAAAAAATACATCAGCAGCAGGGTGCGCAGAACCAGCAGGATATATCCGCCTTCCAGCACGATGCGTTCCGGTTCTTCCTCGAAACCGCCATAGCGTTTGACAAAATAGGATTCCCCCCAAATGATGCGCGCACCTTGGTAGGTGGCGCCCAGGCCGGTGCCGACGACCGGATAGTCGCCCTTGTAGTCAATGATTTCGGTGATGACTCCGTAGGTGCGGCGCCCGAACTCTTCATCGCGGACGCCGTCGTCTATGCGGGAAAGGAAGTTGCTCCAGGCTTCCTGCACGAAATCGCTTTTTTGATAGGCGCCCGCACCCGCCAGCACCCCGAGCAGCAGCATGGCCGCGACTTTCAGGAACGACAGGCGTTTGAGCACGCCCCAAAACATGATCCCGCCAAATAGCACGGTGAATGCCAGCGCAGACCGCGCACCGGAGATCAGGCTGGCGAATACGGTCAGGGAGGTGAGCGCCACGACTAATTGGAGCGAATATTTTCGCAGGGCGAGGCTCCAAATCCAGAGATTGACGAAAACCAACCACGAGGTGAACCCGGCCACATAACTGAACGTGCCCGTCACTCGCGCCCGCTCGCCCACATACGCGATGCTGGTGGCGGTTTCGGAGGCATACCGGTTGATGAGGTGCGTGCGCGGCAGGCTGTATTGAAAAATACCCAGCGTAATTTCGACCACAAAAAGCACCAGCAGCAGTCCAAAGAGTTTTTCCCAATCGTACAACTGCCTGTTTTCCAGATAATGAAAAGCGATGAGCCAAAACCCCAGATGCAACAACACCCCGAATGCGCCGTGGTACACGGACTGATTCAGGGGATTGAACGCCATGAGCAGCAGCACGGCTCCGAACACGAGCAGCAGCGGTCCGTAGCGCCGTTTGCTGCCGGGGGCCAAAGCGAAGTATAACCACGGAAGCAGGATATGTCCCAAGAGCACCAGGTTGCTCAACGGACCGCTAAGGATGACCCATTTGCGCAAGGCCCCGGCGAGAATAGTGTACACCAGCACGAAGCCCAGCAAGCGTGTGTTCAGGCGGCGCTGCCGGGTGTCACCGCTCAGCCCAGGATTTTGGGTCTCGATGCGTGTGGAAAATAGCAAGGATGTAGATTGTTTCGTACGACACTTCGTAAATAATCACGAAGGGGAAACTTCGGACGGTTGCTTTCCGTCGCTCGCCCAGCACCTTGGGGAAAAGATTGGGCTTCTGTTGCACTACAAAAAGTGCCTCGCGGATAGTATTCGCAAATACATGTCCAAGAAGTTCCTTTTCTTCCTCGTACCAATTGACGCTTTCCCAAAACTCGCTTTCGGCATCTGGGTGAAACTCAATTTTGTAAGCCATAGCGCTTGGCTATTTTTGCTTCAATACTATCCCAGGAAACTGTTTGCACAATACCTGTAGCAATTTCAAGCGAGCGTTTTTCAATCAAAGCCGATTGGGCAGGCGAGGGTTCAAATGCACCACTGCTTTCAGTTTCTGCCGCAATAGTCTGCAGGATTGCTTGCACTAGTTTGATACGGTCGGCAAGACTCAATTTGGCAATTTCCGTTACGAGTGCGGTCATGTTGTAATTTTTTTACAAAGTTACTCCCCAAGTTCAAACGACAAAATTTTTAAATACGCCAGCGCTACCGTTCCCCGCTCATGCTTGCGCAGATGCTCGGCCAGTTTTTCCGGCTCGGGCAGGTATTTCACCGTTTTTTCCAGGGCCATTTTCAGGCGGAGCGCCAAGGCCCGGACATCGCCGTTTGGATAGGTCAGTCCGAAATCACCCATGGCCTCCGGCAGCCCGCCGCCTTGGGAGCCTACGACGATGCACCCGCATGCCAGGCCCTCCAGGGCCACGATGCCGAACGGCTCGGCCCAGCGCGAAGGCACCACGAGATACCGGTGTTCGTTCAGCGCTTTTGCCAGTTCGGCGCCTTTTTTCAGTCCGGCGAACACCACTTGCTCCTCCAGCCCGAGATCGCTTGTTTGGCGGCGCAATGCCTCCTCCTCCGGACCGGCGCCGATGATGGTCAGGCCGGGGCGGTGCCCGTCGTCGCGCAGCATGGCGAGCGCGTTCAGCAACAAGTCGGCGCCTTTGTCCGACACCAGTCGCCCCACAAAAACGATGTCGCGCTTGCGAAACACCCACGCCTCGGTCGAGCGAAAAACCGCATCGTTGTACGGATTTTGCACCGTCAGGGCATGGGCAAATTGCCCGCTCATGTAGGCGCTGCATCCGATGTTTCGCGTCGCCAATCGGTTGGCCACCCAGGTTTTGAGTCGCCCGCGCCAGTCCGGGGTGTTTGGTGTTTGATGCGACACCACCAGCGGTCGCCCCGAAAACAGCCAGGGCAGCACGCCCTTCAGGCTGACGTTGAACATCAGCACGACATCGGCGCGGCGCATGGCCATGACCTGTTGGAAAAAACCCGAACGGCGCATTACCCGGAACGGAAACGTATCGGGCGCGTCGGCAAGCGTCCACGTGATGACCGTGGTCGGGTGCCCGAGCTGTTCAAATTCGGTGGCCAGGTCGAGCACGACGTTTTCCAGTCCGCCGGTGAGCGGATGGAAATTGGGGGAGAACACAGCAATTTTCATCACGCAGGTTTTTGAAACAACACCCCGAAGTTGAAGGAAAACAGCGGGCCTCCAAAGCGGATTTCCGTGTGCAGCAGCGGCAGGGTGTCGCGGTTGCTGTAAAAAAAACCGAGCCGGCGCAGGCCGTTTTCCCCGAGCATGCGCTCCAGGTCAGTTTTCAATACGGGGGTGATATGCGCCGGGTACGAAGGCGCCTGAAAGGCCCGGTGCTGGCCTTTTGTCAAAAATGTCAGCAGGCTGGACAAAGAATGATTGTTTGGTGTGGACACAAACCCGTAGCCGCCGGGGCGCAGCACGCGGGTGATTTCCCGAAAAAAATGGCGCGGGTTTTCCAGATGTTCGATCACTTCGAGGGCCACGAGCAGGTCGGCGGCGCCGTCGGGCAGGGGCCAGTTACCATTCAGGTCGGTTTCGTGAAATATCGTGTTGGCCGGCAAGTCCACGGGCCGGAACGCATCGAGCGCATGGACGCGCTCGAACTGTCCGGCCAGCATGCGGGTGAAATTGCCGGCACCGGCCCCCACGTCCACCGCCTCGCCGGCACGGCATGGCGCTGCAGCCAATGCCCGTAACGCCATCGCATAGATTGCGTCGCTGGATTGGCCGTCGGTTTGTTTGCCAAGGATTTGCATGCTAATTTCAGGAAGGCTTGGCGCTTCGTCGGACGAATTTGTCGTCCGACGAATGCGGAGCCGCGAACATACCCGGTGCAAGTTTTTCGGCCACTCACACGTCCGACGAAGAATTCGTCGGACGAGAATAGGGTCACGAATTCGTCGTCGGATGCGTCAACAAGTTCAAAAGTTGCCCGGCAATGACCTCCCAGCGGAGATGCTCCCGATACAACATCTTGCCGTTCGTCCGAAGTTTTTCCCGCAGCGCGGAATCGGTTTTTAACCGAAGGATGGCTTCGCGTAGGATTTCGGCATCGCCGTTTTCGGCCAACCAAATGTTTTCCCCGTGCCGCAGCGGCGGGCCGGTCATATCGCCTTGTACCCCGATCACGGGCAGTCCTGCGGCAAATGCTGCTGTCAACGATCCGCTTTTCAGGCTGGTGCCGCCTTCGCCGTTGGGGCTGACCGGATCGGGCAGCACGAACAGGTCGGCGCTTTGAAGATGAGCGCCGAGGTCGGTAGGGGAGAGGTAGCCGGTGCGCGCGGCCCCACCCCCGGCCCCTCCCCCCGGGGGGAGGGGAGACTTGACAGCCTCCGTAGAGTACACCGAAGAGTGCTCTGCGTCTCCCCTCCCCCCGGGGGGAGGGGCCGGGGGTGGGGCCGCGCCACACACCAGCAGCCCCACCCATTCTTCCCGCAGCCGCCCGACTGCTCGTTCCAGTTCAGAAATATCCCGGTTGCCTAAAGTGGCAACCACAAAGGAAACGTTCGGGAGATACGTTTCCCGGAGTTGTCTTCGGGCATCATCGGGCAGCGGTTCTACGAGGATGTTGGCCCCTACGGGTATCACCTGGATATCGTGATGAAAAGGGGCCAGCATTTGTTTGTAAAAATCGTTGCTGGTGACCACGGCATCGGCATGGCGACACAACTGCCGGGCAATGTGCCGTTGCAGGTTTCCAATGATCCACCCCTTCAACCCGTGGGTACGGATATGCACTTCGTGAAACATGACTGCGGTGTGTATGCCGGTCCGGCGGATTCGACGCAACAGTTTTGGCAGGAAAAACGGCAACCCGAGCGGGTGAAAACCGTAGGGAACATACTGGAGTACGAGCCAATCGGGGCGGATTTCCTGCAGCAGGGCCAGCACGACGATATCTGAATCTTGCCCCCAATGCGCTGTTACTGGATGAACCTCCACGTTTTCGGGCACTATAATTTCCGGTTGTTTCCGGCAGACGGCATGTACCGTTTGGCCCTGCCGGGCCAGTTCGGCTGCAAGGAAAAAGGTGTAGTCGCCAACGCCGTCAATTTCAGGCGGGAAACGGTTGGTGAGCAGGGCGATGGACATTTTTTTCAGCCCACGGATTTATCCGTGGGCAGCCAGATGAGGTTTGGGGAAGGAATTGTTTTCCCGGTCAATTTTTCAAACGTGGTGCTTCGATAACCCAAGCCTTCCAGCAGTTCCCGAATGGCGACGCGTTGTTCGACATTGTCTTCGATGAGAAGCGCGGGTTTGTCGCGCCGGATGGTTTCGACGCCACCTTCGAGCACTTCCAGTTCGTGGCCTTCCACGTCTATTTTGATCAGGTCGAGGGTTTGATTTTGCACAAAAGGCTGGTCGTCGAGGCGTTGCAGTATTGTGGGCATTTCCAAAAACGTATCGGCGAAAGGCAATTCGCGGGTTTCGATGCTGGCCCAGCCGGCAATAGACACCCCTTTTCGAACTGGAATGCGCAGCATGCGGGTCTCGGCACGGTTGGAAAGGCCGTATTGGAAAAGATGCACGTTTGGTTTTTTGTAATGCCGGATGTCGAAATCCTCGGAAGTGTTGGCCTCAAAGGCAAACACCTGCTCGAAGCGTTGCGCCATTTTCCAGGTGTAAAAACCGTGGTTGGCGCCTACGTCCACGGCGCAACGGAGGCGTTTGCACAAGAAAAACAGCCACTCCAGTTCCGGTTCTGCGCCCGGGCTGTGTACCAGCGCCCAGGAGCGGAGGGGCAGGCGCCAGGGCTTAGGGAAAAACCTGCTGGTGGCGTTCAGGAATCGGGATATCAGGCGGAAAAGCATAAGCGGTATTTTTTTGTCATCCCGGAGGGAACCGTCCGCTCTACATGGGGAAACCGCTTGCGTGACACTCGTAGAGCGGACGGTTCCCTACGGGATGACAAAGGGGGCAGCCGCTTCAAACGGTGCTTATCCTACGCATTTCAACGAAGTACATAACCCCGTTGAAAAGCAGGAAAAACAGGTTGTTGATCCCCAGCAGCAGGATCACGTTTTCCAGCAGCGACAAATCGAGGGTATAAATCAACACGGCCTGCAAGGGCAACGCAATCGGAACGTACAGGCGGTTCATCCGTATCCAGGCCCGCGCGGTGCAGATTTGATACACGACGGCGGCTATTTGCCCCAGCGATACCGCCACCAGAAACGGCAGCAGGTGTTTCGTCAGGCCGAGATAATTCGGCCCCAGAATCCACAACAACGAAGCGGGATGCACGGCTGCCCATAGCAGCACCGGCGCCACCAGCAGCACCGACATGGCAATGGTTTTTTGCGCCAGTTGCAAAATGGCCGCCTTCCCCTGTGCTTTGGCGATTTCTGGGAGAGAATAATTGACAACAAACGCCTGAAAAATAGCGAAAAAGACGCCCAGCCGTCCGAGCGCACCGATGTCGGCAATGCGCTCCGTGGTGGCAAACAGGGCGCAGAGCAACACGCTGATCTGACCTTCGAGCGCCCAATAGACCGTGCGCACGGCGTTGGGCCGCGCGATGTCTTCGATTTCCCGGAGGTATTGCGAACTGGTGTCGCGGTGTCCGGCGAGGTACGTTTCGGCTAATTTTTGATTGGCGAGCAGGTTGAGGGCCAGGCAGACGCAAATCCAGCCGATGAGGAGGTATACCGGCGCGTGAAAAAACAGCAGGGGCAAAATGCCCAGCACCTTGAGCGCGGTATAGGCCAGTTCGTTCCGCTGGAGGGGCCGGACGGCTTTGTGCAATTGCAACACGATGGCATACAAGGCCGCTTGAATTTGTGCCCAGGCTGCCACCAAAACACAAACGACCAAGGCCGCCACGGAAAACCAACCGGCACCCGCTTTCCAAAACTGCCACACGCAGTATGCCACAAAGGGCGCCAGTAACACCAGCCCAATGCGTCGGCGCAGGTAAAACGCCGAGTTGAGCAGCGCCCGGAGCGCGACGGGGTCTTGCCAGATCCGCCCGCCGATACCGGACATAGCGGGCGTGATGCCGACATTGCTGATGTTCACAAAAACAGCGAGAAACGAAAAAGCGATGGTGTACAGCGCGTAGTCGGGTTTGGGAGAATACTGTACGATCAGGAATCCTGCGGCGGCGTTCAGGGCGGTGATCGCCGCTTGGAATAGGATGAACGCTACTTTGTCACGCATGTGGGGTGGAATAGACTTTCCAGGTTTTTAAAACCTGGAAAGTCTGAGCGGCTGGTTGTGCCCCGCCAAACGGAGGCTTCTAATTCCCGAACAGGAAGGGAATAGACTTGACAGAGTAGCTGTATATCCCGACTTTTTTGCCACCAGTACCAAGCGGCGCGATCTGGTAGTTGCCGCGCCCGATAACGATATTGATGTGCGCGCCGGCGGGTATGTCGGCAAAATCGGAAGCGCTGAAGGTGTACGAGCCGTCGTCTTCCGTGTGTATCAAGTTTGCGACGGACTTGCTGTTGGTGAATGTCCTGTTATTGGGGTCCAGCGATTCATAGACTACGGCGATTCCGATACCGAAGGTGTTCAGCGGGTCTGCCGCCCACTCGATCGTGCTGCCTGACTGGTACGAAGGTTTATGATTGGGCTGAAAGGTGTAATTGGTTACCGTGATATGCTTCGGAATGTAAAAATCCGCATTCAAGACGGTTTGTTCGCCTCCACCGGGCAGGGTTATTCGTACATTTTGCGTGGTTCCGTACAGGTTTTCGTGTTGATAAGCGGCATCAATGAAATTCGAAAAATACACATCCGTGGAAGTGGCAGGCATAGAGGTGATTATGCTGCCAAACTGCAGCGTGCTTCCGGTCAGGTTCGTATCCCAGGGGCCGTTGACAAACCCGCTGCATTGCGTGGCAGGGCGGTTGTCGGCAGGCCCCGAGAACGATTTCAACCAGACATAGCCATCCGTCGGTTGTTCCAGCATATCCAGAATCTGGATGGCGCTCGGCAAGCTGCTGCGCTGTTGAGCGAGCAGTTGCTCCAGTTCCGATTCACAACAAGGCGTGTCCTTTTTGCAAGCAGCAAAAAACAAGGGGAGAGAAAGAATAAACAAAATCTTTTTCATAGTTTTGGTCATGTTTTATTATTGACAATTTCCAAGACAGGAAGTCTCTTCGTATCTTAATAAAGCAGTAATCGAGTAAAGAGTAGATAACCCTCCTGCTTGATTTTTTACAATGTTGACTTCATCTGCAAATATATATTTTGGCCTATTTGACATTTGAAGCTGCCCACTATTGTTGTTGCCGCAGTTTGTCTGTGGCATCTCACAAAAAGAAGAAACACAATCTTCCCAATATAAGACTGTAACACCGAAGCTTCCGCCTTCGAAGACTGGTATGGGTACACTTGGACTGCAGTTGGGTGAGCTGACATTTACTGCATAAGTGATAACGGAAGATCTGTCACATTTGTCATTTTGAACCAAATATGTTCCTGCGGGCAGTAAACTACTCAATCCATTCACAAAATTAGGGCAGGTCGTTGAAATTTGAACCGCTAAAGTGTATGATGTTGGAAACCAATTTGATGCAAAAAAATTATTGCCTGTATTGCTACATGGATCGCCAAACCCGCCCGTAGGTATCTGACAAACCCTTGCAGAATATTGAGCAAAAGCAAAAGATGGAAAAATTGTGAGTGTTCCATTTTGAAAATTGCCGTCTTCACATTTTCTTTTCGCACAGCAACAACAACCACATGCTGATAGGGTCAGATAAAACAACAACATTCTAAAGTTGAAAAGTAATCTCATGGCTTGTTATGTTTTTATGTCAGGCTTTGCCCAAAATATCATTTCACGATATATGGGTACCGCAGACTTCTGTAAAATCTTTTAACTGCTTCTGATTTTACAAAATTTAGAACAATATGTTAAGTGTGCTGCGAACACCCTTGGCCAAGCATATTTCGCAACCCAAAAGTGCCGCCCATGCCCCCGTGCAGCCAAAAAAATTTGGTTTTATTTTAAAACCAACGTGGTTTTATTTTAAAACCTGGTCTAAATTTGTCGCCATCAACCTTTCTTTCCAAACTAATACCGCTCGCTTCAATGAAATTCTCCGATGCTGAAGACCTCTCCAGAACCCTCCGAGTCCTGCGCCTGTATCATGGTTATCCCCCAAAATACGTGGCCGCCCGGCTCGGTATTTCTCAAACAGCCTATAGCAAAATGGAACGCGGGTGCTTGTCCGTCCGGAATTATTTGCACAGCCTTGCAACGGTGTACGACATTCCACATTCGGATTTGGAAGCGAAAACATCGGACGAGGTCATCCAGAGCATCATGACGCGTGACCCTCACTCCTGATAATACCCATACCCATATCCGTACCCATATCCACCATACCCGTACCCTTTCCCTTTTTTCACCCCGTTCAGGACAAAGCCCGGGTGACGCAGTTTGCCTTCCTGATGGAGCTGCTCCACGAAACGCACAAGGGCTTTGTCGGTCTTGCCTGCCCGAGCCACAAAAAGGGTGGCGTTGACAAAAGGCATGAGCAGCAGGGCATCGGCAACGAGGCCGACGGGAGCGGTATCCACCACGATGCAGTCGAAACGCTCGCGCAGTTCATGAAAAAGCACTTCAAGTTTGCCGTTGAGGATGAGTTCCCCTGGGTTTGGCGGCAGCGGGCCGGTAGCGATGTAGAACAGGTGCTCCGAGTGTGTACTGGGTACGATGATCGCGTCGGCATCGGCCTGGCCGATGAGGTAGTGGGTAATGCCGTACAGCGGGGTGCCTTCCCCGAGGTACTCGCCGAGTTTGGGTTTGCGCAGGTCGAGGCCGATGACCACGGTGCGTTTGCCCGACAGGGCCATCGTCATGCCGAGGTTGGCGGAAATAAAGGTTTTGCCCTCGCCGCTCACGCCGGAAGTGACCAGAATGACCGGTGATTTTGCATCGCCGAGCACGAACTGGAGGTTGGTGCGCAGCAGCCGGAACATTTCCGCCACCGCCGAGCGGCTGTTGGATTTGATGACGATGCGGTCTTTTTTGCTGCGCAAGGCAATGCTGCCGAGGAAGGGAATGGCGGTGAGTTGTTTCAGGTCGCCCTCGGTGTCAATGGTGTTCCGGAAAAGCGCCAGCATATAAAAAAACAACGCAGGCAAAATCAGGCCGACCAGCCCCGCAAACAGAAAGGTCTGAAACCGTTTCGGCGCGATGAGGCCGGCGTTGGCGGCGCGGTCAATCACGCGGGAATTGCCCACCTGAGCCGCCACAGACAAAGCCGTTTCCTCGCGTTTTTGCAGCAGAAACAGAAACAGGTTTTCCTTGATCTGTTGCTGACGCATGATCTGGATCAGTTCGCGCTCGTTGCGGGGCATGAGGCCCATTTGTACTTCGAGCGGCAGGAGAAGTTTCTGCACCTGGCTGCGGCGCTCATTGGTTTCGCGGCGCAGGGTGACCACGCTGAGGAGGATGCTTTGGCGCAGTTCGTTCAGTTGGTGCGCATAGTTTCGGGCAATCGGATTTTCGGGGGTTGCACCATCCAACAGGTTGAGGCGGCGCATCGTCAGTTCGTTGTAGTCTTTGACCACCGTGGCCAGTTCGCCGCTGATGATTTCGGAGGCTACCGGCAGGGGTTTGAGGTAGTTGGAATCGGTGGAAAAAAAACGCTCAATGCTCTGCAGGAGGTTTTGCCGCAGATCGAGTTCGGCCAAGGCCCTGTCCTTGTCCGATATTTCGGATAAAAATGCCTGTGCCTGCACGGGCAGCGCCACGGGCAATTTGCGCCCGCGCTTGAACTGCTCCACCTCTTTTTCTACCCCGTACAGTTCTTCGGCTACAAAGTGCAGGCGCTCGTCAATGAACCGAAGGGTTTGCATGCCCACTTTGTTTTTATCCTCCACGACCGATTGGGTGTACGCATCCACGAGTGTATTCAGGATGTTGGCGGCCTTTTCGGGCATGGGGTCTACGAGGTTGATGGCCAGTACATTGGAGCGCCCGATTTGCTGTACAGTCAGTATGCCGGCGTACTGCTGCGCCACCGTTTCGGGGTCGTTGATGCGGATGATGTGCGGCAGGCCGGATGTATGAAACGTCGAGTCGTTGCGGGCTATCCGGCAGATGATGTTGCCGAGTGCGAACGGCCTGTCGAAGCGCTGATGAAGCGTATCACCGTTAGCTTGCACGAGCACGAATGACTCCGGGGCGCGGGGCAGCGGCTCGATCCGCAGTTCAGCGCCGTAGGCTGATTTTTCCGGCTCTGCCTGTTGCAGCTCGATGGCGAGGACCTCGCCGGGGTAGGGATACACCTCCGAGGTTTTGACCCGGCCTTCGGAAAAATACTGGATGTGTACGCGTAGGCTGTCCACCACCCGCCGCATGAGGCTGCGGGATTTGAGCAGTTGAATTTCGTCCTCGATTTCAAACGTCGTTTCGATGCCCAATTTTTCGGTGATGATCGCTTCGGTCATCGTCCGCTGGTTGGTTTCATTCTGGATCAGCACGGTGCCGGAAACCTGATAAATCGGGACGGCATAGCGCAGGTACACCCAAGCCAGTGCCAAGCATAGCGCGAAGGAAAGCGCAAACCAGTACCAGTAGCGCAGCAAGCGGTACAGAAATGCGCGCCAGTCGAAAGGGTGGTCGGGGATAGGATGCATCTTCGCGGATTACGGGTGGAGCGGGGCTAATCATCGGCTGATTCGCCCGCCGCATCAAGTATTACTGCTCTCGCCTTTGCCGTCAGGTAAAAACCTGCTATGGATTCCGCCTGATCAAGGAACATTCTGACGCTTGGTATAAGACCAAAGGTTTTAGCCCGTATTAGCACACCACCCAAACCTGAATATGGCAGTGAGCGGGCTTGCGCCACTTTTCGACCTTTTCGTTCGTCTATGATCAACAAATCGGCATGCAACTCTATTGCAAGTGCAATCGCGTGAGCCTCGCCTTCATCCAACGTTAGCAACATCTCGGCAAGTAAATGATTGGCGCTTGGTTGAATCACTCTGAGCCATGTCTCTGATGTTATTGGAGAGACATCAACATCAAAGTCGGCCAATTGAAGCAACTCATTAAAAACAGCCAGAGGAATAGTTATGTCGCCAAAAAGTTGTGGCAGTAGATTAACTTGATTCATGCGTAGCAGTGCGCTAATACATGACGTATCGCTAATGACAACCATCAGACGCTTGTTAGGGGAAATTCCTTGTTGATCTGTTCAATCGTTTCGACGTCCTGCTTGGCATCTGATTCGTCGTAGTTGATTGGTATCCCTCTTTTCCCTAATTCATTCCAGAACGCAATCCGGGAAATGCCCGCAAATTTTGCTGCCTGACCAGCCGAAAGATCAAACTCTTTGTAAAAAAAAATAGCGAGTTCGAGTCTGATTGCCTGATCGTCTTTACCAATCGAAATTAATATGTCGGCAGGGATAATTACCGGAACGGCTGAACTTGCTGTCGTCATGATCGAAATTTTTGCAAAGTTACTGCATTCGTGCCAAGGCATGCAACTCACTTAATCGTAAACAGCGTCACCAACAAACCTAACGCCGACACAATGGGCAGCGCCCATTGCAGGTACTTGGTGGTGCCGTCGGCGGTATCGCCCACCTTGGCTTTGAGCGGTTCGACGTAAATGATGTCGCCTTGTTCGAGGTAAAAATAGGGCGAGTTGAACACGTCGCGCTGGTGCAGGTTGATGCGTCCGTAGCGGCGCTGGCCGTCGGTCTGGCGAATGACGAGGATGTTGTCGCGGTTGCCGTACTTGGTCAGGTCGCCGGCCTGGCCGAGCGCTTCGAGCACGCTGACGCGCTCGTAGTTGATGCCGTAGGTGCCGGCCTTGTTCACTTCGCCGAGTACGGAAAAGCGGAAGTTTGACAGCCGGACATTGACGATCGGGCTTTTCAGGTATCTGGACAGGCGATCCGCGATGGTGTCGCGTGCTTGCTGGGTGGTCAGCCCGGCCACGGGGATTTTTCCCGCAAGGGGCATGTTGATCTCGCCGTTCACGTCCACGAGGTACTGGGGTTCGGCAGGTCCTGCGCCGCCCGGTGAAGCTGCTGCCTGGAACGGGGCGGTCACTTTCGGGTCCGCCGTTTGGCTAAGCAGGCTAATGGCGAGGAGGTCGTCGTGCTGGATGCGCAGCGCGGTTGCCTGTACGGGTGCTTCCAGGCTGTCGAAAGCCGGCCCCGAGTCGAAATTGACCAATTGCCGGTGCTGGATACAGGCGGTTTGGCTGAGCAACAAAACAAAAAGGCCGAGCAGGCAAGGCAGTAAAAGTTGATGTTTCATAAAGGAGGCGTTGCAATACAGATTGAAGTGTAAATCGGTGCGTAGGCGTGGGGCTGGATGATTAAGCGGTGAGTTGTGCGTTTGAGAACCGGTGTTTCGCCAGGGTTTTTTCCAAATGCCCGCTGCGCAAGGCGGCGTGCAGGGTGTGTGCATGGCGAATGCGGTGGGCATCGGTGCCGAGGAAGTCCACCAACCCGTGCCGAAGCAACAATTGCGCCGATTGCTGCACGTCGGGGCCGTAATGCCCGGTGATGGACAAAATATTGACCTGAAACTCGCAGCCGGCTGCCTTCAGGGCCTGGTAATCGTCGAGTTTCAGGTGGTAAAACGGATATCGTTCCGGGTGCGCCAGCACGGGTTTGTAGCCTGATTTTTGCAAATCGAACAAGTATTGCTGCAAGGCAAGCGGCGGATGCAGGAACGACATTTCCACCAGCACCCGGCGTTCCTTGTCCAGCGTCAGCAAGTCGCCGTCCTTCAAAATTTGGGCAAAGTGGTCATCCATCATGTACTCGGCCGCCGCACTGATCTCCACCGGAATGCCGGCTCTTTTTACGGCCTCCCGAACGATGCGCACTTTGTCCCGGATGATTTGCGACGTGTTCTGGTACCGCTCCCACATGATGTGCGGCGTGGTCACCAGCCGCCGATAGCCCAGTCGCCCCAGCGACTCGATGACTTCCAACGACTCGTCCAGCGTAGGCACGCCGTCGTCCAGCCCGGGCAACAAGTGGCTGTGCATATCCGTGCCCAGCACGGAAAAATTGGTCATGCCGGCGCTGGAAAACAGTTTTGAGAAAAATTGGCGCATAAATTATGGGTTTGGCGGTTTCGGGTTTGGGGGTTTGGGGTTTTGGGGGGGTCGGGGTTTGGCGGTTTCGGGTTTTCGGGGCAGGATAATATATGTAACCCCGAAACCCCAAACCCCAAACCCCCAAACCTTTTACAATCTCCAATACGTCAAGGTCGGCTCCATGTTCTCCCGCTTGTACATGGCTTTGATATCGAGCAGGATGGGGTTGTCTTTCATGATTTTTGCGAAATACGCGGCATCCAGCCCTTGGTATTCGTTGTGCGATACCGCCACTACTACGGCATCGTAACCGTGCGAAATTTCGTCCACCAAGGTCAGGCGGTATTCGTGGGCCACCTCGTTGGGCGATGCGTGCGGGTCGTGGATGTGTACGTTGATGGAGTAATCCATAAGTTCCCGCACCACGTCGGCCACCTTGGAGTTTCGGATGTCGGCCACGTTTTCCTTGAACGTAATTCCCATGACCAGCACTTTGCAAGCCGACAGATTTTTGCCCTTTTGCGTGAGCAGTTGCACAAGGCGTTTGGCCACAAATGCGGGCATGCCGTCGTTCACCCGGCGCCCGCTCAGGATCACCTGGGGGTCGTAGCCCATCTGCTTGGATTTGTGCAGCAGGTAGTACGGGTCCACCCCAATGCAGTGCCCGCCCACGAGGCCGGGGGAGTACGGGATGAAGTTCCACTTGGTGGCTGCTGCGGCCAGCACTTCGTGGGTGTCAATGTCCATTTTGTCAAAAATGATGGCCAGTTCATTGATGAGCGAGATGTTCAGGTCGCGTTGCGTATTCTCGATCACCTTGGCGGCTTCGGCCACTTTGATGGACGAGGCCCGATACACGCCGGCTTTGATGATCTCGCCGTAGGTCTGGGAAATGTTGTCCAGGGCATCCTCGTCGCAGCCGGACACGATTTTCAAAATATCGGTGACCGTGCGCGTCTTGTCGCCCGGGGAGATGCGCTCCGGCGAATAGCCGACCTTGAAATCCTTGACCGCCTTCAGGCCGCTCTCCTGTTCGAGAATGGGCTGGCAGTCTTCCTCCGTACAGCCGGGATACACGGTGCTTTCGTAAATCACATAGTCGCCGCGTTTCAGCGCACGACCGACGGTGGCGGATGCTTTTTTCAGGGGCGTCAAATCCGGTACTTTGTGGGCATCCACGTCGGTGGGCACGGCGATCACAAAAAAATGGGCCTCCTTCAGGTCGTCGGGATTGGCCGTGAACCGGATGTCAGCGCCAGCGAAGGCATCGGAATCCAGTTCGTGCGAGGGATCCTGGTTGGCCTGCATGGCCGCAATCCGGTTCTTGTTGATGTCGAATCCCAATACTCGGAATTTTTGGGCGAAGGCGAGGGCGATGGGCAGCCCCACATACCCGAGGCCCACCACAGCAAGGGTCTTTTTTTTGTTCTTGAGTTGGTCGTACATGTGTGTGATTATGTTGGAAGGTTTCTGGTTTGAGGGTTTTGGTGTTTCGGGTTAGGAGGTTATTCGCCCACGGATTTATCCGTGGGACTGGAAAAACGCTTTCACCGCCCCAATGATCTGATCCTGCTGGCCCGCATCCAGTTCGGAGTGCATGGGCAGGGAAATGACCGAACGGCAGAGCTGTTCCGTCACCGGAAGTTCGCCGCCTGGCCAGTATGCGGCAAATGCCTCTTGTTTGTACAGGGGAATGGGGTAGTAGATCATGGCAGGTATTTCGCGGTCGGCCAGGAATTGTTTCAGGGCATCGCGGTCGCCCTCGCGCAATACGAGGGTGTACTGGTGAAACACGTGGCTGGCGTTGGCTGCGCGTACTGGAGTTTTTAGTTGGGGCATGCCCGCAAATGCCGCATCGTAGTAGTCGGCGGCACGGCGGCGGGCGGTGTTGTACTGGTCCAGGCGTTTGAGTTTCACGCTGAGGATAGCCGCCTGGATGGAATCGAGGCGGGAATTTACCCCTACCACGGCGTGGTGGTACAATTTGTTCTGGCCGTGGTTGGCCACCATGCGCAAGCGCTGGGCGAGGTCGTCGTCGTGGGTGGTCATGGCCCCGCCGTCGCCGTAGCAGCCGAGGTTTTTGGAGGGGAAAAATGACGTGCAGCCGACGTGGCCCATGGAGCCTACTTTTTTGCGCGTACCGTCGCTGAACGTGTAGTCCGCACCGGTAGCCTGGGCATTGTCCTCGATGACAAACAGGTTGTGGCGTTTTGCCAGTGCAAGCAGCGGCTCCATATCGGCGCTCTGACCGAACAGGTGTACCGGTACAATGGCCTTCGTGCGCGAGGAAATAGCCGCTTCGGCCAATTCAATCGAAATGTTGAACGTGTCGGGGTACACATCCACCATGACGGGCGTAAGTCCCAGCAGGGCGATCACCTCGGCGGTAGCCACGTAGGTGAACGCCGGTACGATCACCTCGTCGCCCGGCTTCAGGCCGAGGGCCATCATGGCGATCTGGAGGGCGTCGGTTCCGTTGGCGCAAGGGACGACGTGCGCCACCTGTTGGTAGGCCTCCAGTTCGGCCTGGAATTTCTTTACGGCGGAGCCATTGATGTACTCCGTGGAGGCGATCACATCGAGCACCGAGCGGTCAATTTCCTCGCGGATGTGTTCGTATTGGGTTTTCAGGTCAACCATGCGTATCATAAGCGGACGATAAATGATGAATGTTTAATGATGAAGGATGGTTTGGTTGGGTGTTGACAAAGAATGTTCCAAGATTACAACTTTCGGGGTATGTGGAGACTTTCTTGGTTTTAAAAATCTGGAAAGCCTGATTACTCCCGCCGGATCGCTTCCACGGGATCCAGCCGGGATGCTTTCACCGCCGGGTACGTGCCGAAGATGATGCCCACCAGCACGGAAATGACGCCGATGGTGATGAACGTGTTCCCGGTGTACGCCGCCTCGAAAGGTACCTCGGTGACCGCCCGGATAATGGCAACGGCTATCATGGAGAAAAGAATACCGAACAGCAGCCCGATGCCGCTGCCGAAGGCCGAGATGGTGATGGACTCGGCTAGGAACTGCCGCAGGATGTCGCGGCGGTTGGCGCCCACGGCCTTGCGGATTCCGATTTCGTTCACGCGCTCGTTCACGGAAATGAGCAGGACGTTCATCACCCCGATGCCGCCCACTACGATGGAAATGCCCACGATGAGGCCCATGATGATGCGAAATATCCGGAAGCCCATGGCGGCCTGCTCCACACGGTAGTCGTTGGTGAGCACCTCGAAATCGTCCGCTTTGCCGGGAAACTGCTTTCCGAGGCGCTCGGTGATTTGTTTTTTCAGGGCGGAGACTTGCTCCACGCTCGCTGCCTCGACAAAGCAGTTGGGCGCGTTTTTTTTCAGTTCGTCCAATTCCAGCAGGGAGATGGGGTAGCGCAGTTGCAACTGCGACGGGTCGTCGCCGGCTTTCACCACGCCGACAATTTCGAGCGTGCGCGATTTGTGCCGCAGAGGTTTTCCGATCAGTTCGGAATAACGTTCATGGCCGAGGGCCGTCTTGGCCAAAAACTGGTTGACCAATGCCACGGGCCGGCGCGCTGCCACATCGGCATCGGAAATGCTCCTGCCCGCCAGTAGGGTCGTGTCGGCACGGGGGTCGCGGGTGCTGTACTGGATGAGTACCCCCAGCGATTTGGAACTGGTGTCCACCCATACCTCGCCGCCACCCTTGGTGAACAACGCCGAAAACGCGGCCCCCTTCAAACCCGACATCAGCGCCGAGTAGGCCGGATAATCGAGCACGGCGAAGGAATCCTTGGGCACTTTGATGTCGCCGACCTGTTTGAAGCGCACCGGGTTGATGATAATGGCGTTCAGGCTGGTCGTGCCGGTGATCTCGTTTTTGGCAAATTTTTCCAACCCGTCAATAAACGACAGGATGGCTACCAGCGCCGCCACGCCGATCACAATGCCCAACACGGAAAGTACCGTGTGGAACAGGTTGGTGCGAATGTTTTCGATGGCAAGGCCGAAGGAGAAGATCGTGTTTTTCAGCATGGAGCCGCGTATGGTTGTTTTTCAAAAAACGGGCAAGGCTTCGCCTTTGATATGTTGCGGGTGGGGAACATATCACGCGAGAACGTCGGCGAGATTTGAAACCTCGAAGACGTTGGGGTCACACATCATAATTCAGCACCGGCGCCAGCCAACGTTCCGCTTCCGCGATGGACATGCCCTTGCGCCGGGCGTAGTTTTCTACCTGGTCTTTGCCGATTTGGCCGAGGCCGAAATATTTGGACTCCGGGTGCGAAAAATACCAGCCGCTCACCGAAGCCGCAGGGTACATGGCGCAACTTTCCGTGAGCGTAATGCCGAGGTTTTCGGGCTGGAGCAGTTTCCACAAGGTTCGTTTTTCGGTATGCTCCGGGCAGGCCGGATAGCCCGGCGCCGGGCGAATGCCGCGGTACGCTTCGGCAATCAGTTGGTCGTTTTTCAGGTTTTCAGTTTGGGCGTAGCCCCAAAACTCCTTGCGCGCCCGCTCGTGCATGCGCTCGGCCATCGCCTCGGCGAAGCGGTCGGCGAGGGCTTTGAGCAGGATGGCGTGGTAGTCGTCGTGCGCCGCCTCGAATTTTTTGACGTGTTCCTCAATGCCGATGCCTGCGGTGACGGCAAAGGCGCCGAGGTAGTCGGGCACGCCGGTTTCCTTGGGCGCCACAAAATCGCTGAGGCAGAAGTTGGGCAGCCCCGGCGCTTTTTTGTTTTGCTGCCGCAAATGGTGGAGCATGGTGGCTACCCCCGTGCGGCTGTCGTCGGTGAAAATTTCGAGGTCATCGTCGTTCACGGAATTGGCCGGGAACAGGCCGACGACCGCCCGGGCCCTGAGCCACTGCTCGTCAACGATTTGGCGAAGCAGGCGCTGCGCGTCGTCGTACAGTTTTTTTGCTTCGACACCCACTACGGCGTCTTCCAGAATGGCCGGGTACTTGCCCGCGAGTTGCCAACTCTGGAAAAACGGCGTCCAGTCAATATAGTCGGCGAGTTCGCTCAAGGGGTAGTTTTCGAAGGTTTTCACGCCCAAAAACGCGGGCTTGGGCGGGATGTAAGCGGCCCAGTCGGTCGTCCATTTGTTGGCGCGGGCCTCGGTCAGCGACAGGAACTCCTTGGCCGACTGCCGCCCGGCGCGGGCCGTGCGAATTTGCTCGTACTCGGCTTTGATGCCTGCAATGAACGCCACGTTGTCGGTCTCGTTTTTCGTGAGCAGGGAACTGACCACGGCCACGCTTCGGCTGGCGTCGAGCACGTGCACGACGGGTGCATTCTGGTATTTCGGTTCCACCTTCACGGCGGTGTGGGTTTTGGAGGTGGTGGCGCCGCCGATGAGCAGGGGCAGTTTCAGGTCGAGGCGCTGCATCTCGCGGGCCACATGCACCATCTCGTCGAGCGAGGGCGTGATGAGTCCGGAGAGGCCTATGATGTCCACCCGGTGTTCGATGGCGGCTTGCAGGATTTTGTCGGCAGGCACCATCACGCCGAGGTCCACGATCTCGTAGTTGTTGCAGCCGAGCACCACGCCCACGATGTTTTTGCCGATGTCGTGTACGTCGCCCTTCACGGTGGCGAGCAGGATCTTTCCGCGTCCGCCGACACCGCTGCTGCTTTTTTCCGCTTCGATGAACGGCGTGAGGTAGGCCACGGCTTTTTTCATCACGCGGGCGCTTTTCACCACCTGGGGCAGGAACATTTTGCCTGCGCCGAACAGGTCGCCCACCACGTTCATGCCGTCCATGAGCGGGCCTTCGATGACGGACAAGGGGCGATCAAATTTTTGCCGGGCCTCCTCGATGTCCTCCTCGATAAAGTCGGTGATGCCCTTGACCAAGGCATGGGTGATGCGCGCCTCCACGGGGGCTTCGCGCCAGGCGAGGTCTTTTTCCACGCTGCGCCCGCCGGTGTCCTTGAGCGATTCGGCAAAGCGCACCAGTTCTTCCGTGGCGCCGGGGTGGCGGTTGAACAGCACGTCCTCGATGCGCTGGAGCAGGTCTTTTGGGATTTCCTCGTACACCTCGACCATGCCGGCGTTCACGATGCCCATGTCCATGCCGGCCTGGATGGCATGGTACAGGAAGGCCGCGTGCATGGCTTCGCGCACCTTGTCGTTGCCGCGGAAGGAGAACGACAGGTTGCTCACGCCGCCGCTGATCATGGCGCCCGGACAGGTTTTTTTGATGATGCGCGTGGCCTCGATGAAGTTGATGGCGTATTCGTTGTGCTCCTCGATGCCGGTGGCCACGGCGAAAATGTTGGGGTCGAAAATGATGTCCGTGGGGTCGAAGCCGACCTGTTGGGTCAGGATGCGGTAGGCGCGTTGGCAAATGGCGACTTTGCGTTCTGTCGTATCCGCCTGGCCTTGCTCGTCGAACGCCATGACGACCACGGCGGCGCCGTAACGACGGCAGATTTTGGCTTGCCGGATAAATTCCGCTTCGCCCTCCTTCATGGAAATGGAATTGACGATGCTCTTGCCCTGCAAACATTTCAGCCCCGCTTCGATGACCGAAAACTTGGAGGAGTCCACCATCACCGGCACGCGGGAAATGTCCGGCTCCGAAGCCACGAGCAGCAGGAACTCCACCATCGCTTTTTCGGAGTCCAGGAGGCCTTCGTCCATGTTCACGTCAATGATCTGGGCACCGCTTTCCACCTGCTGGCGGGCTACGCTAAGGGCCTCTGTCAGGTTGCCGGACTTGATGAGGTTGGCGAACTTGCGCGAGCCGGTCACGTTGGTGCGCTCACCGATGTTCACGAAGTTGGTTTCGGGGCGGATGATGAGGGGTTCGAGGCCGGAGAAGGCCCCACCCCCGGCCCCTCCCCCCGAGGGGAGGGGGGTATGATCGCGGTTAGGGTTGGTGGTTTCGGTGTTGGAGAGGTCTTTCTTCCCTGTTTCGGAATGCCGATCTGAAGTAGGGATGTAGCCCCCCTCCCCTCGGGGGGAGGGGCCGGGGGTGGGGCGGCGCGGCGTCACCCCCGCCACATGCCCCGCAATATGCCGGATATGTTCGGGCGTGGTACCGCAGCAGCCGCCGACGATGTTGACGAGGCCGGATCGGGCAAAGTCTTCCACAAAGGCGCACATATCGTGCGGAGTCTGGTCGTATTCGCCGAATTCGTTGGGCAGGCCCGCGTTGGGGTAGGCGCTGATGAAGCAGTCGGCGATGTTGGCTAAGGCTTCGAGGTGGGGGCGCATCTCTTTGGCGCCGAGCGCGCAGTTGAGGCCCACGGAAAAGGGGCGTGCGTGTTTGATGGAAATCCAGAACGCTTCCACCGTTTGGCCGCTGAGCGTGCGCCCCGAGGCGTCGGTGATGGTGCCGGAGATCATAACCGGCACGCGGGTGTTTTTTTCTTCAAAAACCTCGTCAATGGCGAACAGGGCTGCCTTGCAGTTGAGCGTGTCGAAGATGGTTTCGACGAGCAGGATGTGCGCGCCGCCGTCGAGCAGGCCGCGTGCCTGTTCGGCGTAGGCTTGACGGGCCTCGTCGAAGGTGAGCGCCCGGTAGCCGGGGTTGTTTACGTCGGGCGAGAGCGAGAGGGTTTTGTTCAGCGGACCGAGGGCGCCGGCCACGAAGCGTGGTTTGTCGGGGTTTTTGGCGGTAAAATCGTCGGCGGCGCGGCGGGCGATTTGCGCAGCGGCCAGGTTGATCTCGTAAGCCAGGTCGGAGGTGTCGTAGTCGGCCAAGGAGATGCTGGTGCTGTTGAACGTGTTGGTCTCGATGATGTCGGCTCCGGCGTCGAGGTAGGCGCGGTGGATGGCCTCGATCACATCGGGCCGGGTGAGGCAGAGCAGGTCGTTGTTGCCTTGCAGATCGCGGGGATGGTGTCGGAACCGTTCGCCGCGGAAATCGGCTTCTTCCAGCCGGTACTGCTGGATCATGGTGCCCATGGCGCCGTCAATGACGAGAATACGGCGTTGGGCGGCCCGGGTGAGTTGGGACAGGAGATCGTTTGTCACGTGCGTGTGTGTTTGGCGGCGCGAAGGTAGGGAGTTGTGCGCCCGTGTCCTAAGGACTTTTCAGGGCAGCGGCGCAGCGGTGCGGAGTTTTTTTGGGGGGGCGAACAAAAACGCTGCCAAAGGGAGGGGGGTTAAGGGTTGCCGCGTGGTCTTCTCCCGAATTTTGCTTCGTAGGCGTGGATGTGCTCGTCCTCTATTTCCTCTGCACGCTTTCTTCCTGATTTTCATGGGAATTGGCGTGCGGCTTCATCCGTGTTTGCCTTTGACTAATTCAGGGAGATAGGGGCCGTTGGGCCAGCCTTTCGGGTTGTTGAAAGTTTCGTAACTCACGGATGGTAAAAAGTCATACCGGTCGGAGCCTGTTTTCAGTCGATGAGCCTGTTCTGCCAGATACAACAGCGGCTCGAAGGTGTGCTCTTTTGGCATCAAGGATGGTTTTTTCAGGATTTTATCGTAATAATCGCGCCCATTCGCAACCGCGCAGCATCGGGCGTACAAAAAAACATCGGCTGAAAAATGGCCATTGCCGGAAACATCCCAGCCCAATTCTTGGGCAAATGTTTCTCCATCAAGTTCGTACAGTTTTTCTGCCAGTATCTGGTCAAAACGAAAAATATCTTCTTCCGAAAAAAGGCTCAGCGCCTCCACTGCTGGCGCCAAAATGTCGTGACTGCTTTTTCGGCCCCAGTCCAACAGCGCGATAATACTCCAGAACCGTTCCTCAGTCATGGCAGCACCCTCCGACGGGATTTCCGTTTCGATGCTGACCATGGCCGCCGGATATTTTTTCTGCAAATCCCGAACCGTCATAGGGTCGAGCGACTTGAGCGGAAGTTTTATGGCAGTACGCATGGCGAATTCAATTTGAAGCAAAGGTAAGGTTTGTACATCAAATTGGTTCGGGCGCGGAGGTGCATTTATGAACGGGAAAACTCTCTGAAAATCTTATACTTTTGCCCGCATGTTTCATTCGATAGGTGCATAACCCTAACGCATACCGTTTTCATGGCCAAACAAAAAGAAAAATCCGGGGCTTCCGGCGAGCCTATCGAAAAGCAACTCTGGAAGGCCGCCGACAAACTCCGCAAAAACATTGATGCCGCCGGCTACAAGCACGTCGTGCTGGGCCTAATTTTCCTCAAGTACATTTCCGATGCTTTCGAGGAACTGTACCAACAACTCCAACTCGAAGCGGCTCAGGGCGCCGACCCCGAGGACCGCGACGAATACAAGGCCGCCAACATTTTCTTTGTTCCGGTAGAAGCGCGGTGGTCGTTCGTCAAGGCCAAAGCCAAACAAACCGACATCGGCAAAATAGTGGACGGTGCGATGGATGCCATCGAGCGCGAAAACCCCTCGCTACGCGGCGTGCTGCCCAAAGTGTACGCCCGCCAGAATCTCGCCTCCTCCAGCCTCGGCGGCCTGATTGACTTGGTGGGCAACATCGCCCTCGGCGATGCCAAAGCCCGCAGCGGCGATCTGCTGGGGCATGTTTTCGAGTACTTTCTGGGCGAATTTGCCCTCGCCGAAGGCAAAAAAGGCGGGCAGTTCTATACGCCACGCTCGGTGGTCGAACTGCTGGTCGAGATGCTCGAACCCTACCGGGGCCGGGTGTTCGACCCCTGCTGCGGCTCGGGCGGTATGTTTGTGCAGAGCGAAAAATTCGTGCTCGAACACCAGGGGCGCGTGCAAGACATCAGCATATACGGACAGGAAAGCAATGAGACCACCTGGCGGCTCTGCAAAATGAACCTCGCCATTCGGGGCATAGACAGCAGCCAGGTGCGCTGGAATGCCGAAGGCTCCTTCCTCAACGACGCGCACCGCGATCTCAAAGCCGATTTCGTCATCGCCAACCCGCCCTTCAACGACTCCGATTGGGGCGGCGACCTGCTCCGCAACGACGGTCGTTGGATACTCGGAACGCCGCCGATCGGCAACGCCAACTTCGCCTGGATGCAGCACTTCCTCTACCACCTTGCCCCCACAGGCGTTGCAGGCGTGGTGCTGGCCAAAGGCGCCCTCACCTCCAAAACCGGCGGCGAAGGCGACATCCGCCGCGCCATGGTGGAACAGGGATTGGTGGACTGCATCGTGAACCTGCCCGCGAAACTCTTCCTGAATACCCAAATACCCGCCGCGCTCTGGTTTTTGCGGCGTGGACGGGCGGCAGGAAGCCCCGTGTTGTTCATAGATGCCCGAAACCTGGGCTTTTTGATCAATCGCCGCACCCGCGAACTCGCTGCGGAAGATATCGCCCGCATCGCGGATACCTACCGCGCCTGGCGTCACAGTTGGGGCGGCCCTGCGTGGCCGCCCCAATCCGGCGAAAACGCGTGGCCGCCCCAATCCGGCGAAAACGCGTGGCCGCCCCAATCCGGCGAAAACGCGTGGCCGCCCCAATCCGGCGAAAACGCGTGGCCGCCCCAATCCGGCGAAAACGAGGGAAGACCGGATTTGGGCGGCCACGCAGGGCCGCCCCGACCGTATTCCGATATTCCCGGTTTCTGCGCCGGCGTTGCGCCGGAAAAAATTGCCGCGCTCGACTACGTGCTCACGCCCGGGCGCTACGTCGGGCTGCCCGACGAAGAGGACGACTTCAATTTTGAAGAACGCTTCGCCGACCTTCGCGCCGAACTGGAAAGCCAACTGGCCGAAGAAGCCGCGCTCAATCGGGTGATCCTGGAAAATTTAAGCCGTATTGAAGCGGGAAAGGAGGTTGGAACGTGAGCATCGAAAAACAAAAAGTCAGTCCTGCTTTCGTGGCGGAAATCAAAGAAATACTTGCCGCCGCTCGGCAAAAAGCCTACGCCGCCGTCAATTTTCTGATGGTCGAAACCTACTGGCGCATCGGGCGAAGAATCGTCGAGGAAGAGCAGCACGGGCAGGCACGGGCAGACTATGCCACTTTCCTGATTCGTGAACTTTCAATAAGCCTCACCGCCGAATTCGGGAAAGGTTTTGGACTTGCCAACTTGTGGAATTTCAGGCAGTTTTACCTCGCTTTCCCGGAACATGAAAAACTCTACGCACTGCGTAGAGAATTGACCTGGACACATTACCGCCTCATCATGCGCGTCCAAAACCCGAAGGCACGAGAGTACTACATGAACGAATCGGCGGCGGCCCGCTGGACCTCCCGCCAACTTGAGCGCAACATCAACTCCTTTTATTTCGAGCGACGGCTGAGCGAGCAGACGAATGCGTTGCCCGAAAACACCCCCGTCCCCGGCCAACTCGACCCCCGCGAATTTCTCAAAGACCCCTACGTTTTCGAATTCCTCAACCTGCCCGGAAACCCAAAATCGAGCGAAAAAGCCCTCGAATCCGCCCTCCTCGAAAATCTCCGGCATTTCCTGCTCGAGCTCGGCAGAGGCTTTTCCTTCGTCGGCAGGCAGTTCCGCATCAGCACCGAGACCGCCCATTTTTACATTGATCTCGTGTTTTACAACTACCTGCTCAAATGTTTTGTGCTGCTCGATCTCAAAACCGGCGCACTCACCCACCAGGACATCGGGCAGATGGACATGTACCGGCGTCTCTTCGACGACCTCCAACGACCCGAAGGCGACAACCCCACCATCGGCATCATCCTCTGTACCGAAAAAAACGAGACCATCGTCCGATACTCCATCATGCAGGATACCGACCAACTGTTTGCCGCCAAATACAAGCTCTACCTCCCCAGCGAAGAAGAACTCATCGCCGAAATCGAACGCGAAAAAACCATGCTCGCACTAAGTAATCCCGCCTGGGCGGAAAAGGAGGGGGGAAATGAGTGAATGGAAGGAATTTTGTATAGAAGATTTTGCTGAAATTTTAAATCATAAAAGAGTGCCTTTAAGTTCGATGGAAAGAACAGGCAGAAAAGGCACATATCCCTATTACGGAGCATCTGGAGTTATTGACAGCGTTGATGATTTCCTTTTTGAAGGAGAGCACCTCTTGATTTCAGAAGACGGAGAGAACCTTAAAACAAGGCAAACACCAATTGCCTTTACGGCAGATGGAAAATTTTGGGTGAACAACCACGCTCATGTTTTGAAAGGGAAAAAAGATTTTCATAACCGCCTTTTGGTTTACTATTTTGAAAACTTAGACCTCAATCCGTTTTTGACGGGGGCCGTTCAGCCCAAATTGAATAAAACTGCCCTGCTTGCTGTTCCAATTTTTTTACCCGAACAAGAATCCGAGCAGCGCGCCATCGCCTCCGTCCTCGGCAGCCTGGACGACAAGATAGACCTGCTGCACCGCCAGAACCGGACGCTGGAAGCGCTGGCCGGGTGTGTGTGGCGGGAGTGGTTCGGGAAGGGAGGGGAGGATTTTGATGAAGAATTAGGTAATGTGATTGAAACTACGTCGGGAGGAACTCCATCACGCGCAAAAATGGATTTCTATGTTAACGGAGAAATTTGTTGGGTAAAATCAAAGGAGTTAAATGGGACTTACATTTTGGAAACCGAGGAAAAAATCACACAAAACGCACTTAAAAAGTCCTCTGCGAAAATCCTTCCTACTAATTCAATTTTGATTGCTATGTACGGTGCGACTGTCGGAGAATATGCAATAATTGGACAAGAAATGACTTGCAATCAAGCAGTTTGTGCGCTTAAACCAAATGAAAATTATCCGTATTCCTTTCTGTTTCTATTGGCCAAGCAAAACAAAGAAGAATTGAAAAACATGGCTGTTGGATCAGCCCAGCAAAACATCAGTCAAATGCTAATCAAAAAAATACCTGTTCCTCCGTCATCTGAAAGAATAAAAGAATTTCATCAGTTGGTTGAACCCTATTTCCAAAAAATCAAAACCAATCAAACCCAGATCCGCACGCTCACGCAGATGCGCGACACGTTGTTGCCGAAATTGATGAGCGGGGAGGTACGGGTACGGTAACGGTAGGGGCAGCCCTGCGTGGCTGCCCCGAATCGGGCGGGATAACGGAAATGTGCGGCGGGGATTTGGGCGGCGGGGATTTGGGCGGCCACGCAGGGCCGCCCCGACGGCCGCCCCGACGGCCGCCCCGACGGCCGCCCCGACGGCCGCCCCGACGGCCGCCCCGACGGCGACGGATATACCATGAAATACGATCCAAACATACATCACCGCCGGTCCATCCGGCTAAAAGGCTACGACTACGCCCAGGAAGGGCTTTATTTCATCACGCTGGTCGTCAAAAACCGGCTTCACCTTTTCGGACACATCGAAAACGGAGTGATGCTGCCGAACGACGCCGGACGAATGGTTGAAAAATGGTACTTCGAACTGGAAAACAAATACCCGGACAAACGATGCCATGAAATGGTGGTCATGCCGAACCATTTTCATTGCATTATTGAAAATGTAGGCGGTCGGGGCGGCGGTCGGGGCGGCGGTCGGGGCGGCGGTCGGGGCGGCCCTGCGTGGCCGCCCGAAAGCGATTCGCCCGAATTCTCGCCGCCGCCCGAACTGGAGGTATTGGGCGGGACGGAGGATTTGGGCGGGATGGAATTGGGCGGCCACGTAGGGCCGCCCCAACGATACGGGCCGCACAACAAAGTCTGCGGCGCGACCATCGGCGACGCCATGGACTGGTTCAAAACAATGACAACCAACGAATACATCCGGGGTGTGAAAAATCTGGGCTGGGCGCGTTTTCAGGAAAAACTCTGGCAGCGAAACTATTGGGAACACATCATTCGAAGCGAAAAAGCATTGGACAACATCACCAGATACATCATCGAAAACCCGAAGCGATGGGACGATGACCTGTTTTCAAAAAGTGAATAATCGGGGCGGAATCGCCCTACATTTGAGGCCATGTCAAAAATCACCGAATCTGCGCTCGAAAACTTTGCCATCGGCTTGTTCGAAAAGCAAGGCTACGAGTACGCCTATGCGCCTGATTTTGCGCCCGACAGCACCGCTCCGGAACGCGACACCTTCGAGCAGGTACTGCTGACCGAGCGGCTGCGGCGGGCGGTAGCGCGCATCAACCCGAACATCCCTGCCGACGTGCGCGAGGGGGCGCTGCGCGAGATTCGGCGGCTGGCTTCCCCGGATTTGGTGGCAAACAACGAAGCCTTCCACCGCTTGCTCACCGAGGGCATACCCGTGCAAACGCGCGGACGCGACGGCGAGGAACGCGGCGACCGCGTCCGGCTGGTGGATTTTGAGCAGCCGGAACGGAACGAGTTTCTGGTAGCCAACCAGTTTACCGTCATCGAAAACGGGCACAACAAACGCCCGGATATCCTGCTTTTCGTCAACGGCATCCCACTGGTGCTGCTCGAACTGAAAAACCCCACAGACGAAAAAGCCACCGTGCAAGCCGCCCACCGGCAAATCGAGACGTACAAGGCGACCATTCCCGGGCTTTTTGTGTACAACGCGTTCACGGTCATTTCCGACGGGCTGGACACGCGGGCGGGTTCGTTGTCGGCGGGTTTCAGCCGTTTTGCGGCCTGGAAAAGTTCGGACGGTCTGGCAGAGGCATCCAAATTGGTAAGTCAGTTGGAGGTGCTGATCCTGGGGATGCTGAACAAACAGACCTTGCTGGATTTGGTGCGGCATTTCATCGTGTTTGAAAAAGCCAAAAAGACCGACCCAAAGACGGGCATCGTGACCGTCGAAACGGTGAAAAAACTGGCGGCCTACCACCAATACTACGCCGTGAACCGGGCCGTGGAAAGCACCTTGCGGGCGGCCGGTCAGGGCGGCCACGCAGGGCCGCCCCGACGGCCGCCCCAACTGGTCGAAGAACCGCCGGAGTCCTATGGAATACGGGGGGTTAAGCAGCAGCCCGCGGGCGATCGCAAGGGCGGCGTGGTCTGGCACACGCAGGGCAGCGGCAAGTCGCTTTCAATGGTTTTCTACACCGGCAAAATCGTGCTGGCGATGGACAACCCGACGATATTGGTCATCACCGACCGGAACGACCTCGACGACCAGTTGTTCGACACCTTTGCTGCCTGCAAACAACTCCTTCGACAAGACCCCGTGCAAGCCGAAAGTCGCCGGCAATTAAAGGAACTGCTGCGCGTGGGTTCGGGAGGCGTGGTGTTCACGACCATCCACAAATTCCAACCCGAAGAGGGCAACGTGTACGAAACACTTTCGGAGCGCGAAAACATCGTGGTCATTGCCGACGAGGCGCACCGCACGCAGTATGGTTTCAGGGCGAAAACGATTGACGAGCGGGATGCAAAGGGAAATATCGTGGGCAAAAAAGTGGTGTACGGCTTTGCCAAATACATGCGCGATGCACTGCCGAACGCCACGTATCTGGGTTTCACCGGCACCCCGGTTGAGAGTACGGATGCCAACACGCCGGCAGTTTTCGGCAACTATGTGGACATCTACGACATCGCCCAGGCAGTAGAGGACGGCGCGACGGTGCGTATTTTTTACGAAAGCCGCTTGGCCAAAGTCAACCTTAGCGAAGAAGGCAAACGCCTCGTGGCCGACCTGGACGACGAACTTGAGCAAGCCGACCTGACCGATGCCCAGGTGGCCAAAGCCAAATGGACGCAACTCGAAGCCCTTGTGGGCAGCGAGAACCGCCTGAAAAATGTGGCTCGCGACATCATCGAGCACTTTGAGGCGCGGCAAAAAGTATGCGAGGGCAAAGGCATGATTGTTACGATGAGCCGCCGAATTGCCGCCGAGTTGTACCGCGAAATGGTGGCATTACGCCCGGATTGGCATTCCGAGGATTTGAAAAAGGGAGCGTTGAAGGTCGTGATAACTTCTGCCTCCTCCGACGGCGCTGAAATCAGCAAGCACCATACCACCAAGGAACAACGCCGCGCGCTTGCCGAACGAATGAAGAACCCGGACGATGTGCTGAAATTGGTCCTTGTGTGCGACATGTGGCTTACCGGTTTTGACGCCCCGAGTATGCACACGCTGTACATTGACAAACCCATGAAAGGGCACAACCTCATGCAGGCCATTGCCCGGGTCAATCGGGTGTACAAGGACAAGCCCGGCGGCCTGATCGTGGATTACCTTGGTATCGCTGCCGATCTGAAAAAGGCCCTAGCATTCTATTCCGATGCCGGAGGAAAAGGCGACCCGACCGTGGCACAAGAGCAGGCTGTGATGATTTTGCTGGAAAAATTGGAAGTGGTAACGCAAATGCTGCACGGGTTTGACTATCAGCCGTATTTCAGCGCCGACATGTCGCAGAAACTGTCGCTGATCCTGGCCGCCGAAGATCGCGTATTGGGTTTGCCCGACGGGAAAAAACGGTTCGTCAACGAGGTCACGGCTTTGTCGAAGGCGAATGCCATCGCCATTCCGCACGACAGGGCGACGAATGTGCAGGAGGAGGTGGCTTTTTTTCAGGCGATAAAAGCGCGGCTGGTAAAATTCGATGTGACGGGCAGCGGCAAGTCCGACGAAGAAATAGAGACGACCATTCGGCAGGTGATAGACAAGGCTTTGGTCTCGGAGCAGGTTGTGGACATTTTTGATGCGGCAGGCATCAAGAAGCCGGATATTTCAATTCTCTCCGAGGAGTTTTTGCTGGAGTTGAAATCCATGAAACACAGAAACATCGCACTCGAAGTCTTGAAACGGTTGTTGGAAGAAGAAATCAAGGCCCGGGCGAGGAAGAACCTGGTACAAAGTAAATCGCTGATGGAGATGCTGGAAAATGCCATCCGCCGGTATCACAACAAGGTCGTTACCGCCGCAGAGGTGATGGATGAACTGATTCGCATGAGCAAGGATATTGTCGCCTCCGACAGTGAAGCGGCTGCACTTGGCCTGACCGACTTCGAATACGCTTTTTATACTGCCGTTGCCGACAACCAAAGTGCCCGGGAGTTGATGCAACAGGAAAAACTACGCGAGTTGGCGGTAGTTTTGACAGAAAAAGTGCGGCAAAATACGTCAATAGACTGGACGATCAAGGAAAGTGCGCGGGCACATTTGAAGGTGATTGTCAAGCGTACGCTTCGATTTTACGGGTATCCACCAGATATGCAAGCCTTGGCCACCGAGACCGTATTGAAGCAGGCAGAGTTGTTGGCGAATGAATTGACGAATTGAGTCTCGCAAATACTTACGATCTACACGTCAAGTAAAAGCGCCGTTACGTCTCCGGCGCGGCGGGCGCAGCGGAAACTGCCGTTTCCGGATAAACCAATATCCGGCAAAGCCGTTGATACGGTTCGTACGCAAGACTGCGTTCGACTACCGGAAAAACCGCATTCCAAACGCATCAAGCCATGCAAAAAATCTATTTCATCTGCTGCCTTGTGTTCGCAGCAATGACGCTCGGGTGCCTCCCGGCCTATGCCCAGCAGAAATCCGAGCGGGAAATCCGTGTCCGGCCGCAAGCGGTACCGGCTGCCGCCGAGGAATTTGTCTCGGCCTGTGCAGGCACGGAGCGCATACGCTGGTATCAGGAAATCAACCTCGGGTTTTACAATTATGAAGCAAAGGTCAAGCGAAACGGCCGGCACTACAGCATTGAGTTCGACAGTACGGGCGTCCTTCAGGACGTGGAAATGAGCATCCGGTTCAGCCACCTGCCCGAGGCGGTGCAGGGTGCTGTTCGGGCAGAACTGGCCGGTCGCTGCTCCAAATACCGCATCACCCGGGTTCAGCGCCAGTGGACGGGGGCTGCGCAGGCGTTGCAGGAACTGGTTCGGAACGGCACGACCGGCGGGCCACATACCGAACGGATCGAACTCGTGTTTTCCTGCAAAACAGACCGGGGGCCGGTGCTGTACGAAGCGCTGTTTGATGCATCCGGAAACCTGGAAAACCTGCTGGAAATCATTCCCCGCAACACCGACAACCTCGATTTCTGATGAAATATTTTGGGCTAATATTGCTCCTCTGTGCCTGTTTTGGCCGGACGGCCACTGCACAAGCCGCCTATCGCGCCGGCATTTTGCCTCAGATCAACCTGACGAAGGATTTGTCTCGAAACTGGCGGGCAAACCTCCGGATCGAGTCCCGGCAGATATTCTCCGAAGGCACGTTTTCAGATTCTGAAAACAGGGGCGCTTACCGGTACGAGCGCACCGATATTGCCGGCCTTGTGCTGCTGAAAACGGACGTTGGCGCCACCATCGGCGCCGGCTACATGATTCGGTTTGAGGACGGCACGCAGGCCCACCGGTTCACCCAGCAGTATTCTTCCGTGGGCCGTCTCGGCACGTGGCGTACGGGCCAACGCGTCACAACCGATCAGACCATACGCCGGGGCGAACCGACCGTATTCCGGTTTCGGTACCGGCTGTCGGCGGAAATTCCGCTGCAAGGGCAAAGTGTGGATCCCGGGGAGTGGTATGCCAAGATCAACAACGAGTATCTCGGCATTCTGGAAGGCTGGGCGCTGGGTCTGGAAATTCGTGCCGTCGGGGTGATCGGGCTGAATATCAGCGACCGGAACAAACTCGAACTTGGGCCGGACTACCGAACGAATGCCTTTTCGCCGGGCGCCCAACAGCACCAGTTCTGGTTGTATATGGGTTGGTTTGTGACGATTTGAGCGGGCGCATGCATGTCTTCCGTACAAACTCCGACTTGAGGCCCATGGCTCCTAAACCTTCGACTTATAGTACCCATGCAGTAGCCAAATCGCATCCCCGACGCAGGGAGGCTTCTGCTTGTGCCGAGAGGTGGTCGCCCAGTTCCCAGGAAAATCCCTGCATGGCCAGTAACCAGGCCTCGGGTTGATGGCTGTAGAGCGTGTCGCATAGGTAGAGCAGGGCGGCAGGGTCGGCGCGGTGGGTGGAAATGTGTGCGTCGGCACGAGGAGTACAGCGTTCCAGTGCGGCACCGGCCGGAATCGGCGCCATACTTGCATCCGCAAATAAAACCCGGTCGAACCGGCTCAGCAGTTCGGCATCTTCCAGCATGAGTTGATAGCGGTACTCCAGGCTGTAATCCGGCGGACAAAAGGGCGCCACGGCTTCCAGCAAGGCCCAGCCCAGGCCGTCGTCGCCGCGGCTCAGGTTTCCGATTCCGATCAGTAGTGTGCGTGGGGCAATCATGATGGGGGTGGGCATCAGTTTTCTCGTCTTTTTTCCTGCAACAGCCGACCGGCACTGTCGTACAGTTCGAGGCACAGCGGCATTTGTCCCAGGGCATGTGTGGCGCAGCTCAGGCAGGGGTCATAGGCCCGGATGGCCACCTCAACGTGGTTGAGCATAGCCTCGGTGATTTCCGGTTGGCGGTCGAGCATCTTCCGGGCCACCCAGCGAACGGCGCGGTTCATTGCCTCATTGTTGTGGGTAGTAGACACGATGAGGTTGCAGCGCAGGATTTTCCCTTTTTCGTCCACCTGATAATGGTGCGTCAGGGTGCCTCGGGGTGCTTCGATGATGCCGATGCCTTCGAGGCGGGGTGCGCCTTCGCGGCGCAGGTCGTCGCTGTGCAGATCCGGGTCGTGCAGCAGCGTCTGGATCAACTCGGCACAGTGCAGCATCTCCACCAGCCGTGCCCAGTGGCTGTACAGGATACTGTTGACCGGTTGGGCACGGGCAAAGGCGAACATCTCCTGCCGTGCCGCCTCGGCCAATGGTGTGGGAACGACGTCGCACACATTCAGGCGGGCCAACGGCCCGACGCGGTTCCAGCCTTGCGCGCGGCCCAGGTGTTTCAGATACGGAAATTTCATGTATGACCAGGGCTCTACCGCTTCGGAGAAATACTGGGCGTAAGCATCGGTCGGCACGTCGGGCAGGGTGATGGCGCCGTCGGCGGATCGCGCCCGCAACAGGCCGTGGTACAAGTCGAGCGCCCCGTCGGCCCGCACCAGGCCAAGGTGTCCCGAGGGCTGGGCTGCGAAATCGTCGAGCAGTGCGCGGTGGTTTTCGTGGTAACGCCGGATGAAGGTCAGCATCTCCCGTGCCCACTCCAGCATGGTGCCGACGCCTGGAATTTCCCGTCCGTCGAGGAAATAATCTCGCTCTGCTTCGGTGAATGTTTTGTGCATGCCGCCGGGCACTGCCGCTACGCCGTGTATGCGCTTGCCCGAGATGGCGCGGATGATCTCTTGTCCGAATTTGCGCATCAGGATGCCCTTGCGGGCCAACTCCCGGTCGGCGACGGCCACCGCAGCCACGTTGCGCTTCTCCGGCGGCGCATCAAACCCGAACAGTAGATCAGGCGAAGCCAAATAAAAAAAATGCAAGGCGTGCGACTGAAACACCTGACCGTAATGCAGCAGACGCCGCAACTTGTCGGCAGCGGGCGACAACTGCTCCGGGTTCACGCCCACCAGCGCATCCACGGCTTTGGCAGCGGCCAAATGATGGCTCACCGGGCATATCCCGCACAGGCGCTGCACCAGCACCGGCACCTCCCAATAAGGTCGGCCCTGAATGAAGCGCTCAAAGCCCCGAAACTCCACAATGTGGAAAAATGCGTCGGCTACCCGCCCGTCGTCGTCAAGGTGGATGGTCACCCGCCCGTGTCCCTCGACGCGGGTGACCGGCTCTATGGTAATTTTTCGTGACATGGCATCAGTCGTATTTGAATTCGTGGTACAACACCGTGTGCTGCTCGCCCCACAGGAGGTTGCGTAATACTTTCCAGATATGATCGGCTGCCGGCGGGCAGCCGGGTATGAAATAGTCTATGCGTACCACATCGTGGCAAGCGTACACCTTGTCGAGTATCTTGGGCAGGTCTTCGTGGCGGGGTATCGTCGCTTCCTCGGGCGGGGTCGTGGGCCCTTGCAGGTAGGCTTCTCGCAGGCACTCCTCCAGGGGCACTGTATTGCGCATGGCCGGCAAGCCGCCCCAGATGGCGCACTCGCCAACAGCCACCAGCACGTCGCAATGCTCGCGGAACATACGCAGGGTTTCCACATTTTCGGCGTTACAGCATCCCCCTTCGATCAGGCCGATGTCGCAGCGTCCGGTGAAGGTTTTATAGTCGGTCAGCGGCGATTTGTCAAAATGCACTACGTCCATCAGGTCGAGCAGTTCGGTATCCACATCCAGCATGGACATGTGGCAGCCGAAGCACCCTGCTAAGGAAACGGTGGCCACGCGCTTGGGCGCGCGTTCGGCAGACGGCGGGGCATCGGGCGGCGGAGCCTGGATTTGCTTAGTCGAGCGCATATCAAAGCGGCGGTCGCCGAAAGGCAGGCTCTGATTGATGCCGCGTACGATAATGGCGCCGGTGGGGCACAGGTGCATGGCCTCAAGAAGTTGTTGTTCGGAAAGCTGGGCTTCTTGCTCGTAGTCTATTCCGACGAGTGTTTCGTTGCCCCTGTTGAGGTACATGAACACGCGCTTGCCGTCGGCGGTGAACACATCCTCCACGCAGCGACGACACTTGATGCAGCGGTTGTGCTCGAGCACCATGCGTCGGGGCGAAAAATCCAGGAGCCGGTCTTCGAAGAGATGAGGAAAGCGGCTGAAGGAGATTCCGAGTTCGTAGCCGACGTGCTGCAAGTCGCAGTTGCCGCTTTTTTCACAGGCGGGGCAAAAGTGGTTGCCTTCGGCAAACATCATTTCCACCAGAGCACGGCGCAGGTCTTGCAAGTCCGGTGTGCTGACGGCCACTTCCATGCCGGCTTTGACCTTGGCCGTGCAGGCCACTTCGTGTTTGCCGTTAATGCGGCAGGCGCACACGCGGCAGGTGCCGAGCGGCGGGTCGTGCTGCGGGAAATAGCACAGCGACGGGATATAGACCCCGTTTTCCCGGGCGGCGAGCACGAGGTTGCGTCCCGCTTCGGCGTGGCAGGTTTTGCCGTCTATGGTGAAGGTTACTGCATGAGGCATGGTGCTTTTTTTAAACACATAAGACACATAGGTTTTTGGAGAGGTTTTATTAAACACATAGACACATAGGGCACATAGGTTTTTGGAGAGTATAGTGGGTGGTCAGGAGTCGGGGAGGTCTCTGAAAAATTCGTTCACAAAGGTCTTCTGGCCGTCTTTGAAAATGTTGGAGCATGTGAAGTTGACCAGAATCCCTTTGGGAATTTTTAGCAACTTCATGTAGGATAGTATTTGGGCCTCATAAACGGGGTGCATTTGCTCAACAGCCTTCAGTTCGAGTAAAATACAGTCCTCTACCAACAGGTCGTAGCGCAACTCGGCATCAAGGATCAAACCTTTGTAGTGGATGGGCACCGTTTGTTGCCGTGCAACCTTCAGCCCAAGCCCCAGGAGTTCGGCCTCCAAGCAGGTCTCGTAGATTTTTTCCAGCAACCCCGGGCCGAGCGTTTTATGCACCTCAATCACGGCACCTATGATCCTGTATGTAAGTTCATCCAGGTAAAGTTTTGTCAGTCTTGCCATAAGATATACTATTTGTTTTTTCTATGTGCTCTATGTGTCTATGTGTTTAAAAAAAACACAACGTAGCGCAAGGCACAAACCTCACCTATGTGTTCCCCCGCCCCCCCAAAGTCCGGTCATAATCCCGCACCGCCCGCTCCAGATCAAATGCGCGGTTCAGGTCGTCGCCCTCCCGGCTGAGCCGGGCCTCGAAGTAGTCCCGGAATTTTTCCATAGCCATGATCGGGGCGTTAGGGGCGGTTTTGCCGAGGCCGCAGCGACTTCCGGCGCGCATCAGCAACCCCCAGTTGTGAATATCGTCGAGGTCGGAGGGCAGGGCGAGTCCGCGCTGAAGTTTTTCGAGTTTGCGCTGCAGGATAAAATTTCCGGCCCGACATGGTGTGCAAACGCCACAGGATTCTTGTTTGAAAAAAGCGGCGTAGTTGAGCAGGATATTGACCAGGTCACGCTCCCGGTTGAACACCGCAAAGGCGCCTCCGCAGCGGACGCCCGGGGAGCCGTGCAGGTCGTGCATGGAAATGCGGCGATGGCGCTCCTCGCCGGAAAGGACCTCGCCGGAGGGGCCGCTGACCTGAATGAAGTACGGATCGGCGGCGCCGCAGCGGTCAAGCAGTTCGGCCACAGGCATGCCCCATTCGATTTCGTAGATTCCTGGGCGGGCGCAGTCGCCTGATACGCTGATGAGTTTGGTGCCGGGTTCGTCGGGTGTTCCGCGGCGGCGATACTCGTCGGGGCCAAGGTCGAGAATGTGGGCGACGGCGGCCAGGGTTTCCACGTTGTTCACGAGGGTAGGTTGTTGCAAAAAACCGCGCTCCGAGGGGAAATACCACTTGGTGCGCGGTTCGCCGCGTTTGCCCTCCAGCGATTCGAGCAGGGCCGTCTCCTCCCCGCAGACGTAGGCGCCGGCGCCCAGTTGCACGCGGATATCAAAGTCGAACCCCGGGATGCCGCCTGCGTTGACGCCTAAAAGCCCGAGCGCCCGGTAATCGGCAAGGGCGCGCTCCAGTTCCGGCAGCAGCCAGCAGTACTCGGCCCTCAGGTACAGGATGCCCGCTTGTGCGCCGATCGCATAGCCGGCCACCAACATACCCTCCAGTATAGTTTCCGGGTGACGGTGCAGAAGGATACGGTCTTTGAAGGTGCCGGGTTCGCCTTCGTCGGCGTTGCACACGACATATTTGGGCCGGGCGTCGGCGCGCCGGCATGCATCCCACTTGATCCAGGTCGGGAAAAACGCACCTCCCCGACCGGACACGCTGGCGGATTGGATTTCGACCACCACGCCCTCCGCACCAAGCGTCGCCGCGCGGGCTAACGCCTGGCCGGGCGTAAACGGGCGAAAAAAGACCGTTTTGCCGTCCGGCGGCAGGTAGCGTACCTGCTCTTCCACCGTGTCGCATATTTCTGCAGGGGTTTTACCCGCTTTCAAGGCCGAAACGATGCGTTCGACTTTTTCCGGGGTGAGCTGCGTGAACGGCATCAGGTCAATCAGTGCTGCGGGTGCTTGATCGCTCAAGCCGATACAGGGCGTACGGAATAAGCCAAACCGACCGGACGGATCGGTGGCGCCAACCGCCGCGCCGGTGGCTGCGCTGAAGGCTGCCAGCACCTCGTCGGCGCCTGCGTGCCCGGCTACGACACTGTCGTCCACATAGATTGTTCTTGCCCCTGCCGGCTTCCGGTGAAAAAAGTGGTAAAACGAAGCGACACCCTCGACCTCCACGCGTGCAATGCCCAGCGCATGGGCCAAGGCCGCCACGTCTTCGTCACGGATGCAGCGGTGTTTTTGTTGGCAGGCCCATAGGTGATCGAGTAGTTGTGTGCGTTCCATGGCCGTCTGATTTTTCGGCGACAAAATATAGGGAATAAGCCATTGGACTGCATGCGCCGGGTAGAAAAAAGTGAAAGATACAGGAATGATGGCTTGCACATTAGTAGCGTACTAAGTCCCTACGCCTTGCGCACAAACTCCGACTTGAGGCCCATCGCCCCGAAGCCCTCAATCTTGCAATCAATGTTGTGGTCGCCGTCGGTCAGGCGGATGTTCTTCACTTTGGTGCCGGCTTTCACGGGCCTGGGCATACCTTTCACGGGCAGGTCTTTGATGACGATGACTGAGTCGCCGTTCTGTAGTTCGTTACCGTTTGAGTCTAGAACTTTGATGATTGGTTCTTCGCTCGGGGCAGCATCGGTCGCCGGATCCCATTCGTGAAAACATTGCGAGCACGTCATCAAGCTTTCATTTTCGTACGTCAGGTCGGAATGGCAGTTGGGGCAAAGTTGGGTGGCGGGCATTTGTATGAATTTAACGTTGATTTCGGGCGGCGAAGGTAAGGAGGATTGCCACCTTTTCCGACGAACTCGTCGGACGAGGTGCCACGCCCCTCCCGGAACCAACCGTGCGGGCAATGCGGGACGAGAAGTAGTTTGATTTTTCTGTAAGTTTGCAAAAAAATACCGCGAGCATGGAAGTCACATCCACAGCACAAGCAGCCCTCACTACATCTGCAAGGGCGACCGCGTTTGCAGCGCCGAACCCGTGTTGCCGGGTTTTAAGTTGAGTGCCGGTACGTTATTCGCAAAAAGTTAATCAGGCTACTTGATCGCGTTCACCGGCAGTCCCGGCAGGCTGAACGGCAAGTGGACGCCGACGAAGTAGAACGGCCGGTCGGCGCCGAAATTCCAGCTCCAGCCGAAACTCAGGATGTCGTGAAAAATCGTGCCGACCAAACCCGTGGCGAACTCGGGCACGCCGTCCCGGTCGAAGTCGGGCGAACTGGTGACGAGGCCGATGGCCGGGTCGAGGAACTTGTTGTAAAAATGCGAGCGGCGGCTGCCGAACTTGAGCAGCAGCGCAGCCGAAGGCGTGAACCGGAACTTGGACGCGTCGCCCTGCTGCTCCAGGTTGTACGGGTTGGCCATGATGATGCCGATTTTGGAGGTCGAGTGCGCGCCCACCTGGATCATGACGGCCTCCCGCTCGGCGATGACCGTGAAATTTTGCCGCCGGTTGAGCGTGTCGTCCTTGGGCACGAACAGGGCTTGTATGAGCAGTTCGTCGCCCACCTCGCGCCGCCCGGTGTACGGCAGGTCGAGCGTGCCGACCTCGGGTATCTTGTCGAGGTCGAAGGCCAGCACCTCGTCGTCCAGTTCGTCGGAAGCGAGGTAGGTTTTTTGCAGGAAGGTTGACGGGAAAGTAGTGACAAATGCCAGAATCTTGGCCACATCTGCGCGGGTTTGTTCCACGCAAGAGCGGATGTTGTTCAGGTGCGGGTTGGTTTGTGGCAGCCCGGCGAACCCGCGCAGCGTTTGCTGGTAGATGGTGTCCAATTGTGTCCGTACGGTGGTCACGCGTGCCACGGCGTCGAACGGGTCGCCGGGCGCCGAGGCGATCAGATCGCTTTTCAACTGGTCAATCTGCTGCTGCATCCCTGCCATGCCCTGGTCCAGTAGCATGCGCACGTCGGCGGGAACGGTTTCGGCGGCCTGGCGGAGTTCGGCGGGCATGGTGCCGATGCAATCGAGCGCGGGCAGCATGCCGTGCAGTTTGTTTTTGAAACTCGACAGCGCTTTTTCAGCCCCGAGGTTGAGGGTGTCGGCAAGGCTTCGGTAGGCCTGCATCTGCTGCATCTGGTCGGGCGAAAAGGCCAGCACCCAGGTGCTCACGTTGAAAAACTCGCCTTGTTCGAACAGGTCGAAGTTTTCGATGTGCAAACGGGCGCCGCCGCTTTTGTCCTTGCGAAAGGCACGCAGGCTGAACTGCACGCGCGCGGAGCCTTCGAGCGCGGCCATGTCGCCGTTCAACTGCTCCAAGGCATCGCTGTACCGGCTCAGGATGTACAAAAAGCGGTCGGCCTGCAGGCTCGGGTTTTGCTGGAGCATGGCGCTGAACTCCCGGCTGTACAGGTTGTACTGGCTGCGCAGCATACTGTCGGTACCGATCTCGCGCATGGTTCGGCGCAGGAGCACGAGCAGGGAGTCGGAGCGTTGCTCGGGGTTGTCCAAGGCTTTTTGGATATAGCGCACGATCTGGGCCTGGTCGCGCAGCACCTTCTCGATACGCGCCGTTTTGTCGCGCAGGTCCCGCTCCACCTGCATTTTTCCCGCCGCCTCGATGGCTTTCAGGCGGATGGCGTCCCGGTTCGGGGTGATGCGCAATTTGCTGTTGATGTCCACGATGGCGATGCCTTGAGCGGCCAGCGGGATCGCTTTGCCCGAGTTGCGGGAAATTTCTTCCACGGTGAACACCTCCTGTGCGCGAAGGGCAACCGGCAGGCAGCACAGCAACTGCGCTGCGGCAAGGACGGAGAAAAAAATGCGGCGTTGAGTCATAGCGGGTGGTGGTCAACTGGCGTTGAAAAATGCATCGGAGATGGCGAAATCGTCAATGGTGTCGGTTTTTTTGAGCACGGCGCTGAGCGTGCCGTTCGCCCGGACAAAAATGCAGCATGCGGTTTCGGGCTGCGCGAACCCCTGGTTTCGGAGCCAACCGTGTACCTCGGGAAGCAGGTTGGCGGGTTGTGCCCACAGGCAACGCCCCGGTTTTTGGGCGCCGCCCGGACTGAAAAAGATCGGGTCGGCGATCTCGGCGGCTTCCCGGGCCTGCTCGTCGCGGCCAAGGGTGACGAGGCGAACCAGCGTGTTTTGGGCCATGAAGAGTTTCCAAAACTGCCGGGCGAGTTCGGCATTCGTGTCCGATTTCAGCACCAGCGTACACAGGTAGCCCGGGCTGGTGGGCGGCAACACGAGAGGCGGAACTATGGGCGGCGGCGGCGTTTCGGCAGAAAACGATTCCAGCCCGTCGAGCATGCCCGGGTTCAGGGCCTGGGCATAGTACAAGGCCACGGCCTGAAGATGCTCCAGCAGGGCCGTTTGCGGGGCGGCGGCCTGAAGAAAAGCCTGGTCTTCCGGCTGGGCGGCGGCGGCGGTTTCGGCCAGCACATCGAGGCCCCGCTCGTAAATGACCGGGCCGGCTTTTTCCCCGAGGCCTCGGTCGGCGAAAATGGAATAGATTTTCCAGAGAAACGATTGCCGGATGCAGTACCGCTCGCTGGCCTGATAGCCGGCATCGGCGGCCAGGCCGGCGCTGGCCCGTGCCCAGGTGTCGAGGCAGGTGGCAAGCGCCGCGTCCTGCGTGTCGGCGGCGAGGGTATCGGGCACCGTCAGTGCCGCCAGAAAGTCCGATGCCCAAGGGATGTTTGGGCGGATGCCAAGAAAAGGAGTGGGCGTTGCAAACATAGAGGCCGTTGCTGGTTGGTAAAAGGTGATGCAAGATTACTCCGGTTTTTCCAATAACCAATCTTTCCCAAGAAGCTTCCTTTCCGCTACCTTTGCGCCCTTCCGGAAATGCACCGATTTATATTTGCCCACGGGTGAACCCGTGGGCTGAAAACCCGAAACGCCCCAACTCAAAACTCAAAACTCAACACTCAAAACTGAGTCATGTACAGAACCCATACCTGCAACGACCTCCGCCTCGCCGATGCCGGCAAAACCGTCACCCTCGCCGGCTGGGTGACAATCAGCCGCGACCTCGGCGGCCTCACGTTCGTGGACCTGCGCGACCGCTACGGCATCACCCAGTTGGTGTTCGACATGGACGACAACGCCGAACTCTGCGAACGCGCCCGCCGGCTGGGCCGCGAATATGTGCTGCAAGCCACCGGCCTCGTGCGCGAACGCGCCAGCAAAAACCCCAACCGCGCCACGGGCGACGTGGAAATCCGGGTCACCGCGTTCGAGGTGCTCAATGCCGCCAAGACGCCGCCGTTCACCATTCAGGACGACACCGACGGCGGCGACGACCTGCGCATGAAATACCGCTACCTCGACCTGCGCCGCAATGCCGTGCAGCAAAATATCCTGTTCCGCGCCGCACTCAGCCTCGAAACGCGCAAGTACCTCGCCGGACAAGGCTTCGCCGAAATCGAAACGCCGTTCCTCATCAAGTCCACGCCCGAGGGCGCGCGCGACTTTGTGGTGCCCTCGCGCATGCACAAGGGGCAGTTTTACGCCCTGCCGCAGTCGCCGCAAACGTTCAAACAAATCCTCATGGTGGCCGGATTCGACCGGTACTTCCAGATCGTGAAATGTTTCCGCGACGAAGACCTGCGCGCCGACCGCCAACCGGAGTTCACGCAGATCGACTGCGAAATGGCGTTCGTACACCAGGAGGACATCCTGAACACCTTTGAGGGCTTGACGAAACACTTGTTCAAGAACACCCTCGACATCGAACTGCCCGATTTCCCGCGCATGACCTACGACGAGGCCATGCGCCGTTTCGGTTCCGACAAGCCCGACCTGCGCTTCGGCATGGAGTTCGTGGACCTGAGCGAGCAGGCCAAAGGCAAAGGTTTTCCGGTGTTCGACGGCGCCGAAACCGTGCTCGCCATCTGTGCGCCCGGCTGCGCGGGCTACACCCGCAAACAACTCGACGACCTGACCGAATGGGTCAAACGCCCGCAGATCGGGGCCAAAGGTTTGGTGTATGTGCGCTACGACGCCGACGGTTCGGTGAAATCTTCGGTGGACAAATTTTACTCCCCCGACGACCTGCACGGCTGGCTCAAAACCTGTGGCGCCCAGCCCGGCGACCTGCTTTTCCTGCTCTGCGGCGAGGATGAAAAAACGAGCAAGCAACTGTCCGAACTGCGCCTCGAAATGGGCAACCGACTCGGATTGCGCGACCCGAAGGTGTTCAAGCCCCTGTGGGTCATGGACTTTCCCCTGCTCGAATGGGATGAGGACGAGGGCCGTTTTTTCGCCATGCACCACCCGTTCACCTCGCCCAAGCCGGCGGATATTCCCAAACTAGAATCCAACGATCAGGCCGTGCTCAAGGGCATTCGCGCCGACGCCTACGACCTCGTGCTCAACGGCGTGGAGATCGGCGGCGGCTCCATTCGGATCCACGACCGCGACCTGCAGAGCCGCAACTTCCGCCTGCTCGGCTTCACGCCCGAGGAGGCGGAGGCCCAGTTCGGCTTCTTGCTCGGCGCCTTCGAGTACGGCGCCCCGCCCCACGGCGGCATCGCGTTCGGCTTCGACCGCCTTTGTGCGGTGATGAACGGCGTCAACAACATCCGCGATTTCATCGCCTTCCCGAAAAACAACCAGGGCCGCGACATGATGATAGACGCGCCGGATTCGATCAAGATGAAACAACTGGAGGAGTTGGGGATTTTGGTGAAGGGGGAGTGAGGAAGTTTTGAGTTTTGAGTTTTGAGTTTTGAGTTTGGGGAGTGGGGAGTGGGGATATGAGTGCAGGGAGGGTAAATAACCTTGAAAATTGGGAACTGGGTGGTTCCATTTTTCAAGGTTATTCCGAATCCGGATCACAGCAGAACGTTTTCGGGACGGTGCTTTTTGGATGACGGACTAACGTGAGTTCGAGAAAACTTACCTTTGCCGCGCCCAAACAATCGCTTCTCCGACTTGTTAACCTGTAAAGCCAACACTACAGAAATATGGCCATTATCATCACCGACGAATGCATCAATTGTGGCGCCTGCGAGCCGGAATGCCCCAACAACGCCATCTACGAAGGCGGTGTGGAATGGGCTATTTCGGATGGCAACACGGTAAAAGGCAACTACACCCTGGAGGATGGGCAAACCGTGGATGCGCACGCCAAAAACGCCCCGGTGTCGGACGAGTACTACTACATCGTGCCCGACAAGTGTACCGAGTGCGTGGGATTTCACGAGGAGCCGCAATGCGCGGCGGTGTGTCCGGTGGACTGCTGTGTGCCCGATCCCGACCGGACGGAAAGCAACGACCAGTTATTGGATAAAAAAGCGCGGCTGCATCTCTGAGGCCCCGCGTTCAAGATAAGTTTTCATGGTTCTTATGCTGCCTGCTGCCGGTTTCGGTCAGCGGGCAGTTTTTTTAAGTGCCACAGAGGCTTGCAGAGTTTTAGATTTTCCCTCGTATAGTAAAGTGTCACAGAGGCTCACAGAGTTTTGGAGGGCACAGAGTTTATCAAAAAACGTAGAGCGGACAGTTCTCTTTGAGATGACAAAAACTCTGTGTTCTCTTAGTCTCTGTGAGCCTCTGTGACATGTTTTTCTACTCCAAGGCGCGTTTGAACGCATCTAAACAGCGCCCGCGCGCGAACGCGTGCTCTACCATCGGCTTGGGGTAGCGGGGCGTATCCACGTCGGGTACCCAGCGGAGGATGTACCGGCGGTCGGGATCGAACTTTTTGGCCTGTTCCGCCGGGTTGAAGATGCGGAAATAGGGCGCCGCGTCGGTGCCGCAACCTGCCGCCCATTGCCAGCCGCCGTTGTTGCTGGCGAGGTCGTAGTCGAGCAGTTTTTGGGCAAAATACGCCTCGCCGAGCCGCCAGTCGAGCAGCAGGTGTTTGGTCAGAAAACTGGCCACGACCATGCGCACGCGGTTGTGCATGTAGCCGGTGGCGTTCAGTTCGCGCATGCCGGCATCCACGATGGGATAGCCGGTTTGGCCGGAGCACCAGCGCTCGTAGTCCTCCGGGGCAACGCGCCAGGGTACCTTGTCGTACTGCGGCTTGAACGGGTGGCCCACCACGCGCGGGAAATGGGCCAGAATCTGGCTGTAAAAATCCCGCCAGATGAGTTCGTTCAAGAAGGTGTCGTTGAGCATTTGGGCGTGGCGGGCTTTTTCGCGGATGCTGATGGTGCCGAAGCGGAAATGAACGCCGAGGCGCGAGGTGCCCGATATGCCGGGGAAGTCGCGCGTTTTGTCGTAGGTTTGGATGAGGCCGCGCGCTACGGCGGCGGGCGGGAATGGGATACCTGCCGGCTCGAAACCGAGTTCCTTCAGGCCGGGCATGGGCGCCGGCGCTGTTTTCAAAAAATTGCCCGTATATTTTTCGGTAGGGTAGGAGCTCAGGTAAAACGACGCGCGCTCGGGCTGGCCTTGTTCGTCGAGCGCAGTTTTCCAGCGGCTTTCCAGTTTGGCGCGCCATTTCCGGCTGTACGGCGTGAACACCGTGTAGGGCGTGCCGTCGTCCTTGAGCACCTCGTTTTTTTCAAAAATAACGTGGTCCTTGCTGGTGTGGAACGGGATGTTTTTTTCCGAAAGAAATGCCTGTACGGCTGCGTCGCGCTCCAGCGCATAGGGTTCGTAATCGCGGTTGGTGAACACCGCCGCCACCTCGTGCTCGCTCAAAATTTGAGCCCAAACCTCCTGCGGTTTGCCGTGGCGCACGAGCAGGGTACTGCCGAGGGCTTCGAGTTTTTGCTTCAGTTCCACAAGCGCCTGATGGATAAACTCGACGCGGGCATCCCGGCGTTCGGGCAGGTCGTCGAGGATGTTGGTGTCGAAAATAAACAGCGGCAACACGGGCAGGCCACTGCGCAGGGCGTGGTACAGCCCGGCGTTGTCGTGCAGGCGCAGGTCGCGGCGAAACCAGAAAATGGCGACTGGCATGTTTTGATTGGCTGGATTGATTCGATTGGGCCGATTGATTCGATTGATTCGATTACAACTACCGGGAGAAAGTCCATTTTTTATCTTCTTTTCCCTCCAGAATCACGCTAAAGCGGCGGATGTCGTCGCGCAGTTCGAACTTGATGTCGCCTTCGGCATAACTTCTTGAATCTACGAGCGTGCTCAGGGAATTCGTCGGTGCGATCTGGCCGGGCAATTCATCGGCCACGAGACGAAACTTTTCCGTGCTGAGTAAGGTGTTGATGATGCCCTTGAAATTTAGCCCGACGGTCAGCGTGATCAAACTTTTGCCGCCGCCGGTGCTTTCGACGGAAGTTTTGACGATGGAATAAACCCGTTCGTACTGAAAGTCACCAGGCGCCAGCGTGACGGGCTGGGCCTGGGAAATATCCAGTTGCTTAGGCGCTGATGGTCGAGATGCGGGTGCTTGTGCAGCAGGCGCTGATGGGGTTTCTGTCGTTGGTGAAACAGGTTCGGCATCGGAGGGGGCCAGTGCGGAGTAGATGAAGTAAAGAATCAGGATGCCCACTACAGCCGCTGCGGCATAAATCAGGGTTCGGTTTGGGGCCTGCCCCGCCGGCGCGGGTGCGACGGGAATGCTGCCGCGATTACCTGTCGCGATCTCAACCAACTGGAGCATGCTTTTTCTGATTCTTGCGTGTTCGAGGCTCGCCTCCCCGCTGGAGATTACCCCATTTCGTTCTTTTGCCCGCAGGTCGTTCCATTGGCTTTCCAGCAGCACCAGGTCGTTGTACACGCCGTGCTGGTTTTTCAGGGCAAAAATGAGTTCGTCCAACTGGTTGTTGGCGAGGAGTTGAAGCAGGGCTTGTTTGTCCATGGCGTTGTTTTTTGGGCAAAGGTAATATTGTCCGGCAGGGCACTAAGGATTTCCTGAGTTGCGAAAACAGGCTGGTCGGTTCCGCGTAATCGAACGTCGGCGAGCGAGCTGCTGGGGATGTCGGAGCGCAGGGGCGCCGTATGCGCCGCGTGGCTTCCGCACCGGCCATTTCCGGCAGTTGCATGTCCATCAAAATATAATGCCAACCGGGCAATTTTTTTGTCTTTTTTGCACTTTCATGCAAGCTGGTTCAATATCCGGAACCCAATTTTTGACGCCCAAATTTTTAATTGAGATGAAAAAGAGTCTGCTCGTCCTCAGCACCCTCGCTGCCATCACGGTGGCGATTTTATTGCCAAAATTGTTGAAAACCGAACGGGCCTCGTTGCCTCGAACGTTGCAATACACCCACCGAACGACTTTTAAACTGGCAAATGTCAAACCCGCCACCGACACACTCGAAACAAGGGATTGCCGCGAGTTGCTCACCGAATGGTTTGTTACCAACGTGACAATGGCTGCAAAAAACCAGTACACCGGCGAAACAGGCGACACCAACTTTGTGCTTCCGACTCGCCGGTTGGAGTGTTTTTCGCGCGACCGCCGTCCGCTTGTTCCTGCGTTCGCGAATGGTTTTTTGTACGCGGTTTATCGGGCTTATGCAGAACACCGGCCCCTGGTTTTGTCGCCCGACATGGTTTGGTTGACGATTTTACAGGGGTTTTCGACCCATGTAAATCTGAACGCGGAGGCACTTCGCCATCATTTTGTCCAACACGAAGGTAAAAAACTCATCGAAGTGAAGTTGGACAGGCACGTTTCTATCGGAAGTGACGATTCGGATTGGGAGTGGGTATTTGCGCAATTTCAAAAACAAATCGGCGAAAAAACCAATCCCGAACTTGCCGAGTTGGCGGCGGGAAGGTTCTCCGGCACGAACACCGACGCAGGCCTTGCCTTCGATATCACGTTGATGGCTGCCACGCAGCAATACTTTGATTTTTGGGGCTCGGTCATGTGCGGTATCCCCGAAATTACGCTCGAAGGCACACCCGACGATTGGGCGCAAATCGAACGACGCGCCGCGCAACTTTCAAAATACGGCCTTGATTGGTGGTTGAAAGACTTGCAGCCCATCCTTGCTCAATTCACGCGGGCGGCCCGCGGCGATGTGGATCGCGCGTTTTGGCTCAACATGGTCAAAACGTACGAAGAAGACCTCGTCTGCGCTACCGAAGAGCACCCCACGGGCTGGATATTGACTTTTTTTCCCTACGTCAAGGATCTGGAAAAAGGAAATGCATGGATGCGCAACCCGATCATCGCGCTGCCGGATGAACAATTGTTCGCTGTTTTGTCAAAAGACGCGCCGTCAGATGGCACGAGAGGCGACCATTTCTGCGACAACGGCAATCAGTTTCGAATCAAATACATCGGGCCGGTCATTTACTTTTCTTGTCTGCCAGAGGGGGTTTCGGAATGTATCTTGAACATTGACAACAATGGAAAACTTATGAAAATGGAACTCAAGGCAGGTTTTTTTGGCATCCGCCAAGACTTGCAAACGATGGCGATCCGTCCTGAAATTGGATGGGCAATCATTGATACCGGCGAAAAACCTGATGCCGCAACAACCGAACGGTACGAAAAACACAAAACTGAAACTCATGGGAACTGACGCGTTTTGATAAACGACGGATTTCCTTGAACCCCGACCCAATCGCGGTTTCGATTTCCTCCGGCGTGGCCGAGGCGGTGAGCGCGATGATCGGGATGTCGGAGCGCAGGTTTTGGCGGATGTGGCGTGGGGCTTCCGTACCGGTGGCTTGCGCCAAAACAGGAAAGTAGCCGGCAAGAATCGAGAGGAGTTATACCCGGCGGAAAATTGGCAAACCACTTTCCGCCGGGTATACGTTCCGTTTCAGGCTTATTGCCCCTGACCGAGCGAATATCCTTTTACCCCGTCAAACTCGTACAAGTTCTCGGTTTTGATTACATCAATATTTTCATGGAGTGCTTGTAAAAGCAAATTCGGAATATTGCTCTTTTCGGCATGGTTACTATTGTCCACCTCGAAGCGGCAGCGCCAGTGGTCGGTACAGAAAGTTTCCTCGAACCCGTTGGGCCAAACCTTCACGCCCCGGTTCGTAATCATGGTTAGCCGAATATCGCTGTTGAGTTTGGCCATTTGCTCGGCCAATTTGTTGGCGTCGCCGCCTTTCCAGTCCACGAAAATGTCCACCCCTTTCAGCACCTTGCTTGAGGCCAGTTTGCGCTTGTATTTAGGCAGGTTCAAACGTACGCCTCTTTCATAGATGGCCACGTTGAGTTGTTGCGGTTGTCGGCCAAGCCGGTTGATGACAGCCTGGGCAAATTCCTTCGTTCCTGCCAGATGCTTGCTGATTCCCGCCTTGTAAATGTCGGCCGTATGTATGCCGTCTTCGATGGTGCAGGACCACGCGTTTTTGATTTTTTCGGCCACGTCCTGCTGTCCGACATGATTGAGCATCATGATGCTCGCCATAAGTAGGCCGGAGGGGTTGGCCACATTCTGCCCTGCGATTGTGGGGGCGGAGCCATGAATAGCTTCAAACATGGCGCACATCTCGCCTATATTGGCGGAACCGGCCAAGCCTACCGAGCCCGAGATCTGCGCCGCAATGTCGGAAACGACATCGCCATAAAGATTGGGCGTCACAACGACCTCGAAGATTTCGGGGGTGTCGGCCAGCCTTGCGGCGCCGATGTCGATGATCCAGCTATCAGCTGCGATATCGGGATATTCGGCTGCAATTTCCTTGAACACTTGGTGAAACAGCCCGTCGGTGTGCTTCATGATATTGTCTTTCACAAAGCAGCTCACTTTTTTGCGTTTGTAAAGGCGGGCATACTCGAAGGCATAACGAATGATCTTTTCGCATCCCGGCCGTGAGATGAGCTTCAAGCACTGTACCACCTCGTCGGTCTGCTGGTGTTCGATACCGGCGTAAAGGTCTTCCTCGTTTTCCCGAATAATAACCACGTCCATCTCGGGGTGCTTGGTGGCGATGAAAGGATGGAAACTCATGCAAGGCCTGATATTGGCATAAAGGCCGAGGGCTTTGCGCATCGTCACGTTCAAGCTCTTGTAGCCACCGCCTTGCGGCGTGGTGATGGGGGCCTTGAGGAACACCTTGTTTTTTCTTATGCTGTCCCATGCATCTTTTCCGATGCCGCTGGTGTTGCCCGATAAATAGACGTTTTCTCCGATCTCGATCTCCTCGAACTCGATTCGTGCATTGGCGGCCTTCAATATTTCCAGGGTCGCATCCATGATTTCAGGGCCGATGCCGTCGCCCTTGGCAATGGTTACTTTTTGCATAGCAATGATATTTAACGATGGTTTTGATTCTGTTGCAATCAATTTTGAGAAGCATTGAGGTTGTGTTGTCGGATGCGTTCGTCAGCGCGTTCGTTCAGCATTTTCCATGCTTCATCCGGATGGCAGATTTCGTTTGATAGGAAATGTTCTGTGAAATTTACTTGGTTAGCATTTTGATAAATTATTGATGGTGTACGATATGGTTTGCAATAATCTCAAACGCACAGGTATGTGTCCATGAAAATCCGTGTGCGTGCCAAATGGCAGAAAAGGGCTTGCTCGATCATGCACGGTCGTCTTCCTTCAAAATGTCGATGGAGGGGTGCCCTAAAACTTTGATTAGCAAGGCCATTCCGATGATGGAACCAGATACGAGCATTTCTTTGAAGAAGATATGGCCATACAACACGCCATAGGCGAGGCCGATACCGAGCACTGGTACTACTGTGAACAACGCCACTACGGAACGACTTCCCAGATGCTTGAGCAGAGTCCTGAGGTTGGTACTTGAAGTTTTGTGCCGGCCCATGGCGTCGGCCCCCTTTGCTTTTTCGATTGTTTGTGTGTGTGTGGACATACGTTTATTTTTTTCGGGGCAAAGATGCAGGAGCGGTTAGTTAAGTATTCATTTATATTTGTGATTTAATAAATAACCATTTCTTATGAATTACACTTTGCAACAACTAAAAATATTTCTAAAAGTATATGAATGCCAAAGCATTACAAGAGCCTCAGGGGAACTGTACCTGTCGCAACCGGCGGTATCCATGCAAATCAAAAAATTTCAGGAACAGTTCGATGTACCCTTGACGGAGGTGGTTGGAAGGCGGCTTTATATCACTGATTTCGGCAAGGAAATAGCCATATCGGCACAAAAGATTCTGGATGAAATTGAGGCTATCAACTACCGCACAAAGGCGTTCAAGGGACAACTGGCAGGACGGTTGAAGATATCTTCCGCATCAACCGGCAAATATGTGATGCCTTATTTCCTTGCAGATTTTCTGCGCATAAACCCTGCTGTAGATCTTCTTATGGACGTGACGAACAAGATGCAAGTGGTGAAAAGCCTGGAGCAAAATGAAGTAGACTTTTCATTGGTATCCGTCTTGCCGGAGAACTTAAAGCTGAACTCAATACGGTTGCTTCAAAACAAGCTCTTTTTGGTGGGCAGCCCACGCCTGCGACGGAGTCCCAAAATGCCGGTTCGCAGGCTGCTGCAGCTTTATCCACTTCTGTTGAGAGAGTTCGGTTCGGCTACTCGAAATTCCATGGAGCAATTCATGACAAAAGAAAATTGGCCGATATACAAAAAAATCGAGTTGACCTCCAACGAAGCCCTTAAACAGGCCTTGATTGCTGGGTTGGGCTACTCGATCATGCCCTTGATCGGTATCAAGAACGAGCTGAAAAGCGGTGATTTGGAAATCGTGCCGTATAAAGGGCTGCCTATTGTCACCTACTGGCATCTGGTTTGGCTATCCTCCAAACGTTTGTCACCCTTAGCGGTAGCCTATCTTGAATTTACCGAGTCCCACAAGGATAAAATAGTGGAGGAGACCTTTGCCTGGTTTGAACAGTATTGACACACCCGTCTCTTCGTATTCCGGGTATCGTTCCAGGCAAAACAACTCCCCCTCGGTATGCCTTAGAACGTGTATTGGATTCAGTCACCAGGCGGCAAGTGACAACTGAAATTCAAACAGTCTCTAAATCTTGCTCCAAAATCAGCGCTTCGGAAATCTAAGTCAAGCCTTAGGTTTGCGCTCAAAACTCGTTTTATGCGCAAAATAACCGCCCGGAAGATTTATCCCGTCAGTTCCGAACCGCTCGAAAACGCCGTGCTCGTGACCGACGATCAAGGGAAAATTCTGGCCATCGAGCCGCTGGAGCAGCACGACCCCGCCAGCCTCGAACGCTACGACGGAGTGCTAGTGCCGGGGTTCGTGAACTCCCACTGCCACCTCGAACTGTCGCACATGAAAGGGCTGGTGGACACCGGCACGGGCCTCATCCCGTTTATCACCGACGTGGTGACCAAGCGGAATTTTCCCGCAGAGGTCATTGCCGAAGCTATCGCCAGTGCCGAGCAGGAAATGCTGGCCGGGGGCATCGTGGCGCTGGGCGATATTTCCAATACCACCGACACGTTTGCCGTGAAAGCGCAGGGGCGCATGCGCTACCACACGTTCGTGGAACTCTTCGATTTCCTGCAGGATGCCGGGGCGGGACAAACCTTTGTCAAAGGAAAAACCGTGTACGACCAGCACCAACCCGCCGCCGGTAGCGCCAAATCCTACGTGCCGCACGCGCCGTACACCGTCAGCCCTGCGCTTTTTGGAAAAATAAACGCCGCCAACGAAGCCGACAATGTGGGCGCGGTCAGTATTCACAACCAGGAAACCCCGCCGGAAAACGAGATGTTCCTGCACGGCACGGGGGCGTTTTTTGACTTTTACAGCAAGTTCGGCATTTCGCTGGAACACTTTCGGGCCATCGGGCAACCGTCCATTCACTATGCCTTGCGCCACCTGGACCCTGCCCGCCGCACCCTGTTCGTACACAATACGCTCACTACAACTGACGAGATTCGCGCAGCGCAGGCGTGGAGTACACACACCTACTGGGCCACCTGCCCCAATGCCAACCTGTACATCGAAAACCGTCTTCCGAACTACCGCCACTTTTTGGACACCGGCGCCCGCGTGACCATCGGCACGGACAGCCTGACCTCCAACTGGCAGTTGTCCATTTTAGAGGAAATGAAAACCATAGCCCGCTTCCAGCGTTACGTGCCCTTTGGGGCGATGCTGCGTTGGGCGACACTCAACGGGGCGCAGGCGCTCGGTTTTGACGACACGTTGGGCAGCCTCGAGGTGGGAAAAACACCCGGTGTTTTGTTGTTGGAGGGTTTGGAACCGGGCGGTGCGTTGACTACCGGCACGACCGTTCGGCGGTTGGTGTGATGCGGGTCGCCCCTCCTACACCGTCAACCGCTGGAAAATTGCTGCACGGCCAAATAATTGAGATAATTGAGCCGATGGGGCATCGCAAATCATTTTTGGCCGACAATTTGTTCATTAAGACAATCGAGAGCCAAATCCTGAGTAACTTTCGGCTCGAAAAAACACACTATTGAACAAGCTATACGTACTCCCATGTGCATACGCAATTTGCACCCCCTCGCGTTTCTCCTTTGTTTGACCGTACTGCCATTGGTTTCCCGGGCGGATTGTACCGACAGCGTCCACGTCACCGTCAGCGCTGTGCAGTGCCACGGCTTGCGCAACGGGGTCATCGAGATCAAAGAAATTTTTGGCGGCATTGCTCCCTACTATTTTTCCATAGATGGGCAATCGTACAGCACCCGTCCGGTGTTCGACCTGCTTTGGGCGGGCAATTATGTGCTGTACGTGCGCGATTCTACGGGCTGCGTGCAGCGGTACCCGGTATCCGTGCCGGAGCCGGAGGAGATGACCGTCGCGCTGACCGTAAGTGATACCGCACCGGCGACCGGGGAGTGGATACAACTGAAGGCGACGGTTTATCCGCCGGGCACGGTAATAACCTCGATCTCTTGGCGCCCGCCTGCCCAGTTTGCCTCGCAATACCAACTGAACCAGTCGGTTCGTGTGCTGGAAGACACCGATTTTTCGGTGGAGGTGCAAAATGCAAACGGGTGCGTGGCACGCGATGAACTTTCCGTGCACGTCAAAAAGACCAACTTGTATTTTCCCAACGCCTTTACCCCCGGCAGCAGCCAGAACAACTATTTCACCCTTTTTGCAGGGGAAGGGGTGTCTCGGATTGCATCGCTCCGGATCTACGATCGCAGCGGAACGCTTGTTTTCGAAAGACGCAACTTCCTGCCCAACGACCCGCTCCAAGGCTGGAACGGGAAGTGGAACGGGCGCATGGCCCCGTCCGGTGTTTATCCTTGGGTGGGGCTCGTGGAGTTTCAGGATGGCAAGCGCCAGCAATTTACCGGATCTATCACCTTGATCACTCCATGACAAGCGTTGCCGTTTTCTGCGGGGCAAACCCCGGCAATGCGCCTTGGTTCGCCGCCGCTGCTGCCGAACTTGGCAAGACCCTGGCCGAGCGCAACATCCGCGTCCTCTTTGGCGGCGGCAGCGTGGGCCTCATGGGTATCTTGGCCGACGCCGTACTCGCCCACGGCGGCCCCATCACGGGCGTCATCACCGACCAGTTGAACAGCCTCGAATTGGGGCACCCCGGCGTGCGCGACATGATCGTGGTGGAGTCCATGGCCGAGCGCCGCACCCTGCTCATCAAGGGCACCGACGGGGTGATCACCCTGCCGGGTGGTTATGGCTCCATGGACGAACATTTCGAAGCGCTCACCCTGGCCCAACTGCACCAATACCGCAAGCCCGTCGGCCTGCTAAACGTGCAAGGCTACTACGACCCCATGCTTCAGATGCTGGAACACATGGTGCGTTTCGGTTTTTTGAAAGAACAGAACCGCGGGCTTTGCATAGATGCCACCACCGTGCCGGATTTGTTGGACAAAATGGCGGCGTACGAGTACCTGGCGACGAACAAGTGGCTGTGAAACAAAAAAAGCGCCCCTGCTTTCAGGAGCGCTTCTTAGTCAAGTATTTCTCGTCAAATTTTCGGCATCCGCAAGCGGGTCCGACAGGTGGAAAAGTGTGGGAAAAGCATGAAGGGTACAAAGGATAGTACCGCTTGGGCGTTCCCGCCGCGCCAATGTCGTCTGTTCAACGGTCCGCCCGGGCCAGTCTGCCTGAATAAACCCGGTAGGCGGAAGGATTAAATTAGTGATGAGCGATGAGTGATGAGCGATGAGTATGTGGACTCTACGAAACTCATCACTCATCGTTCATCACTTATCACTAACTACGCTGAGCACGCTTCGCAGGTCGGGTCGTCGAGGCTGCAGATTTTGCCCTGATATTGCTCGGGGTCGAGGGCAGACATTTGTGGAACCTCTTTTTCGACTTTCACCACGGCTTCGTTGGTGACTTTGTTGGCCACAAACTTTTGCTGGTGTTTGCCGCTGAGCGTGAACTTGATCGGGTCGGTGGCGGCCTTGCTGCGCAGGTAGTACATGCCTGTTTTCAGGCCCTTTTGCCAGGAGTAAAAGTGCATGGACGACAATTTGGCAAACGTGGGCGCTTCCATGAACACATTGAGCGACTGGCTCTGGCAGATGTACGCACCGCGGTCGGCAGCCATGTCAATGATGACTTTCTGGCTGAGTTCGTATGCGGTTTTGTACATGTTGCGCACCTCCTCAGGAATGTCTTCGATGCCTTGCACGGAGCCGTTGGCGGCCATGATGGCTTCGCGCATTTCTTCGTCCCACATGCCGAGTCGTACGAGGTCGCGCATCAGGTACTTGTTCACCACAATGTGCTCCCCGGCGAGGGTGCGGCGGGTGTACAGGTTGGAAGTGTACGGCTCGAAGCATTCGTTGTTGCCGAGGATTTGGCTGGTGCTGGCCGTGGGCATGGGCGCCACCAGCAGGGAGTTGCGCACACCGGTTTTCATGACGCGCTGGCGCAGGCTCTCCCAGTCCCAGCGTTTGGAGGGCTGCACGCCCCATAGATCGAACTGGAACTCGCCTTTGCTCAGCGGCGAGCCGGCGAACGTCTGGTAGGCACCGTGTTTTTCGGCTTGCGCGCAGCTCTCGGTCATGGCGGCGAAATAGATCGTCTCGAAAATGTCTTTGTTCAGTTGCTTGGCCTCCGGCGAATCGAAGGGCATGCGCATGAGGATGAACGCGTCGGCGAGGCCCTGCACACCGAGACCGATGGGTCGGTGGCGCATGTTGGAACGCTCGGCCTCGGGGATCGGGTAGTAGTTGATGTCAATGACCTTGTTCAGGTTGCGGGTCACTACGCGGGTGATGTCGTACAGCCGCTGGAAGTCGAACACGCCGTCGGTGATGTACTTGGGCAGCGCAATGGACGCCAGGTTGCACACGGCCACCTCGTCGGCGGCGGTGTACTCGATGATCTCCGTGCAGAGGTTGGACGAGCGGATGGTGCCGAGGTTCTTCTGGTTGCTCTTTTTGTTGGCGGCGTCCTTGTACAAAATGTATGGCGTACCCGTCTCGATCTGGCTTTCGAGCACAGCCTGCCACAGGTCGCGGGCCTTGACGATTTTGCGCTGGCGGCCTTCTTTTTCGTACTTGTGGTACAGCGCTTCGAATTCGCCACCGTACACGTCGTACAGGCCAGGCGCTTCGTTGGGGCAGAACAGCGACCAGTCGGCGTCGGCCTTCACGCGCTCCATGAACAGGTCGGAAATCCAGAGGGCGTAGAACAGGTCGCGGGCGCGCATTTCCTCTTTGCCGTGGTTTTTCTTCAGTTCGAGGAACTCGAAGATGTCGGCATGCCATGGTTCGAGGTACACGGCGAAGGCACCTTTGCGCTTGCCGCCGCCGTTGTGCGCCACACCGATATGGGTGACGTAGTTGTGGTTGGGTTCCACTTCGAAATCCACGACGACTCCGTCGAAAGGCTGCTCGGCCAAGTGCGTCACGCGGCTGTAGGTGTGGTTGCCGTAGGTGAAAAACGTGGTGTACTCGCCTGCTTCGCGGCCAAACATGTCGGTGATTTCCGCCACCTTGGGAATGCGCAGGCAGTAGGAAACCTTACGCGTGGTGATGCCTTTGTACGAGGAAACATTGCCCACGCGGTCGCGCACGTATCCGCTGGTGAGAATGCCGAAACGCATGAGCATGTAGCGCACGGATTCGATCACGTTGCGGGAGGTCATGTCCAGCGCGATCTCGAAATTGTCGCGGCTGCTGATGCTGCCGTCCGTTTCGAGAATGCCCCGGATGATCTGCAAAGTTTTTTCCTTCGGCAAATGCAGCATGGACGGGTGAACGCGCTTTTCGCCGCGCTCGTCGTAGAGCATGGTGCGGCTGAATTTGAAGCCGAGGTGCGCCGACCAGGTGAAGCGCACTTTTTTCTCCTCGGGATTGCCGCTTTCCGTCCAGCGGATGCCGTTCTCGTACAGGTAGCGTTTGACGAAGTTGATGTCGTCCGTGTCGCGGTTTTGCGTGATGTGAGCGGCCTTGCCGTCGCGGGCGATGTGGCCGTCGCCGATCATCATGCCGTAGAAGCGGCAGTCGTCGAGCGTGTATTCGGGGATGTCCTCGAAAAATTCGGGGATCGGGAAGGCGATCAAATCATCCGGCGTCAGGTCTTTGGCCTCCACCCATTCCGGTTCGAGCAGGCCTTTTTCGAGGCGGTTGGTGATCACCTCGTGGTTGACCATTTTCTTTTGACCGCGCAACACGAGGAACGTGTGGCCGGGTGTGACGAGGATCGGCTCGATGGATTGTTTCACGCCGATTTCGATCATGTGACCCTGATAGGCATTGCGCAACAAACGGGTGACGCGGTTGAACGAGCCTTCGGCAGTCAGCAGTTCTTCGCCCAGCACCACCTCGTCAATACGCTTGATCCCGTGGCGGGTGTAGAGCAGCGTGTCGGGGTGGAAGCACTGATCCACGTAGCGCGCTGCGTCGTTGAACACGCGCAGCATCGGGATGATGCCGTTGGAGGTGCCGCCGGTGCCTTTGATGTAGGACCCCGTGGCGCGGATATTGTGGATGCTGAGGCCGATACCGCCGGCGCTTTGCGAGATGAGGGCACAGCGCTGGAGGGTTTCGAAGATGCCGTGGATACTGTCCTCGGTCATTTGGAGCAGGAAGCACGAAGAAAGTTGCGGCTTCGGCGATCCCGCGTTGAACAGCGTGGGTGTGGCGTGGATAAACCAGCGCTCGCTCATCAGGTTGTAGGTCTCGATGGCGGCTTCGATGTCCTCGCCGTGAATACCGACGGCCACCCGCATGAACAGGTGCTGCGGACGCTCCACCACCTGGCCGTTCATGCGCATGAGGTAGGAGCGTTCGAGGGTTTTGAAACCGAAATAGTCGAACTCGAAGTCGCGGTCGTAGATGATGGCGCTGTCGAGTTCGTCTTTGTACTTGGTTACGGTTTTGTAGGTGTCCTCCCCGATGAGGCCGGCGCGTTCGCCGGTCTTGGGGTCCACGTAGTGGTACAGGGCGTGGATGACCCGGTGGAAGGACTTGTCGGTTTCCTTGTGCAGGTTACTGACGGCAATGCGGGCAGCGAGCAGTGCGTAGTCGGGGTGGACGGTAGCCATGCTGGCGGCGGTTTCGGCAGCCAGGTTGTCGAGTTCGACGGTGGTGACGCCGTCGTAAAGGCCCATGATGACCTTTTTGGACACCTCGATCAGGTTGACGTAGTTGGTGTCGAGGTTGTAGGTGAGTTTGCGCAGTCGTGCCGTGATCTTGTCGAACGACACGTCCTCTTTGCGCCCGGAGCGTTTGATTACATGCATGGTGTGTGGTAGGTATTGTTCTCGGTCTTTTTATTATTGAGTTGTGATTTTTTTGATTGATGCCGTTTACTCGCCTTCCCCCACGCCCCAAAACATATATCCCACCCCCACCTGCGCCGTCAGCATCCGTATTCCCGGCCTCTCGTCAAAGCCCTGCCGGGTGGGCGTCATATTGGCCATGCCGTACGAAAACGACAGCCCGACGCGCCATTTATTTATTTTCAGGGCCGCTTCGGCGTGCAGGCCCCAGTCGGTCGGTTGGTAGTCGTCGAACTGGGTGGTGCCGATATCGGCATCGCCGATGGTGCGCATGCCCAGGGCATCCGTGGTGTACGAACCGCCGGTGATAAAGGCCAGATACGGCCCCGCGCCGAGGTAAAACCGCCGGTGCATCCAGGCCAGAGCGGGCGAAAACTGGATGAAGCCAAGGCGGGTCGTGTTTTCGTACGGAAACGGCGTGCCGGTAAGGGCGACACCTTTCTGGCCGCTGCCCTTGGTGATGAAACCGAGCGTGGTGACCAGGCCGAGTTTTCCGACCAAGGGTGTTTCGGCACTCAGCGAAGCAGCCCAGCCGGGTATCCAACGTTCTTCCAGGGTAAAGCCGGTGTACTGTTCGGTGGAAACCGACAGGCCTGCCCTTACGGAAAATGCCGTTCCCTGCGCGGCAGCATCCTGCAGCAGACAGGCAAGCAGAGCGCAACAAGCGATTTTCCGTAAAAAGGTCAGGCAAGTCATGTTTTATTGACAAAAGGAGCTACGCTGCCGTCGTTTCGTCTTCGACGGTAGCATCCGGCGCGTTGGTTTTTACGGAAGCGATACCATTGTCGCGGGTGGCCTCGCTCTCGTACATCTGGCTGGCGCCCACGGTCTGGCCGTTGGTCGCCTTCAGGTTGAAATAGAACTTGCCGTTGGCAGCGGTAAGCCGCTCGAAGCGGGCGTCGTCCTGCGAATTGGTGCGAACCGACTCGACACCGTTGAGGCAGGAGGGTTTGGCGGCGTAGCCCTGACTGGTGAGAATAACTTGCCCGTTGGAGGCTTTCAGGTTGAACTGGTACTCGCCGTTGGCACGCTGGGAGATCACGAATTTGCCCATGATTATGATGTTTTTGATGAAAAAAAAGTTAGAAGGTTACTGGTTAGAAGGTTTCGGGTTTGGAGGTTTCGGGTTTGGAGGTTTCGGGTTAGAGGGTTTCGGGTTAGTAAGGTTAGAAGGTTTCGGGTTTGGAGGTTTCGGGTTAGAAGGTTGTGCGAACCCGAAACCTCTAACCCGAAACCTTTTTTAAAATTCCGCGTCGGTGGCAAAAACCTGGTCTTCGCGTTTGGCCATGACACCGGCTTTCTGGTAGTCGCCCACGCGTTTTTCGAAGAAGTTGGTTTTACCCTGAATGGAGATCATGTCCATCCAGGGGAAGGGGTTGGCGGTGCGGTACACTTTTTCGTTGCCGAGGGAAAGCAGCAGCCGGTCGGCGCAGTACTCGATGTACTGGCCCATCAGGTCGGCGTTCATGCCGATGAGCGACACCGGAAGTGCGTCGGTGATGAATTCCTTCTCGTACTCCACGGCCTCGGTGATGATGGCCTCGACCTCGGCGGGGTCGAGTTTGTTTTCCAGCATGGAGTAGAGCAGGCAGGCGAAATCGCAGTGCATACCCTCGTCGCGGCTGATGAGCTCGTTGCTGAACGTAAGTCCCGGCATGAGGCCGCGTTTTTTCAGCCAGAAAATGGAGCAGAAGGAGCCGGAAAAGAAGATGCCCTCCACTGCCGCGAACGCAATGAGCCGGTGCGCGAAGGTGGGCGCGTTTTCGATCCATTTCATCGCCCAGTTGCCTTTTTTGGCCACGCAGTCGAGGTTTTGCAGGGCGTGGAACAGGAAGTCTTTTTCCTTGGGGTCTTTAATATAGGTGTCAATGAGCAGCGAGTACACCTCGGAGTGGATGTTCTCGATGGCGATCTGGAACCCGTAGAAACAACGGGCCTCCGGAATCTGGATTTCGCGCATGAAATTCAGCACGAGGTTCTCGTTCACGATGCCGTCGCTGGCGGCAAAGAAAGCCAGGACGTGCTTGACGAAGTGGCGCTCGCCGTCGTTGAGTTTGTTGTCCCAGTCGGACTGATCCTGCACGAGGTCAATCTCTTCGGCGGTCCAAAAGGATGCCTCGGCTTTTTTGTACCATTCCCAAATTTTGGGGTACTTGATCGGCAGCAATACGAAGCGGTTGGGGTTCTCCGCCAAAATAGGCTCTACGGTTGGTGTCTCTTTGACCATTCTGTTTTTAAATAATTCTGGTTCGTATGATGGATGGATGCTATTTCATTGGCGAAGGATACCCCACCGGCAATCGTTTGGATTGCGGGGGAGATGTCACTGCTGAAAATTGCTGGATTGCGAGAAACCCCCGTTCACGACCCCAAAAAAGGGTTTTGAACAGGTCCGAAGGCGACAGGGTTATTACTTGGCGAAGCGCTGACAAAAGTAGGCTTTTTTTTGTTCGTACCGCTCCAATTTTTCCACACAATGTTGACAACTTATCTAAGTCGTTGAAATTCAGAATCAAAAATCTACTTCGCAAGTTGTCCACATTGTGGATAACTCTTGTGGAAAAAATTTTTCCCCAATTCGCGTTTTGTTTTTGAAGAGCGAAACAGGGCGGTTTTTCGGGATGGGGCACCAACAATCTTGCCGTGCCTCCGGGTTGTTTTTTGGAAAAATGCGGGCATTCCGGTTCGCGATTCCCAAAAATGCGGACATTGGAGCCTGAAACATGAGTCATTCCGAATTTTTGAAAGGGAAAACCAACCTTACTGCCCTATGTCTTTTTTCAGCGACCTGTTCCGCAAGAAATCCATTCCGGATGCCATCGCCACGGCGCATTCCGAAACCGGCGACGCCGACGACAAGCCCCGTTTGCAAAAACACCTCGGCGCCCTGGACCTGACGGCCCTCGGCATCGCGGCCATCATCGGCGCCGGTATTTTCAGCACCATCGGCTCGGCCAGTTACAACGGCGGCCCGGCGGTTATTTTCCTGTTCATTTTTACGGCCTTTGCCTGCGGGTTCGCCGCCTTCGCCTACGCCGAGTTCGCATCGCTGCTGCCGGTATCGGGCAGCGCCTACACCTATTCTTATGTGGCGTTCGGCGAACTCATCGCCTGGATCATCGGCTGGGCACTCATCATGGAATACGCCGTGGGCAACATCACCGTGGCGGTATCTTGGTCGGGCTATTTCACCAGCCTTTGCGAAAGCGCGGGCTGGCACGTTCCGGCCTGGGCACAGGTGGATTACGTGTCGGCCCGCGACGGATTTGCCGAGGCCGCCGGCCTGCTGAAAGGCGGCGCTGCCATGAGCACCCTGACCGACGCTCAACGCGAGGCGCACCAGGCCTGGTCTAATGCGCCCAATTTGGGTGGGCTGCGCGTCATCCTCGACATCCCGGCGATGGTCATGTCCGTGCTCATCACGGCATTGGTGTACATTGGGATTCGGGAGTCCAAAAACGCCGGCAACGCCATGGTGATCCTGAAAATGGCAATTGTGGCCTTGGTGATCGTGGTCGGCGCATTTTATGTGGACACGGCCAACTGGCACCCCTTCGTGCCCAACGGTTTCGGCGGGGTGATGGCGGGCGTGTCGTCCGTGTTTTTTGCCTACATCGGCTTCGACGCGCTGTCCACGACGGCGGAAGAATGCAAAAACCCGCAGCGCGACCTGCCTCGCGCGATGGTGTACTCCATCATCATTTGCACGGTTTTGTACATCCTGATCGCCTTGGTGCTGACCGGCATGATCAGTTACAAAGAGTTGGACGTGAACGATCCGCTGGCCTATGTTTTTGAAAAAATAAACCTGAAGTGGTTTTCGGGCATCATCGCCGTGAGCGCCGTGGTGGCTATGGCGGGAGTATTTCTCGTGTTTCAACTCGGCCAGCCGCGCATCTGGATGACGATGAGCCGCGACGGGCTGTTGCCCAAACCCTTTTCCCGGATTCACCCGCGTTTCCACACGCCGGATTTTTCCACCATCGTGACGGGGCTGTTTGTGATCGTGCCCATGCTTTTCATCCCGAGCGACACGGTGCTGGACCTGTGCAGCATGGGCACCTTGTTTGCCTTTGTGCTGGTGTGCGCGGGCGTGCTGAAAATGCAAATGACCCCCGACGCGCCCCGGGGCAAGTTCCGAACCCCGTACATCAACGGAAAATGGGTGTTTCCGCTACTGATCGCCGGCGCTCTGGTGTACCTGATGACCGCACAGCGCGAAGGAACCTTGGCCTGGCTTCGGAACGAACCGGAAATGTTTGACGAAGTAACCCTGCTCAGCAAACTCGACGCTGCACAAACCCAATCGTTTATCGGATATGTCGGTCAAACGGACAGCGCCGGGTTCGCCGGTGCAGGCGCCGATTTGGCGGCGTATCTGGACAAACAAGCACCGGCGGACTATACCCGAATCGTGACGGCGGCACCCGTGCCGGAGGAAGCGAAGTTCGAGTCGGGTTGGGCTTTGTTCCAGCACAAAATCCCGATGTGGCTGTTCGCGCTGACCTGTTTGTATTTGGTCGTGCTGGCGTTCCGCCACAACCTGTCCCTGATCCCGATCCTCGGCCTGGTCTCGTGTTTTTACATGATGGCGCAAATCCCCGCGAAGAGCTGGATGGGTTTTGCCATTTGGTTGGCCATCGGGCTGGTGATCTATTTCGGGTACGGGGTGAAACACAGCAAACTGCGGAAGGCGGGGTAGGGCGCAGGGCGGATGCATCAACATTCCAAATGCCCCCTCGGAGAGGGCAAATCTTGGTGGAATTCTACGCCGTTTTGTACCGCCGGAAATACTCCCGGAACGAGATCATGCGCTGTTGCTCCTCGTCCCAGAGTTTGTTGAAGATGCACTTCAGGCTTTGCCAGAACGTGATCTTGTTGGCGATCTGCTCGAACACCGGGTTTTCGTGGTGGCAGCGGGCCAGTTCGTAATTGGGCACGAGCGGGTTGAGGTGGTGGATGTGGTGGTAGCCGATGTTGCCCGTGAGCCAGTGGAACAGTTTGGGCAGTTTGTAGTACGTGCTGCCCTGAATGGCGGCGCGGATGTACTCCCACTTGTCTTTCCAGGCCTTGTAGGTGGTTTCGTGCTGGTGTTGCACATAAAAGAACCACACGGCAATGATGCCGAAAAATACCAAGATCGGCAAGTGAACCAGCAGCAGGGCCTTGTACCCGATCAGCAGCGCCAAGGTTGTGTACACGAGTATGAGCAACAGGTTGTGGCGCAGCAATGCCTTGCGAGCGTGTTCCCAGCCTTTCATATTGATCGTCGGGATGCGACTGTGTACCAAGATGTACCAGGCCGGCCCGAGCACGAACAGCACGGGCGCGCTGCGGAATACCATGTAGTGCAGTTTGCCCCAAAAGCCCAACTGCTTGAACTCGTTCACGGTGAGCAGGTTGATGTCGCCGATGTCGCGGTGCTCCCACAGGATGCCGTTGTGGCCGTGGTGGAAGTTGTGGCTTTTGGCCCAGTAGCGGTAGGGCATGAAACTGATGAGGCTGCAAATGAGGCCGATGGTGTCGTTGGCCTTGCGGCTGGCCGTGAACGACTGGTGCCCGCAGTCGTGCTGGATGATGAAGATGCGCACGAGGAAAAAGGCGTTCACCACGGCCAGGAGCATCGTCAGGGCGATGGACACGTCCATGAGAAAATACATGGCCACCCAGATGCCGATGAACGGCAAGAAGGAAGTCAGGATTTGGGAAACCGCTTTTTTGTTATCGGGAAGTTGGTAGGCTTTGACGATGGCAGGCAGTTGCTGCAGGATGCTTGGGGGAAGCGTTGGTTGTTGCATGAAAACGTAAGAAATTGAAAATCAAAAAATAAAGCCAAAATTGGCGCGTCCAAGCGCGTGCTTCAGCGGCCGCGCAAATGTCGGGCCTTTTGACGTAAACCAGTACTTCGGTGACATTAATTTTCCTGCAACTCCCAAAACCCTCAAACCCGAAACCTCAAACCCGAAACCCGAAACGTCCTTTTACCTTTGCCCAAAATCACAGCCATGACATCCATCCTGAACAAATACGCTTCCCTGCTCACCCATTATTGCCTGCGCGTGAAACCGGGCGACAAGGTGTTCATCAGCACCACCACGCTGGCCGAGCCGCTGCTGCGCGAGGTGTACCGCGAGGCATTGGCCGCCGGGGCTGCGCTCGTGGAGTGCGATCTGGCCTTCCGCGAGCGCGAGCGCATCCTGCTGGAGCACGGCTCCAATGATGCCTTGCGCACCCCGCCGCCGTTGAACAAATTAGCCATGGAAACCTTCGATTGCTACCTCAACATCCGGGCGCCGTTCAACCTGCGGGAAATGCAAAACGCCCCCGGCGACCGTTCCGCCATCCGGCAGGAAACGCTCAAGCCGATCAACAAAGCCTACTTCGAGCGTATCGCCGACAAAAGCCTGCGCCGAAATCTCTGCCAGTATCCCACCGATGCGGCCGCCCAGGAAGCGGGCATGAGTCTCAGCGAGTACGAGCACTTCGTTTTCAGCGCCTGCAATCTGTTCGATGACGACCCCGTGCAGGCCTGGCTCCAGGTGCGCGCCGACCAGCAGCGCATCGTGGACCACCTCAACGGCTGCTCCGACCTGCGCTATGTGACGGAGGGCACCGACATTTCTTTCAATACAGCAGGCCGCACCTGGATCAATTCCGACGGCCAGAACAACATGCCCTCCGGCGAGGTGTTCACCAGCCCCATCGAGGACAGCGTGAACGGAACCGTGCGTTTTTCCTACCCCGGAATCTACCAGGGCCACGAAGTGGAAGAGGTCATGCTGTGGGTCAAAGACGGTTTCATCGAAAAGTGGGAAGCACGACGCGGGCAGGATTTTCTCGACCGCATTTTCCAGATTCCCGGTACACGGCGTTTCGGCGAAGCCGCCATCGGCACCAACTACGGCATCACGCGCATGACCAAGAACATCCTCTTCGACGAAAAAATCGGGGGAACCGTACACATGGCCATCGGCCAGAGCTACCTGCAGTGCGGCGGCAAAAACGAATCGAGCGTACACTGGGACATGATCACCGATATGACGCAGGGCGGCGAAGTGTGGGCCGACGGGGAGTTGATTTATCGGGACGGGAAGTTTTTGATTTGAAACGGGCGCTGCACGTTGCGAGAGTTTTAACACAGAGGGCAGGGAAACGCTCAAGCCACCAGTTCCGCCAAGGCCTTGTACACCTCAGGAAACCCTCTATTGAACGTTTCCATGCATGGCGCCAGCTGTTCGATGGGCGCCCGGGCCTCGGCCAGGCTTTCGATATGCTGCAGGCAGTTGACCAATTCGACATAGCCGAAATACCGGATTTGACTTTTCAGCGTGTGCGCGTGAATTTCCAGCGCGGGCAGATCGCCCGAGGCGTAGGCCTCGTCCATTCCGTTTACCAGGTTGGGTGCTTCCTCGATGAACACGGCCGCGAACTTGCGCAGCAGCGAGGTGTCGCCTCCAAAATATGTGGCTATGGCTTGTTGATCAATCACGGTGTACGGTGGACAAATTTTCCGGCCAAAGGTAACATTCGAGCCGTTGTGCGGATATGGAGTTGCTAGAATTTGTTGTACGCTTCCTATACTGTCAGGGTTACTTCCCAATTCGGCCTTGTAGGTTTATTCCGAAACTCCTGACGGCGTTTTAAATAGTTGATAAAACAGCATTTGTTACTGGCGTAATATTTGTTGCTTTGTCTCGTCAAACTTGAATCCAAATCAGACATCTTATCTTCCTGCTTATGAAACCTTCTGCTACTCTGCTGCTCGTACCCCTGTTCTTGCTCTTTTCATTGGTAGTTTCTGCCCAATCTACAAACCTCGTCGCGGTGGACGATTCCATCTGCGTCATGCCCGGCATGGACACCTTGCTCAACGTTACCGACAATGACGTCAAGGATCCTGCCGTCTTCAATCCAGTCTTTTTGATCGGCCAGTCGAGTTGTTTTGGGTTGCACCTGAACGGCGACCTGTACTGGCTGCCCGGCGTTGACCGAAGCACTTGTTGCGGCGAGCATATCCTGCGCTATCGGTACGAAATATGCCAGCCGCCCAGCAAGTGCTCGGCGGAGATCAAAATCATCGTCAAGTGTCCCAAACCGGATTGTTTTGTTGTCAATCTGGAAGATTTTCTGCCCTCCACCGACCCCAACGGCGGTACGCCGCCCGATGACCCGGGCTGTGTGTATGCCTGTGAAAACTCGGGCGCCGTGTATTTTGTCAGCTACGACCCGGCAAGCACCTACTCCTGGTCGGTCACCGGCGGCACGTTCGTGCCCGGAAGCAATCCCGCCGAAATCGAAGTGGCCTGGGGGGCCGCCGGAAGCGGCTCCATTTCCCTGACGATCACCGACGGCAATGGCGAAACGACCGTGCTGGAGTTCTGTGTCGAGATACTGCCCGCTCCCGTGGCGACGTTCCAGCCCTCGGCGGATTCCCTCTGCCTGAACGGCCCCGTGAGTTTTGTCAACAACTCCACCGGCGGAAACATGTACTTTTGGGACTTCGGCGACGGCAACGCATCCAACATGTTCCAGCCGACCCACCAGTACGCCGGGCCGGGCTCGTACACCGTCACGCTCATCGTGACCAACAGCAACTACGACAACCACGGCAACCCGCTGTGCTGCTGCGCCGACACGGCCACCGCCGTCGTGTTCATTGACTCCCTGCCGGGGCCGAACATCTACTGCATTTCCACCCTGTGCGCCGGCGACAGCAGCAAGTACTGGACGGATGCCCTGAATTGCGGCTCCTACGTCTGGACCGTGCTGGACGAAAACGGCAACCCTTGGCCGTTCACCGGGCAGGGCAACGACACCATCTGCGTGCAGTGGGGCAACGGTCCCGTGGGCACGATCACCCTCCAAGTCACAGGCTGCGACAGCGTTTACTGCGACCAGCCGGTGTCGGTACTGGTGCCGATCATTTCGCCCACCGTGGGCATCATCGGCCTGACGGACGTGTGCGAAAACGCCACGGCCACCTACACCGTGCCCAAGTGGATGAGCGTGGTGTACAACTGGCAAGTGACGGGCGGCACCGTCCTGTCCGGCCAGGGCACCAACACCGTCGTCATTCAGTGGGGCACCGCTCCCGGGCCGGGCATCATCAACCTGAAC
>Ga0268299_1000378_pt1 | contig 147918 bp, 140 predicted proteins | sample NOBtaG_FD_193484 | JGI IMG/M metagenome (GOLD analysis project Ga0268299, IMG submission 193484) | Activated sludge microbial communities from bioreactor in Nijmegen, Gelderland, Netherland - NOB reactor | ecosystem: Engineered > Bioreactor > Aerobic > Activated sludge | place: Netherlands...
CTTCGCCCGCAGGCTCAAGACCCTCGACGGCCTCACGCCCTACGAATACATCTGCAATGTCTGGACTTCAGAACCCGACAGATTCATCGTCAACCCAATCCACCAGATGCCGGGACTGAACAGCTAGCCCGGCTGCCGGTCCCAGTCCTCGATCGCCTCGATCGCCTCTTCGGCGGTCTCGACCATGCGGAAAAGCCGCAGGTCGCCGGGGCTGATCACCCCCGCCTCGGCCAGCATCGGCCAGTTGACCACGCTTTCCCACCAGTCGCGGCCGAAAAGCAGGAACGGCACCGGCTGCATGCGGCCGGTCTGGATCAGCGTCAGGCTTTCGAACATCTCGTCCAGCGTGCCGAAGCCGCCGGGAAAGACGCAGACCGCCGCGGCCCGCATCAGGAAATGCATCTTGCGGATCGCGAAATAGTGGAAGTTGAAGCACAGTTCCGGCGTGACCCAGGCGTTCGGCGCCTGTTCGTGCGGCAGGACGATGTTCAGCCCGACCGACTGGCCCCCCGCCTCGGCCGCGCCGCGGTTCCCCGCCTCCATCACGCCCGGGCCGCCGCCCGTCACGATCACCCATTGCCGGCCATAGGTTTCAAGGCTGCGTTCCGTCATCGCCCGGGCGAAGCGCCGCGCCTCGTCATAATAGCGCGACAGTTCGGCCAGCGCCGGCGTCCGCGCGGTGGCGCTGTCCTCGGGCGCCGGGATGCGGGCGCCGCCGAACATCACCACCGTCGATTCAACCCCGCGGGCGTCCATCTCAAGCTGCGGCTTCAGAAGTTCCAGCTGCAGGCGAACCGGCCGCAGCTCCTCGCGCGTCAGGAAATCGCGGTCGGCGAAGGCCAGGCGATAGGCCGGGGAACGGGTCTGCGCGGTATCTGGCGTGCGCTTTGCCGCCTCGATGTCCTGCGTCGAATCGCGCAGCGGATGATTGCGGGCGTCTTCTTTCATGTCGCGTCCGGATTGCGTGGCTTTCCCCCAAGGCTTATAGGCCGCGAAGCCCCGGCGAAACCGGGAAGTGAAGGAGGCCCCATGTCCAACGCCGCACTGGAATCCGCCATCGAAGCCGCATGGGACGCGCGCGATGCCATCACCCCCGCGACCCGGGGCGAGACGCGCGATGCCATCGAGGCAACGCTTGCGGCCCTTGGTGCGGGAACGCTGCGGGTGGCCGAACGGCGGGGGGCCGACTGGCACGTCAACCAATGGGCCAAGAAGGCGGTCCTGCTGGGCTTCCGCCTGCAGGACATGGGCCTGCAATCCGGCGGGCCGCAGGGCAGCAGCTGGTGGGACAAGGTGGACAGCAAGTTTGCGGGCTGGGGCGAGGCCGAGTTCCGCGCCGCCGGCTTCCGCGCCGTGCCGCACTGCATCGTCCGCAAGTCGGCGCATATCGCCAAGGGCGTGGTGCTGATGCCCAGCTTCGTGAACCTTGGCGCCTATGTCGACGAAGGCACCATGGTCGACACCTGGGCCACCGTCGGCAGCTGCGCCCAGATCGGCAAGAATGTCCACCTGTCGGGCGGCGTCGGCATCGGCGGGGTTCTGGAACCCATGCAGGCCGGCCCGACGATCATCGAGGACAATTGCTTCATCGGCGCGCGGTCCGAAGTGGTGGAAGGCTGCATCGTCCGCGAAGGCTCGGTCCTGGGCATGGGCGTCTTCATCGGCAAGTCGACCAAGATCGTCGACCGGGAAACCGGCGCGGTAAGCTATGGCGAGGTGCCGGCCGGATCGGTCGTGGTCGCGGGGTCGATGCCGTCGAAGGGCGGCATCAACCTTTACTGCGCGGTGATCGTGAAGAAGGTCGATGCGCAGACGCGGTCAAAGACCTCGATCAACGAGCTTCTGCGCGACTGACGGCGCCGGGGTCAGGCGGAAAGGCGCAAGCCGCCCGTTGCCGGCTTGTGGCGCAGCAGCGTTTCCAGCATCTCGGACGCGATCAGCTCGACCTCGTCCAGATGCCGCCGCCGCCTGAGCGCCCGGTTGCGGCGCGCCGGTTTCATGTGATCGACCGACGGATGCTCGACCGGCAGCGGCACCAGCCAGACCAGCGGGCCGCGCGGCGTGCCCGAAAGCGATTCCCAGAAGACGTCGTAGGAATTGACGAACTGCCTGGCGCGCTCGGCCTCCCACGAGGGATGCGCCCGGCCGGCAACCCCGGCGGCGATGTCATGGCCCAGCGCCCGGACGATGCCGGAAAAGGCGGCGAAGGTCTGCCGCGCCGGATGGCAGCCGATGAAGGCATGTTCGTGGATCCGCCGGGCCGTATCGTCGCTGCTGGTCTGCTTGCGCGTCACCACCGGCATGAACGGCGGCAGGCCGGCGATGCCGGTATGCAGCACCGGCGTCGGCACGATCGAGAACGAAAGCACCGACAGCGGCGCGCCATCGATCCTGAGAAGCACGGTCAGCCCGCCTTCGAAGGTCACGTCGCGGCCGCGCATCAGCCGCAGGTCGAAGGCTGTGCCGTTCCAGTCGCTGCGCCAAAGCTCCAGCCCCTCGTCCGAGAACACCGTCGCCAGGGCCTTGTCCGACAGCGTCTGGTCAATGGTCCGGTAGTGGGCGGTGGCGGCTTCGGCGCGTTCGGCCCAGGACAGGCCGTTGATCAGGTAATAGCGGTGCGAAAGGAACGAAAGCGGGTCGTCATCACCCTCGGCCCTTGTATGGGCCAGAAAGCTGGGCGAGCCGAGGATCGGTTCGATCCGGTCCTTCAGCAGGAAGGCCGGCAGCCGCCGCACGGCATGCTGGAAAACGGCACCGAAACCATATCTGGCGCGGTCGGCGTCCAGTCCGCGGCGATAGGCCGCCCAGGTCGAATCTAGTTTGCGGTCGTCCGAGAACACACCAGGCCTGACAGTTTTTTCGGCCCAACGGCCGATTGATTCACGCTCGACAAATGAAAGGGCGCGGAAAGCACCGCACCTGAAAACGACAGGAGAATCACCCTTAGTCTTTGCAGCATTTCCCCAGCCCGCGCCACCCCCCCGGACAGTTGGTGAGCGGGACTGCCCCAAGCCTTGCACAGGCGTCCGCGCGCTGGCAAGTCTGGATGAAGCGAAAGGATCACGGATGTCTGGAACCGGCGACGACACGGACGACGGAAACGCCGACGCCCCGAAGAAGGAGCGGCGGCCGCAGCAGGTTTTCACCCTGGTCGTCGAGGTCGGCCGCAAGACCGGCGACGGCCTGCCGGCTAAGGCGACCGGCGCGGCGCTGATCTGCTATGCCAGCGGCGTGGACGAGGCCGAGGCGGTGCGCGAGACCGTGGCCATCCTGAAGGAGGCCGACCTTGCCCCGCTTGAGGTTCAGGGTCTTGGCACGCTTGAGGAAAGGCGCAAGGCCGGCGAGGACATCGCCGAGGATGAGGTGGCGCTGATGGACCGGGCGCTGGCCGAGAACGCCGTCATCGTCGCGCAGATGACGCCGTTCTTCGATTAGCGCCGGATCAGGCCGCGTCCGACGGCCGCATCCGCCGCAAGAGCGAGAGGAGGGGCGCCGCCTCATAGTCGCGAAGCGCGCGGTGGGGCGGCAGGGGCGCGGTCGATGCCGGGCCGTGATGCGCGGTCAGAAGCAGGCACCCGCCCGTGTCGATCAGATGCGCGGTGCCCAGATCAAGCGAGACGCCGCGCGTGGTGGCGCGGCGCTGGTCGGCCACCGCGGTCCGCCCGTCGGCCAGCGCGCCGGCCGCAACCAGCACCGCCGCCTCGCCGAAAAGATATTCCACTTCGGGCCCGTCAAGGACGATCCGCTGGTCGGCGGATACCAGAAGGTCCCAGCCGCGGGCATGGTAGGGCGCGCGCAGAAGGATGGGCGCATGGCTGCCCCGGCCGGGCATGTCCAGCTGGCGCAGGTCGCGCAGGCGCACCGGGCCGGCGTCGCTGGTCAGGATCCAGTCGCCGGGTTTCAGCATCGCCGCCGGCACCGGCCCGCCGGGCGTCGGCACCGGCGTCGCGCGGCCGATCCAGGGCGCGCGCGCCGGGGGCGCGTCGCCGGCCAGCACGCCGAACCACAGGACGGTCACGTCGCGCCGGGCAAGCCCCTGACCCGCCGCCATCTGGCGCAGCGCCTGCAGCGGCAAGGCGGCGGGGGCAAGGCCGCAGGTCGCCGCGATCTCGGCGCCGTCCGCCCCGTCAAGGCGCAGCGTCCAGAGGTTCGCCCCCCGGTCCCAGCGAAAGGTCAGCCGGACCGTTGCCGCGTCGGATGCCAGCGCACCGGAAAGCAGGTGGCGGTTCATCCGCGGACCGTCGCGCCAGAAGAAGCCAAGCCCCGCGTCCGGATGGTGGAACATCGAGAACGCCCGTTCCCCCGCCCGCCAGTCCAGGAGGACGCCGGTCGGCGGCGGCCAGTCAAGCTCCACGATCAGCGTCCCGTGGTCCAGCATCCCCGCCGCAGGCGCTGCGGACAGGGGGTCGCGGTCGGAGAGGACCAGCCAGCCCGTCATGCCGCCCGCGCCGGTGGCGGCGTGTGCCGGACCAGCGCCCGCGCCTCGTGCGATTTCAGCGCCCGTCGCGCCGGCGGGCCATAGTCGCCGCCCTGCGCCGGGTCCAGTTCGGGGAAAAGGCCGATCAGTTCGTCCAGCGTCTCGGCCGGCATGCCGGAGAGGACGCCATCCCCGGGATGGAAGCTTTCGGTCGCCAGACCCTCGGACATGACGATCTGGTGGCGATCGAACAGCAGGTGGACATATTCGACATCGCCGCCGACCACCCGCCTGACCGAGTGATCGTTCACCAGATACTTGGCCGCGACCAGAACCTCGGGTTCGCCGAACAGCAGGTCGGCCAGGCTGTCGCGCACCAGGATGCGGTGCTGGGGCGAAACCAGAAGCTTGCGGTGGTTGCCGTAGGCGCCCGCCCGGATGCAGATCGGCGCATGCGCGCCGGTGGCGGGCACGGTGCGGCTGCCGATCCAGCGCAACGGCTGCGGCCCGTCGTCCAGCGTCATCACCAGATCGCCGGGCCGGAGCGTTTCGATCGGCCGGTCGCCCTCGGGCGTGCGGATCAGCGTGCCGGCAACGAAACAGGGAACCGAATTGATCGTGACAAGGCCGACGTCGCTGTTTCCGTGGTTGTCGCGGACCGTATAGGTGAAATGCAGGTTCTCGGCATCGCCGTCGCCGAAGATGGTGATCGACCCGTCGGCATTCAGCCGCACCTGCTGGCCCGAGGGCAGCGTGACGATCTGCCCGGCGACAACCGGCACGCCGTTCAGATGGGTGATGACCAGCGTCGCGCCCGGCAGGTGATCGTCGTTGTCAAGGACGCGCACCGTCTTGAACCCGGTCGGGATCAGCGTCTGCAGGTCGTCGTGCGCCACCAGCTGCGTCTGCACGCTGTCGGCCGCGATCAGCAGGTTGGAATCGTAGCGCGCGTCGCCCACGTCGGCGATGCCGATGCGGATCGTGTTCAGGACCAGCGGGTTGACCGGGATCGTCAGCTTCAGCGTCAGGGTGAAGCCGTCCATCTCGGTGTTGTAGCCGTCGGTCGTGTTCGAGATGAACAGGTTCGGTTCGGTCTGCGGATTGATGTTGTTGATCGCGGTGGTGCCGTCGCCGATGGTGATCGGCACGTATTGCCCGTTCACCCAGACGCCGATGATGTCGTTGAAGTTCGAATTGACGTATTCGGGGTATTCCTCGGACGAAAAGACGAAGTTCATCGTCATCGTGTCGCCGGTGGGGATGAAGTTCACGTCCATCCAGACGGCGTCATAGGTGCTTGCCCCGGCCACCGCGTTGAAAAGGCTGTTGTTGTTCACGCCCGAGGTGTCGGTCGAGGTGCTGGCCGACCGGTTCGGATCGCCCGACGACTGGGTGAAGTCGCGCACGTTGCCCGTGGACAGGATCACCCCGGTGCTGCTGGGCGCGACGCCGGGGGCAAGGCCGCCGTTGGTGTAGACCGCCGATGAATTGGCCGGGCCGGTATAGGTGGCGCTGACCACGGTCGTGCCGTTGCCGAAGATGGTGTTGGCCATCTGCATCGCGGTCGCGTTGGTGTTGTAGCCAAGTTCGGCGCCTGTTGCCGGCATTGTCCTGCCCCGTTGCCCGGCGGCCGGTCAAACGCAGCCCTGCCGCCCGGTCTTCGGGTCGGATCGGTGCTTCCTGCTCGGGTCGGGCGCGTTGGCCCGGCGTCTGCCCTGCCTCGGGGGCTTGTCATTGCGGTTATTTCTAAGCCGGCCGGGCCGTTCTGTCACCATGGGCGCGCAAGGCCCGGGCGTCGGGTGGCGGGCGTGCCACAGTCTGCGCCGGTTGCAGTGGGCATGGCCGGCGGCTAGGACTGGTGCGCCTGACCGGAGAAGCCGATGACCAAGCCTGTCGATCCCGTCGCCCTGACCGCCGCGCTGATCAGGTGCCCCACGGTGACGCCGGCCGAAGGGGGCGCGCTGTCGCTGCTTGCGGCCGAGCTTTCGGCCGCGGGGTTCGCCTGCACGCGGGTGGACCGGAACGGCGTGCCCAACCTCTTTGCCCGCTGGGGCGCGCGGGGCGCGAACCGCAGCTTCGGCTTCAACGGCCATACCGATGTGGTGCCGCCGGGCGACCTTGCGGCCTGGACGCATGACCCGTTCGGCGCGGTCATCTCGGACGGCTGGCTTTACGGGCGCGGCGCGACCGACATGAAATCCGGCGTGGCGGCCTTTGTCGCGGCGGCGGTCGATTTCGTGCGCGAGACGCCGCCCGACGGCGCGGTGATCCTGACCATCACCGGCGATGAGGAAGACGTGTCCGAGGACGGCACGCTGGCGCTGCTGGACTGGATGGCGGCCGAGGGCGAGCGGATGACGCATTGCCTTGTGGGAGAGCCGACCTGCCCCGACCGCATGGGCGAGATGATGAAGATCGGCCGGCGCGGCAGCCTGACCTGCTGGTTCACCGCAACCGGGGTGCAGGGCCACAGCGCCTATCCGCACCGGGCGAAAAACCCGATGTCGGCGCTGGTCCGCCTGCTGGCCCGGCTTGAGGAGAAGCCGCTGGATGCGGGGACCGATCATTTCGATGCCTCGACGCTGGCGATCACCACCATCGACTGCGGCAATCCGGCGACCAACGTGATCCCGGCCAAGGGTGCGGCCACCGTCAACATCCGCTTCAACGACAGCCATTCCGGCGCCTCGCTGTCGGACTGGCTGCGTGGCCATGCGCAGGCGGTTCAGGACGAGACCGGCGTTCGCATCGAAACCCGCATCTCCGTCTCGGGCGAAAGCTTCCTGACGGCGCCGGGCGAATTCTCGGCGCTGGTCCGCGATGCCGTGACGGCCGAAACCGGCGTGACGCCCGCCTATTCCACCAGCGGCGGCACGTCGGATGCGCGCTTCGTCAAGGATCATTGTCCGGTGGTGGAGTTCGGCCTTGTCGGCAAGACCATGCATCAGGTGGACGAACGGGTTGAGGTGGCGCAGATCGGGCAATTGAAGGCGATCTACGGGCGCATCCTGCGGGACTATTTCGCATGACGGCCATCGCGCGCACCGAAGACATCGCCCTCTGCCAGCGCCTGCGCCGCATCGTGTTCATTGACGAACAGGGCGTCAGCGAGGCGGATGAGGTGGACGGTCTGGATGGCACCGCCATTCACCTGCTGGCGCAGCACGACGGGATGCCGGTCGGGACGGCGCGGCTTCTGGTCTCGGGCGAGACGGGCAAGATCGGCCGGGTCTGCGTCCTGCCCGATGCGCGGGGCACCGGGCTGGGCGCGGCGCTTGTCCGCGCGGCGGTGGAAGAGTTCCGCGCCATGCCGGGCATCACCCGGGTCAAGCTGGGGGCGCAGACGCATGCGCTGGGCTTCTACGCCGCACTGGGCTTTGCCGCGACCGGGCCGGAATACATGGATGCGGGCATCCCGCACCGCGACATGGTGATGGAGATATAGCCCCGGCCCGCGCCCGGCCCGCGCCCGACCTGCGCCGGCCAAGCGGCGGGTTCCCGGCGGGCGGGTGGCATGATACGCCTTGGCGCATGACACCCCTTCCCTCGAAAGACCAGATCCGCCAGTGGATCGCCGAAAACCCCGGTCTCACCTCGAAGCGCGACATCGCCAAGGCCTTCGGGCTGAAGGGCGACCAGCGGGCCGAGCTGCGCCGCCTGCTGCGCGAGCTTGAGGATGAGGGAACCGTCACCAAATCCGCCCGCCGCTTCCGCCCCAAGGGCGACCTGCCGCCGGTTGCGCTGCTGCGCGTGCTGAAGCCCGACGCCGCCGGCGACCTGTTCGCCGAGGCGCTTGAGGAAGGCGTCGACAAGGATGCCGGGCGCATCCTGATCATCGCGAAGAAGGACGATGCGGCGCTGGCCGAAGGCGACCGCATCCTCGCGCGCCTTAGCCGCGTCGACCTTGACGATTACGTGTGGGAGGCGCGGCTGATCCGCCGGATCGGCACCAACCCGCTGAAGCTGCTGGGCGTCTTCCGCAAGGGCAGCGAGGGCGGCCGCATCGTCCCCATCGACAAGGGGCAGGACAAGGAATGGCGCGTCGGCGCCGAAAACGACATGGGCGCCCGCGACGGCGAACTGGTCGAGGCCGAGGCGGTGGGCAACCGCCGGCTGGGCCTGCCGCAGGCAAAGATCACCGCGCGGCTGGGCGATCCGGCGGGGCCCCGCGCGGTGTCGCTGATCGCGATCCACCAGCACGGCATCCCCGACCGCTTCCCCGATGCCGCCGTGGCCGAGGCCGACAATGCCCGCCCCTTCACCATGGACTACCGCGAAGACCTGCGCGACCTGAACCTTGTCACCATCGACCCGGCCGATGCGCGCGACCGCGACGACGCGGTGCTTGCGCTGGCCGACAGCGAAACCGGCAATCCCGGCGGCTTCGTCCTCTGGGTCGCCATCGCCGATGTGGCGGCCTATGTCCGCCCCGGCGGCGCGCTGGACCGTGAAGCGCGGCGGCGGGGCAATTCCACCTATTTCCCCGACCGGGTGGTGCCGATGCTGCCCGACATCCTGTCGGGCGACCTCTGTTCGCTGCACGAACATGTCGACCGGCCCTGCCTTGCCGTGCGGATGCGGATCACCGAGGCCGGCCACAAGATCAGCCACCGCTTCCACCGGGGCGTGATGCGGTCGCGCGGGTCGCTGGAATATGCGCAGGTGCAGCAGGCGCAGGACGGCGACCCGGACGAAAAGACCGCGCCGCTGCTGGACGGGGTGATCCGCCCGCTCTACGCCGCCTATGCCGCGCTTCAGCGGGCAAGGGCGGAACGGCAGCCGCTGGAACTGGACCTGCCCGAACGGCAGATCGTCCTGTCGGACGACGGCAAGGTGACATCGGTCGCCTTCAAGGAACGGCTGGACGCCCACAAGCTGATCGAGGAATTCATGGTCCTCGCCAATGTCGCGGCGGCCGAGGAACTGCAGCGCCTGAAGCAGCCCCTTCTCTACCGCGTGCATGAAGAGCCAAGCCCCGACAAGCTGGATGCGCTGCGCGAGGTGGCCGAGGCGTCGGGCTTCACGCTGGCGAAGGGGCAGGTGCTGAAGACCGCGCACCTGAACCGGCTGCTGGCGCAGGCCGAAGGGTCGGATCAGGACGAGCTGATCAACATCTCGACCCTGCGGTCGATGACGCAGGCCTATTACGCGCCGCAGAACCTTGGCCATTTCGGGCTGGCGCTGCGCAACTACGCGCATTTCACCAGCCCGATCCGCCGCTATTCCGACCTGATCGTCCACCGCGCGCTGATCCGGGCGCATGGCTGGGGCGACGACGGGCTTTCGGCCTTCGACATGGAAAACATGGACGAGACCGGCAAGCTGATTTCCGAGGCCGAGCGGCGCAGCATGGCGGCCGAACGGGATACGGTCGACCGCTACCTTGCCGCCTACCTGTCCGACCGGGTGGGCGCCACCTTCACCGGCCGCGTCTCGGGCGTGCAGCGCTTCGGCCTGTTCGTGAAGCTGGACGACAGCGGGGCCGACGGCCTGATCCCGATCCGCGATGTCGGGCGCGAGTTCTTTCACTACGACGCCGACAGCCAGACGATCATGGGCGCCGACACCGGCCTGACCATCGGCCTTGGCGCGCGGGTGACGGTGCGGCTGGCCGAGGCGGTGCCGGTGACCGGCGGGCTGCGGCTGGAGCTGCTGGAGATCGAGGACCGGCCGGCGCCCTCGGGCCGGGCGGCACGGACGCGCGGCCGGCCGGGCCGGGGCGCGCCGGCGAAATCCGCCCCGAAGCGCCGGGTGGTGCGGAGGCCGCGGTGAAGGCGGCCTGCCTTGCCGCGGCGCTGCTTCTTGGCCTGCCAGCCCATGCGCAGACACTGGAAGACCCGGAGGGAATGATCGTGGCCGAGGGACGCAAGGACGGATCGGACCCCGGTTTCCGCGACTGGGTGACCGCGTTCCGCAACCGCGCGCTGGACGCGGGCGTTCCCGCCGCGACCTATGACGCGGCGATGCGCGGCGCGGCCTACCTGCCCGAGGTGGTGGAACGCGACCGGCGCCAGACCGAATTCACCAAGACGATCTGGGACTATCTGGATGTCGCGGTGTCCGACGACCGCGTGGCGCTGGGCGTGGCGGCGCTTGCGCGCGAGGCGGCAACGCTGGCGCGGATCGAGGCGGATTATGGCGTCGAGAAAGAGGTGGTCGCCGCCGTCTGGGGGCTGGAAAGCGCCTATGGCACCTGGCGCGGCGATACCGACACGATCTCGGCGCTGGCGACGCTGGCCTATGACGGGCGGCGGGCCGCCTTCTTCGAGGATCAGCTGATCGGCGCGCTGCAGATACTCGCCGGCGGCCATGTCGATCAGGCGGCGATGCAGGGCAGCTGGGCCGGCGCCATGGGGCATACCCAGTTCATGCCCACGAGCTGGGCCGGTTTCGCGGTCGATTTCGACGGCGACGGGCGGCGGAACATCTGGGGCGACGATCCGGCCGACGCCCTGGCCTCGACCGCGAACTACCTGGCGAAATGGGGCTGGACCGCGGGCCAGCCCTGGGGGCTTGAAGTGCGGCTTCCCGCGGGCTTCGATTATGACCAGACGACCGAACGGGTGCGGAAACCCGTCGCCGAATGGCGCGCGCTGGGCGTGGTGCCGGCGGCCGGGGGCGACCTGCCCGAGGGGCAGGAGGCCAGCATCCTGCTGCCGGCCGGGCATACCGGCCCGGCCTTCCTGATCTTCCCGAATTTCCAGGTGATCGAGAAATACAACCTTGCCGATGCCTATGTGATCGCCATCGGCCATCTGGCCGACCGGCTGCAGGGCGGCCCGCCGATCGCCGCCGCCTGGCCCCGCCAGTGGCGCGCGCTGACGCTGGACGAACGCCGGGAACTGCAGGCGCTGCTGACGGCGGCAGGCTTCGATGCGGGCGGGGTGGACGGGCGCATCGGGCCGAAGACCATCGCCGCGGTCAAGGCCTGGCAGCGGGCGCGCGGCCTGGTGCCCGACGGCTATCCCAGCCCCGATGTCCTGTCGGCGCTGCGCCGGCGGTGATCGGCCGTTTCACGCGACTGTGACAGCGTGCGCGGCGTCTCTCGTGGTCAAGTTTCCGGGACGCATGCCTGAATTGCGTCGCGAACATCCAGCCATGGAGCCAGACGTGACCCTTGCCAGACCCGCAATCGCCGCCGCCATCATCGCCGCCGCCCTTGCCGCCGGCACCGCCTTCGCGCAGGAAGACGCCACCGACCCATCGGCAAAGATGCGCGAGGCGACAATGAAGCAGATCGGCATGAATGTCGCCATCCTTGGCGACATGGCTAGCGGCAAGACCGCCTTCGACGCGGCAGCCGCCGATGCCGCCAAGGCCGCGCTGATCGCCGCGGCCGATACCATTCCCGCGTCTTTCGAAACGCAGGGCGGCGCCGACCCGGCCAGCAAGGCCAAGCCGGAAATCTGGACCTCGTGGGATGCGTTCCTGGAACAGGCCGGCAAGCTCAAGCCCGCGGTCGAAAGTGTCGATACCGCGTCGCTTGACGGGATCAAGGCCGGCATGGGCGCCATCGGCGGCGTCTGCAAGGACTGCCACACCACCTATCGCAGCAACTAGGATTGCCGCACGGCGCGAACAGGCGGCCCCCGGTCAGCCCGGGGGCCGATCAGCCTGATCAGCCGCAATAGACACGGGTGATGAAGCCGCGCGCGTCAAGTTCGATGTTCAGCCGCGACGGGCTGTAGTCCATCGTCACCGCCATGCCGGGTTCGATCACTCGCACCGGCGCGGGCAGGGTCATCGCCGCCAGCGCGTCACGGTGCTGGCCGACCAGGCCCTGCAGGCCGGCCGCGTTGCACGCGTTCTCGGGTGGCAGTTCCTCGGGCGGGGTCTCGGCCACGCATCCGGCCAGCGTCAGGGCCAGCAGGGCGGCGGGAATGGCAAGTCTTGGCATCCATGTCTCCATCTGTCGGTCGTTTCGCCCGCGGGGATCGGGCACGACCCTCCGGCCAACCTGGCCACATTTCACCCGGCATGACACTCAGGCAAGCCATACCCGGGCCGCAGCACGGAAATCCGCGCCCGCGCCGGGCAGCCATGCCGTCAACGCGAAAGCGGCGCGCAAGTTCCCGGGCGGGTCGTTTCCGGCGTTGCTTTCGCCCGGCCTTTGGCACAGCCTTCCGCCAAGTCACCAAGGGAGGATCTGCCGATGCGAACCCGTGCCGCCGTGGCCCTGAAGGCCGGCCAGCCGCTTGAAGTCATGGAAGTGAACCTCGACGGTCCCAAGGAAGGCGAGGTGATGGTCGAGATCAAGGCGACCGGCATCTGCCACACCGACGAATTCACCCTGTCGGGCGCCGACCCCGAAGGCATGTTCCCGGCGATCCTTGGGCATGAGGGCGCGGGCGTGGTGGTCGAGGTCGGGCCGGGCGTGAAATCGCTGAAACCGGGCGACCATGTGATCCCCCTTTATACCCCCGAATGCCGGGAATGCCCGTCCTGCCTGTCGCGCAAGACCAACCTCTGCACCGCGATCCGCGCGACGCAGGGGCAGGGGCTGATGCCTGACGGGACGACGCGGTTTTCCATGCTCGATGGCACGCCGATCCTGCATTACATGGGCTGTTCCACCTTCTCGAACTACACCGTCCTGCCGGAAATCGCGCTGGCGAAAATCCGTGACGACGCGCCTTTCGACAAGGTCTGCTACATCGGTTGCGGCGTGACCACCGGCGTCGGCGCCGTCCTGAACACGGCCAAGGTCGAGGTTGGGGCCAAGGCGGTGGTCTTCGGCCTGGGCGGCATCGGGCTGAACGTGATCCAGGGCCTGAAACTGGCCGGCGCCGACATGATCATCGGCGTGGACCTGAACGACGACAAGGAGGAATGGGGCCGCCGCTTCGGCATGACCCATTTCGTCAACCCGACCAAGGTCGGCGACGTGGTGGCCGAAATCGTCAACATGACCAAGACCCCCTTCGACAAGATCGGCGGCGCGGATTACTCGTTCGACTGCACCGGCAACGTCAAGGTGATGCGGGCCGCGCTGGAATGCACCCACCGCGGCTGGGGCCAGTCGATCATCATCGGCGTCGCCCCCGCCGGCGCGGTGATCGAGACGCGGCCCTTCCAGCTGGTGACCGGGCGCATCTGGAAAGGCACCGCCTTCGGCGGCGCCCGCGGCCGGACCGATGTTCCGACGATCGTCGACTGGTATATGGACGGCAAGATCCAGATCGACCCGATGATCACCCATATCCTGCCGCTCGACCGCATCAACGAAGGCTTTGACCTGATGCATCAGGGCAAGTCGATCCGCTCGGTCGTGGTCTACTGACGGCAGGCCGGGGCCGGGCCTCGATCATGGCATCGACGCCGGGCCTGCGGGCGCTGCAGACGGCGGGGGTGAAGGTCACGCTTCACCCCTACGACTATGACCCCGACGCCGATGCCGTGGGCCTTGCGGCGGCGCGGGCGTTGGGGATCGACCCGGCGCTGATGCTGAAAACCCTGATGGTCGAGGTTGACGGCCGCCCCTGCTGCTGCGTCATCCCCGCCGACCGGCAGCTTTCCATGAAGCGCGTCGCCACGGCCTTCGGCGGCAAGGCGGCGGCGATGATGCTGCCGGCCCGGGCCGAGAAGCTGACCGGCTACCGCGTGGGCGGCATTTCCCCCTTCGGCCAGAAGCGCGCCCATGCTACGGCGATCGAGGAAACCGCCTGCGCCGCGCCGCAGGTCTGGATCAACGCCGGCCAGCGCGGCCTGCTGCTTGCCATCGCCCCGGCCGATGCCCTGCGCGCCATTCCGGCGGTGGCGCGGCCGCTGATCGCCTGACCTGCCCCGATCCTGTACGATTTGCACCTTTCGAGGGCCCGATTCCGCGGGCAATCAGGTGCCGTGTATGCCTGTTCCCCTAAGTAACGAGTGTTCCCCGTGAAGCGTGATACCTCTCTGCCCCGCGGTCTTGGCAAGGCGGCTTTCGCTGCCGAACTTGACTGCCGCGCCCGCCGGCGCGCCGAAGCCGCGGCCCTCCATCCCGCGAAGCCGGCGGCGGCGGGAACGGCGACCGGCCTTCTGGTCGATGATCTGCTGCGCATCGCCCTTGGCGGCGGCATCCTGCCGGTGCAGATCGCCGCACTTTTGGGGCTGGTCGGGCTGATCGCCGGCCTCGCTGCGGCGGTGATCCGCTATCGCGTGGCGGGCGACGGCATGGCGGGCCTGACCTTCTTCGTCGCCGGCTGCGCCGCCATGGTGCTGATGTGGGCGCTGGACGGCTGACCCATCCGCCCTTTCCCATCCGCCCGTGACCTGCGACACTCGCGCGGGAAGGAGCCCTCCATGCCCGATCCCCGCCCCGCGCTTCTGGCCGTCCTGATCGACGCCGACAACATCCCCGCCCGCCACGCCGAGGCGATCCTTGATGAAATCGCCGGCCATGGCGAACCGGCGGTGCGGCGGGTCTATGGCGACTGGTCCAGCAGCGCGCTGACCCAGTGGAAGGAAACGGCGCGGACGCTGGGTCTGGTGATGCACCAGCAATCGGCCAACACCAAGGGCAAGAACGCATCCGACATCGGCCTTGTGATCGACGCGATGGATATCCTGCACCAGGGCAAGGTCGACGGTTTCGTCCTTGTCTCGTCCGACAGCGATTTCACCCGCCTCGCCTCGCGCATCCGCGAGGACGGCAAGCAGGTGATCGGCGTGGGCGAGGCGAAGACGCCCGAAAGCCTGCGCAAGGTCTGCAACCGGTTCCTGCTGATCGAGAACATCGTCGCCCCGGCCGATCCGGTCCGCGAAGCGGCCCCCCGGCCCGAGGCCGACCGGCCGGCCGAGAAGGCCCGCGCCACCTCGGCCCCGCAGAAGCAGCCGCCGTCCAAGGCGATACCGCTGGTGCTGGCGGCGATGAAGCAGATCGGGATCGAGGAGGACAGCTATTCCCTTGGCCAGCTGGGCCAGGTGCTGACGCAGCTTTACCCCGATTTCGACAGCCGCAGCTACGGCAGTGCCAAGCTGTCCGACCTGCTGAAACGCACCGGCCGGTTCGATGTCGAGATGGGTGAGAACCGGCACATCATGGTGCGCGACAAGGCCTGAGGTCCGGGCTCAATCCTCGATCTCGACCGTCGCCCAGGTTTCGAAGCAGACGCCGCCGGCCAGCGCCATCATCCCGATCGTCGCCCGTCCGCCAAGGCCGCGTTCCGGCCCGAACACCTCGACGAACAGGTCCGAAAGGCCCGAGGATACCTTGTGGACATCCTCGTATTCCGGGGTGCAGACCACGAAGTTCAGCGTCCGGACGATGGATTTCACCCGGTCCAGCGACCCCACCGCCTGCCTGATGCCGCCAAGGACGTTCAGCCCGGTCTGGCGAGCGGCGCGGTAGCCCTGCGTCGTCGTCAGGTCGGCGCCAAGGCGGCCCTTGTGGGTGATCCCGGTGCCGATCTGGGCAACGTGGCCCGACAGGAACAGCAGGCTGCCGACACGGTGAAAGGGCTTCATCGTGCCGTAGTCGGCGCCGTAGTAGCCCATCCGGTCGAAATCCGGCAGATCAAGGCCCATCCGCAGGGCCATCGCTTCGGGAGAGGTCATCGCACGCTCCTTCCTCGACCGCATCCTTGCCGATTTCCGCGCGTGGCGGAATGGCCGTCTGTGTCGCGCCTTCGGCCAGGGTGCGCGCCCGGACCTCTGGCCCTGCATCAGCGCACTTTTGCCGGACAGGGATCGCCCCTATCTTCGGGCCGCAAGCAGGAGACGAAGATGACCGGCGAAATCACCCTTGGACTGCACACGTTCGGCGATGTCGGTATGGATGCCGACGGCAGGCCCCAGCCGCAGGATCAGGTTCTGCGCGACGTGGTGGAACAGGCGGTCACCGCCGATCAGGCGGGGGCCGACTTCATCGGCCTTGGTGAACACCACCGGCCGGATTTCGCGATTTCCGCGCCTGAAATCGTGCTGGCGGCCATTGCCGGCCGCACCGGCCGCATCCGCCTTGGCACCGCCGTCACCGTGCTGTCGTCGGACGATCCGGTCCGCGCCTTCCAGCGCTTTTCCACCCTGAACGCCGTTTCCGGCGGCCGGGCCGAGGCGATCATGGGCCGGGGCTCGTTCACCGAAAGCTATCCGCTTTTCGGTTTCGACATGGCCGACTACGACCTGCTGTTCGAGGAAAAGCTGGACCTCTTCGCCAGACTGGTGCGCGAGGAGAAGGTCACCTGGTCCGGCCAGACCCGCAGCCCGCTGCAGGATCAGGCGGTCTATCCGCCGCTTGGCCGCGAAGGCATGCCGGTCTGGGTCGGCGTCGGCGGCAGCCCGGAATCGGTGGTCCGGGTGGTGCGGCAGGACCTGCAGCTGATGCTGGCGATCATCGGCGGCGACGCCCGGCGCTTCCTGCCCTACATCGACCTTTACCAGCGCGCGGCGGAACAGCTGGGCAAGCCGCTTCGCCCCGTCGGCGTGCATTCGCCCGGTTTCATCGCCGCGACCGACGAAGAGGCGCAGGAAAAGCTCTGGCCCGCCTATGCCGAGATGTATGGCCGCATCGGCCGCGAACGCGGCTGGTCGCCGGTGACCAAGGGCAGCTTCCTGAACGAGGTGCGGCACGGCGCGCTTTATGTCGGCGCGCCCGAGACGGTCGCACGCAAGATCGCGGCAACGGTGCGCGACCTTGGCCTGCAACGCTTCGACATGAAATACACCACCGGCCCGGTGCCGCAGGCCGATCTGGTGGAATGCGTGCGGCTTTACGGCGAGAAGGTCATGCCGATGGTGCGCGACATGCTGGCGTCGAAGGCGGCCTGATCAGGCGCCAAGATGGCGCTCGCCGCGCCTTGCGGCGAGCACCATCTGCCGTTGCCGTTCACGGAACCGTTCGCGGTCGGCGGCGGTGTATTCATCGGCGCAGGCCGTGCAGCAGACGCCTTCCTCATAGGCCGGATGCTCGCGCCCCTCGGGCGTGACCGGGCGGCGGCAGGCGCCGCAACAGGTGTTCTTGCCCGGCACCAGACCGTGCCCGACCGACACGCGCCCGTCGAAGACATAGCATTCGCCCTGCCAGACGGTTTCCGCCGCGGGCACGTCCTCCAGATACTGCAGGATGCCGCCCTTCAGGTGGAACACCCGCCCTACCCCCTGGGCCAACAGGTAGTTCGTCGATTTCTCGCAGCGGATGCCGCCGGTGCAGAACATGGCGATGCGCTTGCCGGCGAAGCTGCCGCGGTTTGCATCCCACCATGCCGGAAAGTCGCGGAAGCTGCGGGTGCCCGGGTCTACGGCGCCGCGAAAGGTGCCCAGCGCCACCTCATAGTCGTTGCGCGTGTCGATCAGCGCCACATCCGGCGCGGCGATCAGGGCGTTCCAGTCGCGCGGCGCCACATAATGCCCGGCCGCGGCGCGCGGGTCGATGCCCGGCACGCCCATGGTGACGATCTCGCGCTTCAGCTTCACCTTCATCCGGCCGAAGGGCATGGTTTCGGCCGGGCTTTCCTTCCACTCCAGCCCGTCGCAGCCGGGCAGGGCGCGGACATGGGCCAGCACCGCGTCCACGCCATCGCGCGGCCCGGCGATGGTGCCGTTGATCCCCTCGGTCGCCAGCAGAAGCGAGCCCTTGACCCCGGCCGCAAGGCACAGGTCCAGAAGCGGCCCGCGCAGCGCGGCCGGGTCGTCGAACCGGGTGAAATGGTAGAGCGCGGCAACGGTCAGCATCCGCCCCGCATAGCCCCGCCCGTGCCGCAGGACAAGCCGGCGCTCAGCCGTCCCGCCGCGCCGCCGCCAGGCCCAGCCCCTCGGCCACCGCCGAAAAGGCGCCGGCCTGCACCAGATGCGCCGCCGGCAGCGCTGCCGCCACCGCGCGGCGCACACCGCCGATCAGCCCCGAACCGCCCACCATGATGACCTGCCCCACATCGCCGGGCGACACCCCCGCCGCGGCCAGGGTCAGCAGCGCGTGTTCGGCGATCGCGGCCGCGAAGGGCGCGACCTCGGCCTCCATCGCCGCGTTGGACAGGGGCTTCACCAGCCCCGGCTCGGCCACCGTCAGGTCGATCCGGCCCGCCCCGCCGTTCGCGGCGATCTTCGCCCGCTCGACCGCAAAGGCGATGTCGTGGCCGGTCTCGTCGCGCAGCACCGTTGCCAGCCGGCGGAAGGGCCGCGGGTCGACCGCGACCTTGACCATCTCGGCCGCATCGCGCCGCACCTCGGGCGTGTAAAGGAAGGCGATCTTCTCCCACGTCGCCAGATCCTGGAACAGCGCCACGGGCGCCGCCATCCGCTGCCCGCCGAACACCGCCGCCAGATCGTGCCCCAGCCCCAGTTCCGGCATCGCCTGCGCCAGCGAAATGGCCCGGTCGAAATCGGTGCCGCCGATGCGCAGCCCGCGGCTGGCCAGAACCTGCATCGCGGCGCCCTGCCGGAACAGGGTAAAGTCCGACGTGCCGCCGCCGATGTCGACGACCAGCGCCAGCCCGTCGCCCGCCGCCCCGGCGGCCAGGGCCGCCGCCTCGGGTTCATGCAGGAAATCGACGCCGGCAAAGCCTGCCGCGCGATAGCAGGCGGCAAGGTCGGCCTCGGCCGCCCGGTCGCGCGCGGGGTCGGCGTGAAACAGCACGGGCCGGCCGGAAAGCGCATGGGTGAAGACCAGCCCCGTCTGCGCCTCGGCCCGCGCCTTCACCGTGGCAAGAAAGGCGGCGACCACCTCGACCAGCGTCATCTGCCGGTTCAGCAGCTGCCGCTTCTCGGCCATCAGCGGCGTGCCCAGCACCCGCTTCAGGGCCCGCATGAACCGCCCCTCGCGCCCGCCGGTCAGCGCGGCAACGGCGGCATGGCCGAAGACCATCTCGCGCGCGGCATAGTCAAGGAACACCGCCGTCGGCACCACATCGCGCCCGTCTTCCAGCGGGATGACGAACGGGCGCCCGCCGACAGCCACCGCCGCCGCGGTGTTGGACGTGCCGAAATCCACCCCCAGCGTCGCCATCCCGTCCCCCTGCCGAAAGGCGCCGCAGCTACCCTGTCCGCGAAGCCGGGGCAAGCCCCCGCGGCGGTCCGGCGCTTGACGCCCGGCCGGCGGGAACCTACCCCTTCGTCAAGGGTTTCCCCCGAACGTCCCAGGCCGAAGGAGGCCCCGATGCGCGAAGCCAACGAAGCCCTGATCGTGATCGACGTCCAGAACGATTTCTGCCCCGGCGGCGCGCTGGCGGTTCAGGGCGGCGATGCCATCGTTCCCGGCATCAACGCGCTGATGGACGACTTCCCGACCGTCGTCCTGACCCAGGACTGGCATCCCGCGAACCACGCGTCCTTCGCCGCGAACCATCCGGGGGCCGAACCGTTCAGCGTGACCAACATGCCCTATGGCCCGCAGGTGCTGTGGCCCACCCATTGCGTCATCGGCACCCCCGGCGCGGCCTTTCACCCCGGCCTGCGCACCGATCCGGCGCAGCTGGTGATCCGCAAGGGGTTCCGCCCCGGCATCGACAGCTATTCGGCGTTCTTCGAGAATGACCGGACCACCCCCACCGGGCTGGAAGGCTATCTCGACAGCCGCGGCATCACCATCCTGACCATGGTCGGGCTGGCCACCGACTATTGCGTCGCCTATTCGGCGCTGGATGCGGTGAAGCTGGGCTTCAAGGTGGCGGTGCGCCGCGACCTTTGCCGCGCCATCGACCTGAACGGTTCGCTGGAAGAGGCGCGGGCCCAGATGATCGGCGCCGGCGTGGTGCTTGCCGAGGCCTGAGCCGGCGGCTGGACAGGGCAGGCCCGGCTTGCTTTAACGGCTCATCCGCCTGCAGGAGGCCCGCATGGTCGACATCGCCACCCGTGTCCACAATCACAACTGGAAGATCGACCCGGTCGTCCGGTCGCTGATCGACACGGACTTCTACAAGCTTCTGATGTGCCAGTCGATCTTCCGCAACCGGCCCGGAACCGACGTGACCTTCAGCCTGATCAACCGCACCACCAAGGTGCGGCTGGCCGATCTGGTGGACGAAGGCGAATTGCGCGAACAGCTTGACCATGTCCGCAGCCTCTCGCTCCGCCGGGGGGAAAGCACCTGGCTGCGCGGCAACACCTTCTATGGCAAGCGGCAGATGTTCCGCTCCGACTTCATGGAATGGTTCGAGAAGCTGCGCCTGCCCCCCTACCATCTGGAAAAGCGCGACGGCCAGTTCGAGCTGACCTTCGAAGGCAAATGGCCCGAGGTCATGCTGTGGGAAATCCCGGCGCTGGCGGTGATGATGGAACTGCGCAGCCGCGCCGTCCTGAAGGACATGCGGAAGTTCGAACTGCAGGTGCTTTATGCCCGCGCCATGGCCCGCCTGTGGGAAAAGATCGAACGGCTGCAGGGCATCGACGGCCTTCGGATCGCCGATTTCGGCACGCGGCGGCGGCATGGCTACCTGTGGCAGGACTGGTGCGTGCAGGCGATGCAGGAAGGGCTGGGCGACCGCTTCACCGGCACGTCCAACTGCCTGATCGCGATGAAGCGCGACATCGAGGCGATCGGGACGAACGCCCACGAACTGCCGATGGTCTATGCGGCGCTTGCGCGCGACGATGCGGAACTGGCGCAGGCGCCCTATCAGGTGCTGGCCGACTGGCATGACGAACACGACGGCAACCTGCGCATCATCCTGCCCGACACCTACGGGACCGAAGGGTTCCTGCGCCGCGCGCCCGACTGGCTGGCCAGCTGGACCGGCATCCGCATCGACAGCGGCGATCCGGCGGCGGCGGCGGAAATCGCCATCCGCTGGTGGAAGGAGCGCGGCGAAGACCCGACGAAGAAGCTGGTCATCTTCTCGGACGGGCTGGACGTCGACACGATCGAACGGCTGCAGCTCCGGTTCCGCGGCCGGGTGAAGGTGTCCTTCGGCTGGGGCACCAACCTGACGAACGATTTCCGCGGCTTCGTGCCGGGCGACGCGCTGGCGCCGTTCAGCCTGGTCTGCAAGGCGGTGTCGGCGAACGGCAGGCCCACGGTCAAGCTTTCCGACAACCCCAACAAGGCCATGGGCCCCAAGGCCGAGATCGAGCGCTACAAGCGCGTCTTCGGCGTCGGCGAACAGGCCGCGGCCGAGGTTCTGGTCTAAAGGCCCAGCCGCCGCGCGCAGCCGACGGCGCGGGCGATGTGGCGGGGAACGACCGGATCGTCGGGCCGCAGCCGGGGCATCATCCAGCCGACGCTGGCGCAGCAGCGGGCCAGCGTCATCGCCTCGACCATGTCGCGGTCCTTGGTCCCGTAGCCGTCCATCAGCGCATCGCGGATGTCGGCATGGGCGGGTTCGGCAAGGTTCTGGCTCAGGCAGGTGCCCAGGTCGTAGAGGGGATAGCCCCAGCCGGAATCGTCGAAGTCGATCAGGGCAAGCGCCGCGCTGTCGACAAGGACATTCTCGCGCAGGACATCGGCGTGGATCAGGCCGGGCCTACCCATGGCTGCCAGCCGCGCGTCAAGGAACGCGCGGGCGGCGCGCAGCACGGCGCGGTCTTCGGCGCTGGCCGCCGGATGGTCCCAGAACCGCCCCCAGAACGGCGCCTCGCCCACCAGTCCTGCACGATCCCATCGCGGGCGATTGAAATCCGGCGGCAGGGTCAGCCCCGCCGTCACCTCATGCACCTGCCGGACCAGCGCCCCCAGCGCGCGATGCCGGTCGAGCAGCACGGGCAGCGGCAGGCGGAAGGGAACCCCGGCCTCGCCCAGCGCCTCACCCGGCAGCCATGTGACGGCCGAGGCGACGCGGCCGGTCGAGAGCTGAACGAGATGGCCGCCCGACCGCGCCGGCAGCGCCGCCGGAACCGGAACGCCGCGTTCGGCCAGCGCGCTGCACCACCAGAGTTCCGACCGGATCGCCGCCGCCGACTGATAGCCCGGCCGGTGCAGCCGCAGGGCCGCCCGCGCGCCGGACGGAAGCCGCATCTCATGGACCGCATTCTCGCGGTTGCGGATCATCCGCACCGGCGTGGCGCCCCAATGCGCGGCGGCCTCGTCGACCTCGGTCACTCGTCTTCCTCGATCTTGCCGCGCAGTGCCTTGACGCCGCCGCGCACCGTCTTGGCCTGCAGCCGACGCCGCTGGCTGCCGGCGGTGGGCTTGGTCGCGATGCGCCGCTTGGGGGTCACCAGCGCGGCGCGGATCAGTTCGACCAGCCGCTCGCGGGCGATGTCGCGGTTGCGCGCCTGGCTGCGGGTTTCGTCCACCTGCAGGACGATGGCGCCCTCGGTCGTCCAGCGCCGCCCGGCCAGCCGCTTCAGCCGCGTCTTCACCGGCGGCGGCAGGTGGGGCGACCGCTCGGCCTCGAACCGCAGTTCGACCGCGGTGGAAACCTTGTTCACGTTCTGCCCGCCGGGGCCCGAGGCGCGGACAAAGCTTTCGCTCAGTTCCCAGTCGGCGATGGCAAGGGTTTCGGTGACATGCAGCATGCCGCGACGCTAGCGGAAGGTGCGGCCGCCTGCCAGACAAGAGAAAGGGCCGCCGTTGCGGCGACCCTTCCCGAGTTCCAAGGAGATGGGCCAGTTAGGGATTGGCGGCCCAACCAGTGGTCTGTTGTCCAAGGGGCTGCCCCTAGAAAACACTCCTCCTGACTGTCCCGACACCTCTCTCCAATATCCCTCTAGACACTGGATCACCTCCTTTCAAAGATTGCCGATGGATTCAGCGTTGCACAGATTTTGTGTTTGTCAAAACAATTCACGCAATCCGTGCCGTCAGTTTTCCGACAATGATGCGGAAAGGCACAAGTGCCGCCAGGGCGAGTGCAATTTTCACGCACCAGTCGCCCAAGGCCAGCGAAACCCAGAACGGCGCCACGGGCCCGACCCCCAGAAGCGGCGCCGGTTCGGCCGCCCAGGACACATCCACCGCGGGTTCAAGGAAGGTGAACATCGCGGCGAAGGCGATGGAAAAGAAGATCACCGTGTCGATGGTCGAGGAGACGAAGGTCGACACCAGCGGCGCCTTCCACCAGACATCGCGGCGCAGCCGGGCAAAGATGCTGACATCGGTCATCTGCGCCACCAGATAGGCCAGGCCCGACCCCAGCGCGACGCGCAGCGTCACCAGCGGGCCGAATTCGCCCTGGATCTGCGTGCCGATCAGCGAACACAGGATGCCGGTGACGAAACCGGCGATGACAACACGGCGCGCGGCCGGCGCGCCCTGCAGGCGGTTCACCAGATCGCCCACCAGAAAGGCGAAGGGATAGGTCAGCGCCCCCCAGGTCAGGAACGGACCAAGGGGGAACTGCACAAGGATGTTCGAGGCCAGCACGATGGCGGCCATGGCGATGATGCCGGGCAGAAGGCGGTTCATGGATCGGTTTTCCGTTTTGGCAAGGTTGCGGAGACTTGGCCCCCTGCCTCTGGAACGGCGGCAAGGGGACGGCGCGCCTTAGACCCGGCGCGGGCCGGCGTCAACGGTCCAGCCGATACTCGACAATCTCGTTGCGCTGGTAGAACAGGAAATTGTCGTCGGCGATCATCGTCAGCCGGATGCTGCCGGTGGCGTCGGCCCAGACGGCGATGCTTTCCAGGTTGTCGTGCAGGCCCGGCGGGCTTTCCATCACCGTCACCGGCGTGACCCGGTTTTCGGCATCGACCGCAGCCACATCCACCGCCCGCACGCGCGAGGCAAAGCCGCCCATGCCCAGGAACTTGCGTTCCAGGATGTAAAGCCGCCCGTCCGGTCCGAAATCGGCGCCGACCGGCAGGAAGCCGTTGCTGCGAGGAAGCGAGAAGACATGCGTCCATTCCGTGCCGTCGAACCGCAGCACCGGGACCGGCCGGCTGGCAAGCGAGCCGCCTTCGGGCATGGTGTAAAGCCGGCCCTGCGCATCCACCGCCAGCGCCTCAAGCGCGCCGTTTATCGGGAAGCGGGCGAAATACCTGTGTTCGGGCAGCCTTTCGCTGGGCCCGCCCAGCGCCGGATAGCGCTGGACGCGGGCATCGCCCTCGAACGAGACATAGGCCGTGCCGTCCGGGGCGATGGCCAGCCCCTCGCTGTCATTCAGCCCGGCGCTTGGCCACGCCCCTTCGGTTGCCAGAAGCGGCCGCACCGGCCCCGCCTCGACCGCCGCTATCCGGCCGTCCGCGTCGCGGATCACCTGCCCGCTGGTCCAGCCGCCACGGTCCGACAGCACGGTGATGCCGGTGCCGTCATCCGAAAGCTCGATGCCGGAGAAGCCGCCGAAATGCGGATCGTCCGGGCTGGTCCAGCGGAACGACCACAGATAGCCCGGCGGCAGCTGCGGCGTGGCCGCGCTTTGCAGCCCGCCCAGCAGCACCACCGCCAGCCCTAGTCCGAGGCGAGTACGTCTTGGCATTGCTTGGGCAGGTCGGCCATGGTGAATTCGCGCGGGCCTTTCTTGCGCGGCGCCTCGGGGTCTTCGGGTTTCGCGCCCGGCTTCGGCGGATTGAGGTAGTCGGTCACCCACCAGGTCAGCGTATCGTCACAGCCGTCGCCGCCGTTCGACAGGTCGGCGACCGTGGGTGTCTGCGTCTCGCACTGGCGCGCGCCCTTGGGGCATTTCAGCCGCACGTGGAAATGCGTGTCATGCCCGGCGACCGGCCTGATCTTCTGCAGCCATTTCTTGTCGCCCGCCTTGGCGGTCTTGCAGATTTCGATCTTGATCGCGGCGGCCACGAAGATGCGGTCCACCCGCGGGTCCGATGCGGCGGTCTTCAGCAGCGCCCGCGCCTTCGGCCCCCAGCTGCCGGTGACCGACCGCTGGTCGGCCGAGCGCATCGGGATGGACGAGATATCCTCGCGTTCCTTGACCGACAGGTTCAGCCGCTTGGGCGCCAGCCACCAGATGTCGGCATCCAGCCCGATCTGGTGGCTGGCGTGTCCGCTGGTCATCGGTCCGCCGCGCGGCTGGCTGATGTCGCCGATGTACAGCCCCTTGCCCCAGCCAAGGGCCTTGGCATTCGCCGAAAGCTCCATCAGGAATTCGACCATCACCGGATGGCCGAAGTTGCGGTTCCGCGACAGGCGCATCGCCTGCCATGTCGGCCCCGTCTCGGGCAGTTCCATCAGCCCGGCGGCGCAGCCCCGCGCATAGGAACCGATCGGCATCGGCCTCTGCTGGCTGGGCTGGCCATGCGCGCCGAACAGCTTGTTCGCCAGTTTCTCGGCCATGGCCGGCGCGGGCGCCAGCATCAGGGCGCAGAGAAGGGCGCGAAGGATCATGCGGGCTGCTCGCCTTTCGGATTGACCCACACTAGCAGGATAAGCCCGATCAGGAACAGCCCGATCAGCGGCGAAATGCCGATACGCTGGTTGCCGCTGATGTCGGTCGCCAGGGCGATCAGCGCCGGTGACAGGAAACTCGCCACCTTGCCCGACAATGCGAAAAGGCCGAACGCCTCGGTCGCCAGTTCCGGCGTGGTGTGGCGGACCATCATCGTCCGGCTGGCCGCCTGCAGCGTTCCCCCCGCCGCGCCGATCAGCGCCCCGCAGCCAAAGAGGATGCGGTCCGACGCATTCGACGCCGGATCAAGCGCGATGCCCCAGACCTGTTCGCGCGTCATGCCGACGATGACGATGCAGACAAGGATCAGCACCACGATCGAGACCGAGATCACCGGCTTCGGCCCCCAGCGCCGGTCGGCCCTTCCGCCCAGCCAGGCCGCCACCATCGCCGCCACCGCGCCGACGATGCCGAAAATGCCGATCTGGATGATCGACCATCCCAGAACGCCCGAGGCATAGACACCGCCGAAGCCGTAAAGCGCGTTCAGCGCATCGCGGTAGAAGAGCGACGAGGCCAGATAGGCCGAAAGGCTCTGCCGGAAGCGCAGCGACGCCAGAAGATCGCGGAGCGAGGCCATGGCGCGACCGATGTGCAGCCCCTGCGCCGGCATCCTGGGTTCCTTCACCCAGAGGAAGAACGGCACCATGAAGACGATATACCAAAGCGCGGTGAACGGCCCCACCGCCCGCGTGCCCTCGCGCGCCTCGGCATCCAGGCCGAACAGGGGGGCAAGGCCCAGCAGCGTCGTCCCGGTCTCGCCGCCTTCGGCCAGGAACAGCAGCATCACGATCAGCGCCAGCAGCCCGCCGAGATAGCCGAAGGCAAAGCCCGAACCGGATATCGCGCCAAGGTCATCGTGGTCCGACAAAGTGGGCATCAGCGCGTTGGTGAAGATCGTGGCGAATTCCATGCCGATGAAGCCGACGCCGAAGAAGACCACGGCCCAGAGCAGCACCCCGCCCTCGCCCCCCGGGGCGACCCACCACAGCGACCACGCGCCGACGACGTAGAAGACCGAGAAGACCCAGACCCACACCAGCCTGCGCCCGGTGGAATCTGCGATGGCGCCAAGGATCGGCGCCAGGATCGCGATGATGATCGAGGCGATGGCCAGACCCCAGCCCCAGTAGCTTTGCGCCGCCGCCGCGGCCGCATCGGCATCAAGCCCCTGGCCCATGTAGTAGCCGCGCGCCACTTCGGCGAAATAGGGGCCGAAGACGAAGGTCAGCAAGAGCGTGTTGTAGGGCTGGCTGGCCCAGTCGAAGAAATACCAGCCCCAGATGCGTTTGCGCGCGTCGACCATGCCTGCCCCCGTTGGCCCTGTCCGGCCGTTGCGGCGGAGTGAAGCCGCAAACGCCCGGCCGCGCAAGCCGCGTCAGGCCCCCGTGTCGGCCATCGGCGGCCAGGGCCGGGCCTGTTCCGCCGCGATCCAGGCGGTCACCCAGCCGGGCAGGGCCGGGCTTTCCGCCGGCAGGCCCAGCGCCGCGGCCATTTCCGATGGCGGCAGGATCCCCCTGCGGCCCCGGGTCATCGCCATCCGGATCAGCACATGCGAGGCGCATTCGCCCGCCCGCCACATGCTCTGCTCGAAATAGGTGAAGCGGTCGTCCCAGCCGATCATCCGCGTCCGCATCTCGAACGTCTGGAACGAGGTGATGCGGCGGCGGTAGCGGACCGAGGCGCCGGCCACCGCGCCGCCCCAGCCCCTTTCGCGCGCGATCCGCGTCACCCCGGTCAGGTTGCCCAGGGGAATCCGCCCCAGGTCATACAGTGTGAGCGTGCGGCCGTTGTTCAGTTCAAGGAACGGGTCGATGTCCCAGGGCCAGCAGCGATGGGTGCTGACATGGGTGTCGAACGGGCCAAGCTTCGGGCCGTTGCGGAACTTAATCAGCTCCTTGAACAGGCGGAACCAGGGATACATGCGCGCCTCCTTTGCGCCTCGCTGGGCTTTCGGCGCGCCAAGGTCAAGCATGACCCTGCGTAGGGATTGCCCTTCGCCGGCCCGCGCGCTACCTCTCGGGCAGTTGCGGAACGGGAAGAGAGATGACCTCGCTGATCCAGATCCTGATGCTGATCCTTGACGTGGTCTATTACGTCATCCTTGCACATGTGATCATGTCCTGGCTGATCAACTTCCAGGTCCTGAACCTGCGCCAGCCCATCGTCGCCCAGATATGGGACGGGCTGAACCGGATGCTTGAACCGCTCTACGGCCAGGTGCGGCGTTTCCTGCCCCGCACCTCGGGCATCGACTTTGCGCCGCTGGTCGTGCTGATCGCGGTGATCGCGCTTCGCATCGTGCTGATCAACAACTTCGCCTATCGCTGATGCCTGACCCCGCCGCGCTGCTGGCCCGGGTCTTCGGATTCCCCGGCTTCCGGCCCGGTCAGGAAGAGATTGTCGCCTCGGTCCTGGCGGGGCGGAACACGCTTGCCATCATGCCCACCGGCGGCGGCAAGTCGCTTTGCTACCAGCTGCCCGCGCTCTGCCGCGACGGCGTGACGGTGGTCATCTCGCCCCTCATCGCGCTGATGCGCGATCAGGTCCGCGCCTTGCGCGCCGCCGGGGTTGAGGCCGGCGCCCTGACATCGGGCAATACCGAGGCCGAGACGGAAGAGGTGTTCGCCGCGCTGGACGACGGGCGGATGAAGCTTCTCTACATGGCGCCCGAACGGCTGGCCGGGGCGGCGACGCTGCCGCTTCTTCGCCGGATCGGCACCACGCTGATCGCCGTGGACGAGGCGCATTGCGTTTCGCAATGGGGCCACGACTTCCGCCCCGACTACCTGCGTATCGGCGACCTGCGCCGCGCCTTGGGCGTGCCGGTCGCCGCCTTCACCGCCACGGCGGATGAGGAAACCCGGGCCGAGATCGTGGCGCGGCTTTTCGGCGGGGCCGCGCCGGAAACCTTCCTGCGCGGCTTCGACCGGCCGAACATCCACCTGGCCTTTGCGGCGAAGGATTCCCCGCGCGACCAGATCCTGCGCTTTGCCGCGGCAAGGAAGGGCCAGTCCGGCATCGTCTATTGCGGCACCCGCGCCAAGACCGAGACGCTGGCCGGTGCCCTGCGCGCCGCCGGCCACACCGCGCTGGCCTATCACGGCGGGATGGAGGCCGACGACCGCCGCCTTGTCGAAACAAGGTTCCAGCGCGACGACGGGCTGATCGTGGTCGCGACGGTCGCCTTCGGCATGGGGATCGACAAGCCTGATATCCGCTGGGTCGCCCATGCCGACCTGCCGAAGTCGATCGAAAGCTACTATCAGGAAATCGGCCGCGGCGGCCGCGATGGCGCGCCGGCCGAAACGCTGACGCTTTATGGCGCCGACGACATCCGCTATCGCCGCCAGCAGATCGACGAAGGCGTCGCGCCGATGGAGCGCAAGCAGGCCGACCACGGCCGGCTGAACGCGCTTCTGGGTCTGGCCGAGGCGACGGGATGCCGTCGCCAGGTTCTCTTGCGCTACTTCGGCGAGGAGGCCGCCCCCTGCGGCAACTGCGATCTCTGCGACCGGCCGGCCGAGGTGTTCGACGCGACCGACGCGGTCAGGAAGGCGCTTTCCGCCGTCCTGCGCACCGGCGAAAGCTTCGGCGCCGGCCACCTGACCGATATCCTGACCGGCACCCTGACCGACAAGGTCCGCGACCGCCGGCATGACCAGCTGCCCACCTTTGGCGTCGGGCGGGAACTCTCGCGCGCGCAATGGGGCGCGGTCTTCCGGCAGATGATGGGGCGCGATCTTGTCCGCCCGGACCCCGAACTCCACGGCGCCCTGCGGATGACCGACGCCGCCCGCCCCGTCCTGCGCGGCGAGGTGCCGGTGATCCTGCGCAAGGACGGGCTGCAGGCCGGCGCGAAGGCCCCCGCCCGCGCGATGGTCGCGGACGAGGACGCGCCGCTTCTGGCCGCGCTGAAGGCCCGCCGTCGCGAACTGGCGGAACGCGCCGCGGTGCCGGCCTATGTGGTCTTTGCCGACCGGACGCTGATCGAGATGGCGGAACGGCGGCCGCAGACGCTTGACCAGATGGCGGGGATCACCGGCGTCGGCGCGAAGAAGCTGGAAAGCTACGGCCCCGCCTTCCTTGAGGTGATCCTTGGCGGTGCGGCCGATACCATCCACCCCGCGCGGATGGCGCTGGCGGGCCGGGTCGAGGGCGCGGTTTTCGACCGGCTAGCTGCGGCGCAGCAGCGGCTGCAGCGTGGTGCCGACGGCACGGAAAAGCCGCTCAGCTGCACCCAGTCGACGCTGCGCCAGATCGCCGAGCGCCGGCCCCGCACCCTGGCCGAGATCGAGCGGCTTCCCGGCATGGGGGCGCAGAAAGCCGAACGCTTCGGCGCCGCCTTCCTGGACATCCTGCACGACCGCGTGGGCCAGTAGCCCTGCGGCGGCGCGGCCCCCCGGCCGACCTCAGGCGGCGGTGTGGTCCGCTTCGGCAATCGGCCGGGCGACCCCGGGGCTGAACGCGGCCAGCGCCTCGACGATGGCCGCGCGGCGGAGCGGCTTGGTCATGTAGCGGTCGATCCCGGCGGCAAGGATCGCCTCGGCGTCGCCCTCCATCGCATGCGCGGTCAGCGCCACGATCGGCACATGCGCGCCGCCCTTGCCCTCGGCCGCGCGGATGGCGCGGGCGGCCTCCTTGCCGTCCATCTCGGGCATGGAAATGTCCATGAAGATCAGGTCGGGCCGGAAGCTTTCCCACAGCGCCACCGCCTCGCGCCCGTTGGCGGCGAAGGCCAGGTCGATGTCGAGGCCCCGCACCATCTTCTGGAAGACCAGCCGGTTGGTCTGGTTGTCCTCGGCGGCAAGGACGCGCATCGGCCGCCGTTCGACCGGGCCCGACAGCAGCAGCGGCGGCGGCGCGGGCGGCGGCACGGCGGCGACCGGCACGGCGATGTCGCGCAGGCGCCGGTAGAGCTCGGCCCGAAGGACCGGCTTCTGCACGATCGCGTCGATCGCTGCCGCGCCGCCGCTGCCGCGCATCCCGGCCGGGTTCGATGTCAGCAGCAGCACCGGCATCCGGTGGCCCAGCTCGCGCAGCCGGCAGGCCAGCGTCGCGCCGTCCATCCCCGGCATCTCGTGATCGGTCAGCACCGCATCGAAGGGGGCCTCGTCCCGCACGGCCTCAAGCGCCTCATCCCCCGACCGGCACAGCCTGACGGCAATCCCGCAGGGCGCCAGCTGCCGTTCCAGGATGGTGCGGTTGATGAAAAGATCGTCCACCACCAGCAGCCGGCGAAGCGTGACCGGCGGCCGCGCCGGCAGGTCTTCCTCGGCCACCGGCAGGGTCAGGCGGAACCCGAAGGCCGACCCCCGGCCTTCCTCGCTGTCGACCCAGACCGCACCCCCCATGCATTCGACCAGCCGGCGCGTGATCGCCAAGCCAAGCCCGGTACCCTCGAACCGGCGGTTGCGTTCGTCGTCCACCTGGTTGAACTCGCCGAAGATGTGGTCAAGGTGCCGGGGCGCGATGCCGATGCCGGTATCCTCGACCGTGACATGCAGCTGCTGGCGGCCGCTCGCGGTCTCGATCCCTACGACGCGGGTCAGCACATGGCCGCTGTCGGTGAACTTCACCGCATTGCCGATCAGGTTGGTCAGCACCTGCCTGAGCCGCCCCGGATCGCCGACATAGCGGGTGGGCAGGAACATGTCGTAGTCGATCATCAGGTCGATGCCCTTCTCCCGCGCCCGCGGTTGCAGCAGCATCGTCACCTCGTGGATCGTCCGCTCCAGATCGAAGGGCTCGGGGTGCAGCGTCATCCGCTCGGCCTCAAGCTTGGAATAGTCGAGGATGTCGTTGATGATCACCAGCAGCGCCTCGCCCGAGGACCGGATCGTGTCGGCGAAAAGCCTCTGCTCCTCGGTCAGGTCGGTGTCGCAGAGAAGATCGGCCATGCCGACCACGCCGTTCATCGGCGTCCTGATCTCGTGGCTCATGTTGGCAAGGAAGGCGGATTTCGCGCGGTTCGCGGCTTCGGCCGCGCGGCGGGCATCCTCCAGCGCCGCCCGCTGCTCGCGTATCTGGGTGATGTCGGTGCGCAGCCCGACGCGGCCGCCGTCCGGGGTGGCATGGTCCTGCTCGCGGATCCAGCGCCCGTCGGCCAGCCGGGATTCGCTGGCCACCTTGGCCTCGCGCAACTGGCGCAGCCGGTTCGCCAGCCAGTGTTCCTCGCGCCCCCGCGCCTCGGGGACATGGCCGTTCTTCAGGCCGTGGCGCAGCAGTTCCTCGAATGTGGTGCCGGGCACCATCACCGGGGCGCTGTCGGGAAACATGTCGCGGTATCGCTGATTGAAGGCCAAGAGCCGTTCCTCCCTGTCGAAAAGCACAAAAGCATCGGGCAGCGCCTCGATCGCGGCCCAGATGCGCATCTGTTCGGTGATGTCGACGACCAGGCTGACCATGTCGCCGTCGCGCGCGCGCCGGTCGGTCACCCTGATCCAGCGGCCGCTGGCCAGCCTCACCGTCTCGGTCACCGCGCCGTCTTCTTCCAGCCGGGCGGTCATCCGGGCGATCCAGCGCTCACACTCCTCGCCCTGGAAGTCGATCAGCCCGGCCCGGGCGACGCGGGCGATCAGCTCGGGATAGGTCGCCCCCGGCTCGATGCCGTTTTCGGTGAAAAGCGCGCGATAGGCCTGGTTCGTCGTCACCAGCCGCAGCGATGCGTCGAACACCGCGAACCCGTCGCGGATCGTGTCGATGGAATCCCAAAGCCGCCGCTCGGCCATCACGGCGGCGGTATGGGCCGCTTCCAGATCGCGCAGGAAGCGCAGGTTCTGGTCCTTCAGCGTCTCGGCCTCGGACCGGGCGGTGCGCGCCACCTCGCGCTGTTCGACGATCTGGTCGGACAGCGCCCGCGCGTGCAGCGACAGCTTTTCGTTCGCGGCGAAAAGCTCGCGCGTCTTGTGCTCCAGCAGCCGTTCGGCCGCCAGCCGCGCGCGCCTTTCCCGTGCAAGCCTTTCCGTCAGGTCCATCACCCGCCCTTGGCCGACTTTCTGTCGCGGAACCGGGCGGGATGTGGCCGGAAAGGCCGCCACGTCCGGTTTTCACGACTACAGTCGCCGCCCCGGGTGAACCAACACTTAACGGCGACGGGCGCCGAGACGCCTTGCCGGAATCTGCGCTGCGTGCAAGGCTTCCGGCCATATGTGACAGGAGGATTTTCGATGGGTCGTTTTGCCAAGGCCGCCATTGCGGCCCTGTTCCTGGCGCTTCCCGGTCTGGCCGCCGCGCAGGACCTGATTCCCGGGAAACGGACCGTCGTCACCCAGGATGCCGACCTGCCCGGCGGCGACATATCCTCGATCTTCGACACCAGCCACGAGGCCTGCGAACGCGCCTGCCTCGCCAACACCCGCTGCGATGCCTATACCTACAATGGCCGGAACGGCAGCTGCTTCCTGAAATCCGGGCCGGGCGAACCCGCCTTCTACCAGGGCGCGATGTCGGGCCATGTCGTGCCGGGCGATGCCGCGCTGATCACGGGCGCGCCGGCGCTGCGCGCCGATCTGGGCTTCGTCTTCGACTACGAGATGACCAATGCCTATGACATGGCCGCCACCATGGGCCGGACCCATACCACCGGGCAATGGACGGCCGAGGAACACATGCAGGCCGCCGCCGAGAACGAGGCGCAGGCGAACTGGGTGATGGCGACGGCCTTCACCGGCGCGGCGCTGAACATCACCGATGGCGCGGACCTCTGGCTGGAATACGCCCGCCGCGCCTTCGAGGCGTCGAAGCAGGACGGCAACGACCGCTACTGGTATGAGAACCGCGCCTTCCTGGCCACGGTGAACGCCTATATCCGCGCCGCAAGCCCGGCGCTGCGCCATACGATCCTTGTGCAGATGGCCGAGGTGCAGGAACGCATGGGCCGCGGCCGCGACATGGTTCAGGCGCTGCGGCTGGCGCAATCGCTGCAGAACCGCGCCGACACCGCCGCCCTGCTGGACGATGCGATCGGTAAATACGGCTTCCGCATCACCGACAATATCGTCGAGGCCGACCTTGCCCGCCCGCGCATCTGCGCGACCTTCTCGGAACCGCTGGTTTCGGCGGGGGTGGACTATTCCACCTTCGTGCAGGTGCCCGAAGCCGGGATGGCCGTTGAAATCGCCGGATCGCAGCAGCTTTGCGTCACCGGCATCGCCCATGGCGCGCGCTACAGCGTGACCTTCCGCGAAGGTCTGCCTGCCGCCGACGGCCAGGTTCTGGCCAAGGACGTGGACCTGTCGCTTTACGTCCGCGACCGCAACCCCGGCGTCAGCTTCCCGGGGCGCGGCTACGTTCTGCCGAACCTTGCCGATGCGGCGCTGCCCGTCCAGACGGTGAACACCGACAAGCTTGACCTCACCCTTTACCGGGTGACGGACAGGAACATGCTGCGCGCCATGCAGAACGGCTATTTCAGCTGGCCCATGTCCGAATACGACGCCCCCTATTTCGGCGATGAGATCGGCGAGGTCATCTGGAACGGCAAGGCCACCGTCACCCAGGAGGTGAACAAGGACATCACCACCCGCCTGCCGATGGCCGAGGCGCTTAAGGACCGCGATGCCGGCATCTATGTGCTGAAGGCCGGCGTGCCGGGCGTCGATCCCTATACCATCCCCGCGGCATGGCAGTGGTTCGTCGTCTCCGACCTTGGCCTGACCACGATGAACGGCGTCGACGGGCTGCATGTTTTCGTCCGCAGCCTTTCCGACGCCGCCGCCAAGCCCGGCCTGACGGTCGAGCTTCTGAACCGTGCCAATGCCGTCCTTGGCACGGCGGTGACCGACGATCAGGGCCACGCCCGCTTTGACGCCGGGCTGACGCGGGGCACCGGCGCCTCGGCCCCGGCCATGGTCGTGGCCCGGGATGGCGATGCCGACATCGTCTTCCTTTCGCTGACCGACCCGGGGTTCGACCTGTCGGACCGCGGGGTGGAAGGCCGCGAACCGGCCCCGCCGGTCGACGTGTTCCTGACCACCGACCGCGGCGCCTATCGCGCGGGGGAAACGGTCTATGCCACCGCCCTTGCCCGCGATCCCAGGGCCGATGCGGTTGAGGGCCTGCCGCTGACCGCCGTGCTGATCCGCCCCGACGGCGTGGAATATTCGCGCCAGCTGGTCGCGGATTCCGGCGCCGGCGGCCATGTGTTCCAGATGCCCGTCGCCGGCACCGCGCCGCGCGGCGTCTGGTCGATCCACGTCCTTGCCGATCTTGAGGCGCCGCCGCTGGCGATCCAGACCTTCCTTGTCGAGGATTTCCTTCCCGAACGGATCGACTTTGCCCTGACCTTCGGCGACGGGCCGCTGTTGATGGGCGACGAACTGCCCGACCTGCAGGTGGCGGCGAAATACCTTTTCGGCGCACCGGGCGCCGGCCTTGCCATCGAGGGCGAGGTTCTTCTCCGCGCCGCCGGCGGCCTGCCCGAATTCCCGGGCTATGTCTTCGGCCGGCAGGATCAGCCCTTCAGCGCCCGCATGGACACGCTGCCCGCGACCGAGACGGATGCCGACGGCAACGCCCTGGTCGAGGTCTATCTTCCCGACGCCAGCAATGCCGGCCGCCCGCTTGAGGCGGTCCTGACCGTCCGCGTCGCCGAAGGCTCGGGCCGCCCGGTCGAACGGCGGCTCAGCCAGCTGGCGATTCCGGCCGAACCGATGATCGGCATCCGCCCGCTTTTCGACGGCGTGGCCGGCGAAGGGACCGAGGCGCGCTTCGCCCTTGTCGGGCTCGACTCCGGCCTTGTCCCCGCCGACATGCCGGTGAAATGGCGGCTGAACCGGGTGCAGACCGATTACCAGTGGTATCAGGCCTATGGCTCGTGGAACTGGGAGCCTGTCACCTACCGCAGCCTCGTGGCCGAGGGTGAGGCGCGGCTTTCCGCCACGCCGGCCGAAATCGGCGCCGCGGTCGAATGGGGCGAATACGAACTGATCGTCGAGGCGACCGATGGTTCGCAGGCGGCATCCTCCACCACCTTCTGGGCCGGCTGGTATGCGCCTGCCGACGCCTCGGCCACGCCCGACACGCTGGAACTGTCGCTCGACAAACCCGCCTACCGCTCGGGTGAGACGGCGACGCTGCGCATCGTCCCGCGCGCGGCCGGCACGGCGCTGATCACCGTCCTCTCGAACCGGCTGGTCCACATGCAGGCGGTCGAGGTGACCGAAGGCGAGAACCTTGTCCCCCTGACCGTCACCGACGACTGGGGCGCCGGCGTCTATGTCACCGCCTCGGTCCTGCGGCAGATGGATGTGGCGGCGGGCCGCAACCCGGCCCGGGCGCTGGGCCTTGCCTATGCCAGCATCGACCCGGGCGCCCACGCGCTGACGGCGACGGTGGAAACCGCGCCCGAGGCCGCGCCGCGCGGCCCCTTGGACGTGGCGGTCAAGGTCGACGGCATCCAGCCCGGCGAAACCGCATATGTCACCGTCGCGGCGGTGGATGTGGGCATCCTGAACCTGACCGCCTTCACCCCGCCCGATCCGCAGGATCATTTCTTCGGCCAGCGCAAGCTGGGCGTCGAGATTCGCGATGTCTATGGCCGGCTGATCGACGGGTTGAACGGTGCCGCGGGCGAGGTGCGGTCGGGCGGCGACGCCGGGGCGCAGGCGCGCCTGCAATCCCCCCCGCCGACCGAGGAACTGGTCGCCTACTTCTCCGGCCCCATCCAGGTGGGCGCCGACGGCTATGCCCGCGCCAGCTTCGACCTGCCGTCCTTCAACGGCACGGTCAAGGTGATGGCCGTCGCCTGGTCGAAGACCGGGGTCGGCCAGGCATCCGCCGATGTGCTGGTGCGCGACCCGGTGGTCGTCACCGCCTCGCTTCCGCGCTTCATGGCGCCGGGCGACGAAAGTCGCCTCCTGCTGGAAATCGTCCATGCGACCGGCCCCGCCGGCCGGATGAGCCTCGACGTCTCGGCCAGCGGCGCGGTGCTGGGTGCCGTGCCCTCGGGCCTTGACCTGGCGGAAAAGGCCAAGGCGGTGATCGAGGTGCCGGTGACGGCGGGCGAGGCCGGCCTTGCCACGCTTGAGGTTGCGCTGTCCACGCCCGACGGCAAGGTGCTGCGCAAGACGCTGAACCTGCCCATCCAGGCGAACGACCCCGAAATCGCCAAGATCAGCCGGCTTGACCTGAAGCAGGGCCAGACGCTGACCTTCGATCAGGCAGTCTTTGCCGACATGGTGCCCGGCACCGGCAAGTCGGTCATGGCGATCGGCCCCCTGGCGCGGCTGAACGCGCCCGGCCTGCTGGCCGCGCTGGACCGCTACCCCTACGGCTGCACCGAACAGATGACAAGCCGCGCGCTGCCGCTGCTCTATTTCGACGAAATCGCCCGGGTGATGGACCTGAAAGGGGCCGAGAACATCCAGACCCGCATTGATCAGGCGGTGGCGGAAATCCTGTCGAACCAGGCCAGCGACGGCGGCTTCGGCCTCTGGGGGCCCTATTCCGGCGACCTCTGGCTTGATGCCTATGTGACCGACTTCCTGTCGCGCGCCCGGGCGCAGGGCTATCAGGTGCCCGACCTCGCGTTCCGCAACGCTCTGGCGAACCTCAGGAACCAGGTGAACTACGCCCCCGATTTCGACGCCCAGTCGAACGGCGGCGGCATCTCGCTGGCCTATGCGCTGATGGTGCTGGCGCGCGAAGGCGCGGCAGCGATCGGCGACCTGCGCTACTACGCCGACGTGAAGGGCGACGATTTCGCCACGCCCCTGGCACAGGCCCAGCTTGCGGCGGCACTTGCCTCCTACGGCGATCAGACCCGGGCCGATGCGCTCTTCCGCAAGGCCGCGGCGCGGATGCCCGCGCTTTTCGACACGCCCGAGGGGCAGGTCTGGCGCGCCGACTACGGCACCACCTACCGCGACGCCGCGGCGATCCTGACGCTGGCGGTCGAATCCGGTTCCAGCGCGGTCGACCGCGAGGCGCTGGCCGACCGGCTGGCGGCGGCAGGCGGCCGCCTGTCGACGCAAGAGGCGACCTGGGCGCTCTTGGCGACCAACGCGCTGATCGACCGGCCCGACGTGCAGGGCGTGCTGATCGACGGCCAGCCCGCGACCGGCCCGCTGGTCAAGGTGCTGACAGACGGCGGCGCGCCAGTGGCGGTGATGAACGAAGGGGCGGATACCACCGTCACCATCACCACCTACGGCATCCCGGCGGAACCGGAACCCGCAGGCGGCAACGGCTATGCCATCACCCGCAGCTATCACACGATGGAGGGCGAGGAGACCACGCTTGACGGCGTCACCGTCGGCGACCGGCTGGTCGTGGTGATCGAGGTCACGCCCTTCGACTATTCCGAAGGCCGGCTGATGGTGTCCGATCCGCTGCCCGCGGGGTTCGAGATCGACAACCCGAACCTGATGTCCGCAGGCTCTACCTCGGCCTTGGGCTGGCTCGATGCCCAGTCCGACATCGCCCATGCCGAATTCCGGCAGGACCGGTTCCTTGCCGCGGTCGACTGGTCGTCGCGCGATGCGTTCCGGCTGGCCTACATCGTCCGCGCCGTCAGCCCGGGCACCTTCCACCATCCCGCCGCCTCGGTCGAGGACATGTATCGCCCCGACTTCCGGGCGCGCGGCGATGTGGGCCAGGTGACGATCGCGGCGCGGTAGCATGCGCGCGCGCTGGATATTCGCGGCGGCGGCGGGTCTGTGGCTTGCTGCCGCCGGGCGCGACCGGTTCGACGGCTGGGTCGATGCGACCGTCCTTCCGCCGCTGCATGTCGCGACTTCGGCCGAGGTGCTGGACAGGACCGGCGCGCTGGTCCGCGCCTATACCGTGGCCGACGGGCGCTGGCGGCTGGATGTCGATCTGGCCGATGTCGATCCGCGCTACATCGCCATGCTGCTGACCTATGAAGACCGCCGCTTCCGCGACCATCCGGGGGTCGACCTGCGGTCGCTGGCCCGCGCGGGCGCGCAGGCGCTGTGGAACGGCCGCGTCATCTCGGGCGGATCGACCCTGACCATGCAGGTGGCGCGGCTGCTGGAAGACGGCACCACGGGCGAGATTGGCGGCAAGCTTCGGCAGATGCGGGTGGCGCTGGCGCTGGAACGGCGGCTGACCAAGGACGAAATCCTGTCGCTCTACCTGCTGCTCGCGCCCTTCGGCGGCAATCTTGAAGGCATCCGCGCCGCCTCGCTGTCCTATTTCGGCAAGGAACCCGGCCGCCTGACCCCGGCCGAGGCGGCGCTTCTGGTGGCGATCCCGCAATCCCCCGAAACCCGCCGCCCCGACCGTGCCGCCGACCGGGCCGAAGTCGCGCGCGACCGGGTTCTTGCCCGCGCCGTGACTTTCGGCCTGATCGACGATGAGGAGGCGACGGCGGCGCTGACCGAACCCGTGCCCGGGCTTCGCAAGCCCTTCCCCGCCCATGCCCCGCATCTGGCCGACCGCGCCCGCAGCCATGACCCGGCCGCCGGCGAAATCCGCCTGACCATCGACCTGACCCTGCAGAAGAAGCTTGAGGAACTCGCCGCCCGGGCGGTTGAAGGCCGCGGCGCCGAACTTCAGGTCGCCATGGTCGTCGCCGACCATCTTTCGGGCGAAATCCTCGCTTCCGTCGGTTCCGCCGCCTTCCAGGCCGATGCGCGGCAGGGCTTTGTCGACATGACCACGGCGCTGCGCAGCCCCGGCTCGACGCTGAAGCCGCTGGTCTATGGTCTGGCTTTCGACGAAGGGCTGGCCCACCCCGAGACGATGATCGACGACCGGCCGATGGTTTTCGGCAGCTACGCGCCGCAGAACTTCGACCGGCTGTTCCGCGGTGAAATCCGCGTGCGCGAGGCGCTGCAACTGTCGCTGAACCTGCCCGTCGTGGCGCTGACCGATGCGCTGGGTCCGGCACGGCTGATCTCGGCCATGGGCAAGGCGGGGATGGGTTATGAAATCCCCGGCGACCAGCCCGGCCTTGCCGTCGCCCTGGGCGGCGTCGGCGTCACCCTGCAGGACATGGTCCAGCTTTATGCCGCCATCGCCCGCGGCGGTGTGGTCCTGCCGCTGACCTGGGCGATGGACGGCGACCGGGCCGAGGGGCAGAGGCTGATTTCCGCCGTCGCCGCCTGGCAGGTGGCCGATATCCTTGCCGGCCTTGCCCCGCCGCCCGGCGCGCCGTCGAACCGGCTGGCCTACAAGACCGGCACCTCCTACGGCCACCGCGATGCCTGGGCCATCGGCTTTGACGGCCGCCATGTGATCGGCGTCTGGATGGGGCGGGCCGATGGCACGCCGGTGCCCGGCGCCTTCGGGGCCGAAGTGGCGGCGCCAGTGCTGTTCCAGGCCTTCAGCCGGCTGAAGCTGAGGCTTGATCCGCAGCCCCCCGCGCCTGCGGCGACGCTTCTGGTGTCGAACGCGCAGCTTCCCGCGCCCTTGCAACGGTTCCGCCCGCGCGGCGCTGCCTTTGCCGCCGCGCCCGATGCCCCCGCCGTCGCCTTCCCGCCCGACGGGGCCGAGGTGGAGCTTCTGCCCGCCGGCCTGAAGGTCAGCGTCCGCGGCGGCACCGCGCCCTTCACCTGGCTGGTCGACGGCGCCCCGGTCGCCGTGGCCACGCGCGAGCGCGAGGCGATGCTGCCCGCCCCCGGCACCGGCTTTGTCACGCTTTCGGTGATCGACGCCGAAGGGCGGTCGGCACGATCCACCGTGCGCCTCTGGTAGGCTCGACGAGCGCGCCGCTCAGACCCGCTCGATCGCCAGCGCGATCCCCTGGCCACCGCCGATGCACATGGTGATCAGCGCCGTCCGGCCGCCGGTCCGCTCCAGCTCATAAAGCGCCTTGGTGGTGACGATGGCGCCGGTCGCGCCGACCGGATGGCCGAGCGCGATGGCCCCGCCGTTCGGGTTCACCTTCGCCGGGTCCAGTTCCAGCGCGCGCGTCACGGCAAGCGCCTGCGCCGCAAAGGCCTCGTTCGATTCCACCACGTCGAAGGATTGCGCCGCGACTCCCAGCTTCGCGCAGAGAGCCCGGACCGCCGGAATGGGCCCGATGCCCATCACCTTGGGATCGACCCCCGCCACCGCATAGCCCATGATCCGCGCCTTCGGCGTGCGGCCGGCCAGCGCCCCCTCACGCGCCAGAACCAGCGCGGCGGCGCCGTCGTTCAACCCGCTGGCGTTCCCCGCCGTCACCGTACCGTCCTTCTGGAAGGCCGGTCGCAGCCCGGCCAGCGCCTCGGCCGTGGTCGCCTTCGGGTGTTCGTCGACGGCGAATGTCACCGGCCCCTTGCGCCCCGCGCTTTCGACCGGGGCGATCTGCCCGGCGAAATACCCGGCGGCAATCGCCGCCGCCGCGCGCCGCTGGCTTTCCAGCGCGAAGGCATCCTGGTCGGCGCGGCTGATCCCGTCCTGCGCCGCCACGTTCTCGGCCGTCACGCCCATGTGTCCGGTGCCGAAGGGGCAGGTCAGTGCGCCGGTCATCATGTCCAGCGCCCTGGTGTCGCCCATCTTCTGTCCCCAGCGCGCACTGGTCAGCGCATAGGGCGACCGGCTCATGCATTCTGCCCCGCCCGCCAGCGCCAGATCGGCATCCCCCAGCATCAGCATCTGCGCCGCCGAGACGATGGCCTGCGCGCCCGATCCGCACAGCCGGTTGACGTTCATCGCCGGCGTCCCCTCGGGCACGCCCGCGTTCATCGCCGTGACCCGCGACAGATACATGTCGCGCGGTTCGGTGTTGATCACATGGCCGAAGACCACCGTCCCGATCTCGGCCGCCTCGACACCGGCCCGCGCGATCGCCTCTTTCGCGGCGACCGTGGCGATGTCGATCGGCGGCAACCCGGCCAGCGCCCCGCCGAAAGTGCCGATGGCGGTGCGGGCGGCGGAAAGGATGTAGATGTCGGTCATGGGGTTCACCTGTCGATGGGGCGGGGCCGACCATAGGTGGCGCAAAGCCGCGGAAGGGGCAAGCGTTGACAGTGTCGCGTCGCCGGGCGAGACGATGCGCAGGCTGCGCGACGGGCAGGTGACTGGATGAGCGATTCCGCAAGCGCCCGGACGGCCCTTCTGGCCGCCGGCGTGGCGACCTTCGTGATGATGGGCGTGGGCCAGTCGCTTTACGGCCCCGCCCTGCCGGTCTTCGCGCGGCTTTTCGATGTGTCGGCCGCCCGGACCGGCCTTCTCGTCTCGGCCCACTGGACGGGCTGCGCCATCGGCATCGCCATCATGTTCGCCATCGGCGACCGGATCGCCCCACGGCTGGCGCTGGCGATCATGGCCCTGGGCGCGCTGGGCATTTCGGCGCTGGCGGGTTGGTGGGTCACGCTTCTGTCGGCCGGTGTCTTCGGCGTCGGCTACAGCATGGCGACCGCGCTGTTCAATCCGCGCGTCCTTCTGGCCTTCGGCGCGCAGGGGCCGTCGATGCTCAGCCTCTTGAACGCCTGCTTCGGCATCGGCGCCATCCTTGCGCCGCTGGCCTTTGTCTGGACGGGCAGCGATCCGCGCATCGGCTATCTGGCCACCGCGGCGCTGGCCGCCGCCATCTGGCTGATGCCGGGCGCGGCGGCGAAGGCAACCGCAGGCGGCAGCGTGGCAAGGGGCCGGTTGCGCCTCAGCCCGCCGATCCTTGGCCTTGGCGCCGTGGCGATCGGGATCGAGGCGGCGCTGGGCGGTCTTGGCCCCACCGCGCTGATCGCCGCCGGGGTGACCGAGGCGCGGGCGGCGACGCTTCTTTCAGCCTTCTACGTGGTCTTCCTTGCCTCGCGGATCGTGCTCTCTTTCGCGGCGAACCGCATCGACGCATCGCTCTTGCTGGCGCTGTCGCTGGCGGCGACGGCGGCGCTGGCGCTGGGTGGCGCGCTGGGGGCGCCCGCCCTTTGCTTCGTCGCCATGGGCGCCCCGACCGGCGCCTATTTTCCCACCTTCTTCGTCGCCGCCGCCCGCCGGATGGGCGCCGATCCGCGCGTGCCCCCGACGATCATCGGCGCCGGGCTGGCGGGCGGCATCCTCGCGCCGCTGGTCCTTGCGCAGGTCATGGGCGGGCTGGGGGCGCACGGGTTCTTCTGGCTGACCTCGGGCCTTGCCGGGCTGGCAAGCCTTGCCGCGCTTGTCGCGTTGCGCCGCGGCTGGATATGAACCGGGCTCAGCGCCCCGCCTGCCAGTCCGCCACCGCCTCGACCGGCCAGAGCAGCATCAGCACGTTCAGCGCCAGCCCGTCGCGGATCAGCCAGATCGTCAGCGCCTCGAATCCGATGGCCAGCGCGACGGTCGCCCAGACCGGCAGCCGCGCCGCCAGGAAGAAGCCGACCACCATCGCCAAGATGTCGGCCACCGTGTTCAGGACGGAATCGCCGTAATAGTCCAGGCTGATCGTCACCGAACGGTAGCGTTCGATCACCGCGTCCGAATTCTCGACGATCTCCCACGCCGCCTCGACCAGCGTCGCCACGGCCAGCCGCCAGCCGAACGACAGCCGCCGCGCGAACAGCCACAGAAGCCCGTAGAAGATGAAGCCGTGGATGATGTGGCTTGGCGTATACCAGTCCGACAGGTGCTGCGAATTCTCGGAACTGACCACCTGCCCGTGCCAGAGCTTGACATAGCCGCATTTGCAGATCGGCTCGCGCCCGGCCCAGAGAAGCCAGGCCGCGGCCAGGGCGATGATCGCCAGCGTCACGGCAAGGGAAAGGGTGCGGCGGTTCATGGCGGCAGGGAATCACGCCGGCGCGACGGCGTAAAGGGGGGGCGGATCAGCCCGGGTCAGCGCGGCAAGAGCGGCACCCGCCCGGCCCCGGTCAGGTGAAACACCTGATGCCCGTCGATCGCGATCGCCGTCAGCGGCCCGCCATAGGCGGCCGAACTGTCGATGTTCACCCGGTTGCCGTGGTGGTGCGGTTCGGGAATCGCCGTATGGCCATGTACCACAAGGAAACCGTGGTCGCGCGGGTCTTCCAGGAAGGGCTGGCGGATCCAGACCAGATCATCCTCGGTCTGATCCTCGACCGCCACGCCCGGCCTGATGCCGGCATGGACGAACAGCACCGCGCCGCGCCGGTGGCTGGTCGGCAGCGCGTTCAGGAAGGCGGCATGCTCCGGCGGCACCGCCAGCAGCGCCTCGGCATGCACCGGCGCGACCGGCCGGTCGCCCGCATTGCGCACCCCGTAGGAGGCCAGCGTCGCCGCCCCGCCCAGCCGCGGATGCAGCCAGCTGAGGTCGGTCCGAAGGCCGGGGTCCGCCTGCAAGGGATCGTCCAGGAACCGGGTGAACAGCCGGTCGTGGTTGCCTTTCAGCACCACCCAGTCCTGCCCCGCCGCGATGCCGGCCATCAGCCAGTCGATCACCCCGCGGCTGTCGGGGCCGCGATCTTCCAGATCGCCGACATGGATCACCGGCGCCGGCCCGTGCGCCGCCATGTCGGCGGCAATCCGGTCATGCGCCCGTTTCAGCAGATCAAGGTGGCCGTGGATATCGCCGATCGCGTAGCTGCGCATGATGCCTTCCGTTCGCCCTACCGGCATAGGGTGCCGCGGCGGCCGGGACAACCCCGGTTCCGCCCCGTCGCCGCCCGTGCTATGGCAGCGCTAACGGATTGTGCGGGGGTGATCATGGCGCTGGCAGAAATCGGCCTGGTTGGCCTTGGCACGATGGGCGCGGCGCTGGCGCTGAACATCGCCGAGAAGGGCCACCGGATCGCCGTCTGGAACCGCACCGCCGATGTGACCCAGGCCTTCCACGCGGCCGCCGGACCACTGGCGCCGCGGATCGTGCCCGCCGATACGCTGGCGGCGCTGGTTGCCGCCATCGCCCCGCCCCGCGCGATCATCCTGATGGTGCCGGCCGGCCCGGTGGTCGATGCCCAGATCGCCGCGCTGCGCCCGCTTCTTGCCCCCGAAGACCTGATCATCGACGCCGGCAACGCCGATTTCCACGATACCGAACGCCGCGCGTCCGAGGCCGAGGCTGCCGGCACCGCCTTCCTTGGCATGGGCGTTTCGGGGGGCGAGGACGGCGCCCGCCATGGCCCGTCGATCATGGGCGGCGGACCACGCGCCGCCTGGGACCGGGTCGCCCCGATCCTGACCGCCATCGCCGCCCGGCATGGCGACACGCCCTGCGCCACCTGGATGGGTCCGCGCGGGGCGGGGCATTTCGTGAAAACCGTGCACAACGGCATCGAATATGCCGACATGCAGATGATCGCCGAGGTCTACGGGTTGATGCGCGACGGCCTGGGTCTTTCCGCCGCGCGCATCGCCCCGGTCTTCGACGGCTGGAACGAAGGCGCGCTCCGCTCCTATCTGATCGAGATTTCGGCCGCCGTCGCCCGCGCGACCGACCCCGAAACCGGCGCGGCCATGCTGGATGTCATCCTTGATGCGGCGGGCCAGAAGGGCACCGGCCGCTGGACCGCGATCGAGGCGCAGCACCTTGCCGCCCCGGTCCCGGTGATCGAGGCGGCGGTGATGGCGCGGAACGTGTCGTCCCGTCTGGCCGAACGCCGCATGGGCGAGGAAACCTTCGGCCGTGGCCCCGGCCGCCTTGACCTGCCGGTCGCCGATCTGGAGGGCGCGCTGATCGCCGGCAAGATCCTGTGCTACGCGCAGGGCTTCACCATGCTGGCCGCCGCATCCGCAACCTACGGCTGGGGCATCCCGCTGCCGGAATGCGCCCGTGTCTGGCGCGCGGGCTGCATCATCCGTTCGGCCATGCTGGACCAGATGGCCGCGGCGCTGGCGGAAGACCCCGGCCGCAACCTGATCTTCGCCCCTGATTTTGCCGGCCATCTGCGCCACCACCACGGGGCGCTGCGCCGGGTGGTTGCGGCTGCCGCGCTGAACGGCCATGCGCTGCCGGCGCTGTCATCCGGCCTGGCGTGGTTCGACATGATGCGAACCGCCCGCGGCACGGCGAACATGATCCAGGCCCAGCGCGACTACTTCGGCGCCCACGGGTTTGACCGGCTGGACGGCAAGGATATCCACCACGGCCCCTGGGGCAGCCACAGGTGACCAGGTCATCCTGACGGCGCCCGGGCAGCAGCCGGCCGATCAAACCCGGCAATGAAAAGGGCCAGGTCTCCCCGGCCCTTTCATCTCGGTCCAAATATCCCGGGGGTCCGGGGGCTGGCCCCCGGCCGCTCTCCGCGCTTACGCCCCTTCGAAATGCAGCGGCTTCACCTGCTGGAACATGCCGGTCGATTCCAGCGTTTCCACCACCTTCGGGTCGATCGCCTGATCCAGATACAGGATCGCGATCGCATCCTGCCCCACGCCCGACCGGCCAAGGGTGAAGTTCGCGATGTTCACCCCGTTCTTGCCCATGGTCATGCCCAGCAGGCCGATGATCCCGGGCACGTCGTCGTTGGTGGTGTAAAGCATGTGCTCGCCCACCTCGGCGTCGATGTTGATGCCCTTGATCTGGATGAACCGCGGCTTGCCGTCCGAGAAGCACGTCCCGGCGATCGACCGTTCGCGCCGGTCCGTCACCATCGTCACCTTCACATAGGCATCGAACACGCCCGACTTGTCCTGCCGCGTGGTGGAAATCTGGATGCCCTTGTCCTTGGCCACCACCGGCGCCGAAACCAGGTTCACATCCGGGTTCTGCGGCTTCAGCACGCCCGAGATCACCGCCTGGTTCAGCGCGGCGATGTTCATGTCGGCCACGCGCCCATCGTAAAGGATGTTGATCGCCTTGATCGGTTCGTCCGTCATCTGGCCGATGAAGCTGCCCAGATGCCCGGCCAGCTTGATCCACGGGCCCATCACCGCCGCTTCCTCGGCCGTGACGTTCGGCATGTTCAGCGCGTTCTGCACCGCGCCGGTCAAGAGGTAGTCCGACATCTGCTCGGCTACCTGCAGGGCGACGTTTTCCTGCGCCTCGGTGGTGGCGGCGCCAAGGTGCGGGGTCACCACCACGTTCGGCAGGCCGAAAAGCGGCGATTCCGTCGCCGGCTCCACCTCGAACACATCGAAGGCCGCCCCGGCGACATGGCCCGACTTCAGCGCCTCGGCCAAAGCCGCCTCATCCACCAGACCGCCGCGGGCGCAGTTGATGATGCGCACGCCCTTCTTCGTCCTGGCGATGTTCTCGGCGCTCAGGATGCCCTTGGTCTTGTCGGTCAAGGGCACGTGCAGCGTGATGAAATCGGCCCGGGCCAGCAGTTCGTCGAGGTCGACCTTGCTCACGCCCATGGCCTTGGCCCGCTCTTCCGACAGGAAGGGATCATAGGCCACCACCTTCATGTGCAGCCCCACCGCCCGGTCGCAGACGATGCCGCCGATATTGCCGGCGCCGATCACGCCCAGCGTCTTATTGAACAGCTCCACCCCCATGAACCGGCTCTTTTCCCACCTGCCGGCATGGGTCGACACGCTCGCCTCGGGCAGCTGCCGCGCCACGGCGAACATCATCGCGATCGCATGTTCGGCCGTGGTGATCGAATTGCCGAAGGGCGTGTTCATCACGATCACCCCCTTCTTCGAGGCCGCCGGAATGTCGACGTTGTCGACGCCGATCCCGGCGCGGCCGACGACCTTCAGCCGGTCAGCTCCCGCCAGCAGCTTCTCGGTCACCTTGGTGGCCGAACGGATGGCAAGGCCGTCATAGTTGCCGATGATCTCGGCCAGCTTTTCCTTGTCCTTGCCAAGCTTCGGCATGTAGTCGACCTCGACGCCACGGTCGCGGAAGATCTGGACGGCGGTTTCGGAAAGTTCGTCGGAAACGAGAACGCGGGGGGCCATGAGGGACTCCTGTATTGGGGGGGCCTCGTCCGGCACTTCGTGCACTCCTCGGCGAAGAGCGCATGAAATGCGACGATGAGCGCGTGTCAGGCGGTTTGAAGAAGGGCGGCGATCTCGGCCTGGAAGGCCCATTCGACCCACGGCATCAGCGCCGCCACATCGGCGGTTTCCACTGTGGCGCCGCACCAGATGCGCAGGCCGGGCGGCGCGTCGCGATAGGCGCCGGCATCAAGGGCGACGCCTTCCTTCTCCAGCCGCTTGACCACGGCCTTGGCGAAGGCCGCCCCGTCGGCAATCCGCGGATCGGTGAACTTCAGGCAGACGCTGGTGCAGGAGGCCGTCGCCGGATCGACCGCCAGGTTGGCGATCCAGTCCTTTCCGGCGATGAAATCGGCAATCGCTTTGGCGTTGGCTTCCGACCGCGCGATCAGCCCCTTCAGCCCGCCGATCGACCTGGCCCATTTCAGCGCGACAAGATAGTCCTCGACACACAGCATCGACGGCGTGTTGATCGTCTCGCCCGCGAAAATCCCTTCGGAAATCTTGCCCTTCGCGGTCAGGCGGAAGATTTTCGGCAAGGGCCAGGCGGGGGTGTAGGTCTCCAGCCGCTCCACCGCGCGCGGGCTCAGGATCAGGACGCCATGCCCGCCCTCGCCGCCCAGCACCTTCTGCCAGCTGAACGTCACCACATCCAGCTTGGCCCAGTCCATGTCCATGGCGAAGGCGGCGCTGGTCGCATCGCAGATCGTCAGGCCCTTGCGGTCCGCCGGGATCGCATCGGCATTCGGCAGCCGCACGCCGCTCGTCGTGCCGTTCCAGGTGAACACCACGTCGCGGTCGAAATCGATCGTCCTGAAATCCACGATCGCGCCATAGGGCGCCTTCCTGACCGTCGCATCCAGCTTCAGCTGCTTGACCACATCGGTCACCCAGCCCTCGCCGAAAGATTCCCATGCCAGCATCTCTACCGGCCGGGCGCCCAGCAGCGACCACAGCGCCATTTCCACGGCCCCGGTGTCCGAGGCGGGGACGATGCCGATGCGATAGTCCGCCGGCACGCCCAGAATCTCGCGGGTCAGGTCGATCGCCTCTTTCAGCTTGGCCTTGCCGATGGCGGCGCGGTGCGACCGGCCCAGCGGCGCATCTTCAAGCATGGAAAGGGAAAAACCGGGAATCTTCGCGCAGGGGCCCGAAGAGAAGCGCGGATTGGCCGGGCGCGCAGCCGGGGCGGTCAGTGCCATGTCTGGTATCCTTCCAGATATATGCCCTTCGTTGGGGAAGGGTGTCCCGCCGCCGCAGATACAGCCACGACCGACGCTTGGCAATCGGTTTCCGACAGGGCGGGGCATGGCGTGGTGCCGCACCGTGGTCTTTGATCCCGCCAGCCGCTTGGCCTCGGCCACCACTCTGTGCCATGCTGCGTGAAGATCACAGGATACCCGTGGCGATGGCTTCGACAGTGGCTCGGCCAAAGAACGGTCTGCGACTGGTTGGCCGCGAGAAAGTGGCGGAACTTCTCGATTCCTATGATTGGACTGACCGGCCGGACCTCGCCCAAGCATTCTCCGATGCCATTTCGGTTCCATCCCGGTCCAGATGCCTTGAACTTGTTACGGGCGAAGTGGCGCTTGTGGGCCCACAGTCGGACTATCTGCGCATTTTTCGGAACGAGAGAGCATTGCTTGTACATTTTCAGAAAGTCGTGCGTAACCGCGACAAGGTGCCAAGAACTGACTGACGTCAGGACTGTGTTTGTCACCCGTCGTGTCCGTGAGGCGGCTTCGCCCGGCCGCTCGCGCGTTGACGGCACGGCTTTCGCGACGGGCCAAGCCCGTCTGGCGCGGCGAGCGCAGGTCGGAGGTGTCGGTCGGCGCTAACCTACCGGCAGGCATGCCGGACTCGGGGGTGAACCCCCGCAGGCCGCTGGCGCAAGCCGGCCGGCCCTGACTCGCGGCCCTTCGCGGGGTTCCCCGTGGATGCAGGCCGATGCGGCGCCGAGGCCCGGCGGGAAGGCTGGTCAGCCCTTGACCGCCCCCGCGGTCATTCCCGCGACGATGTATTTCTGGAACACCAGAACCAGCGCGATGACGGGAAGGACGATCGACACCGCGCCCGCGATGCCCAGCATCAGCCGGTCGGGCCGCGTCGACTGGCCCATGTAGTTGCCCAGCGCCGCCGTCATCGTCGCCATGTCGCCGTTCATCAGCTGGCTGGCGATCAGGAAGTCGTTGTAGGCCAGCAGGAACGAGAACAGGCCCGCCGTGATGATCCCCGGCCACATCACCGGCACGATCACCCTGCGGAAGGCGCCAAGGCGGGTGCAGCCGTCCACCATGGCCGCCTCGTCCAGTTCCTGCGGGATGTTCAGGAAGAACGAACGCAGCATCCAGATCGTGAAAGGCTGGTTCACCGCGACAAGGACAAGGATCAGCGTCTCGTAGCGGCTCCAGATGCCAAGCTCGAAGAAGGCGGGCTTGTAGGCGGTCAACAGCACCACCTGCGGCATCGCGCGGAAGATCAGCGCGACGACCAGCAGCCAGAACCCCAGCGACCCGCGATAGCGCGCCAGCGCATAGCCGGCGAGGCAGCCGATGGTCAGCGACACCGCCATGGTGAAGACGGTGACAATGACGGTGTTGACCGCGTTCTTCCAGAAACCCTCGACCACCCAGAGCCGGTAGAAATTGTCGAAGGTCACCGGCGCGATGATTTTCGGCGGCACCGAGAAGGCATCGACCGGCACCCGCAGCGACATCAGCGTCATCCACAGGAACGGGAACAGGGCGACGAAAATCCAGATCGCCAGCGCGCCGATGATCAGCGCCCAGCCCCAGGACGGCAGCGTGCGCATCATGCTTCTCCCTTCTGTTCGCGGGCGGTGCGCCGCAGGACGGGGATCAGCAGGATCACGATCCCGATCACCGTAAGCACCGCATAGGCGGCGGCGCCGTGGACGTTGTCCTCCCAGGACAAGGTGTAGAGCGTCAGGTATTGCAGCGAGTTGGCGAAGACCGACGACCCGAAGACCAGGATCGGGTCGAAGACGCGATAGCTGTCCATCATGTGAATGAGCGTGATCAGGGAAAAGAGCGGCGCCAGGTGCGGAATGACGACCAGCCTGATGGTTTGCCAGCGGCTTGCGCCGTCGATCATCGCCGCCTCGACCGTGTCCTTCGGAACGGTCTGCAGCCCGGCATAAAGCACGATGAAGGCGAAAGGCGTGGCGTTCCAGATGCCGAAGGCAATGATCAGCGCCCGGATCGAGAAGGCGCTTTGCAGGAAGTAGAACTGGCCGAAGCCAAGCTGCCGCAGCGTGGCGGAGACGACGGCGTTGTCGATGAACAGCCAGTAGATCGACAGCGCGGCGATGATCGGCGTGATGATCATCGGCAAGAGGGTGATGAAGATCAGCGTGCCCTTCAGCCTGCGGGTCACCCGGTTCACCGCCAGCGCCAGGCCGAAGCCGAAGACCAGCACGAAAGGCGTGGTGACAAAGGTGTAGAGCAGGGTGAATTCCAGCGCCGACCAGAAGGAAAGGTTGCGCAATTCGCCATACATGTCCGCGATGGCATCGGTGAAGGTTCCCTCGCGGTCCCTGGTCATGATGGCCGCAACCTGCCTGGTCTCGGCGGCGATAGCCAGCTTCTCGAGCCCGACGAATTCGCGCACGATGACGGGATTGCCGTTCTCGTCCAGCACGGGCTGCGGAATCTGTTCGGTGATCGTCCGGGTCTTGCCGCCGAACATCGGCACCTCGGTTGTCACCTCGACAAGCTCGCGCTGGACGAAGCTGTTGTGGGTGGCCAGCCAGATGACGCCGACCAGCGGAAGGAAGATCAGGACGACCATCGTCAGAACGGATGGCGCCGTGAAGGCGAGGAACGTGCGCGTCTTCATCGGAAACCTCCGTCAGGGAAAAGGGCGGGGGCCCCGGGAGCCGGACCCCCGCCCATCAGGTCACTTCAGCAGCCCGGCGTCCACTGCCGACTGGCGGTAGGCGGCGGCGGCATCTGCCAGTGCCTGTTCGGCGCTTTCCTTGCCGGCGAGGAAATCGCCGATGTTCTCGCCCAGGGCGGCATGCGCCAGCTCTGCCGCGGTGGTCATCGGATAGGGCGGCGCCCCGGCCTCGACCGAGGCGGTGATGGCCTCGGAATAGGGGCCGGGCTTGTAGTTGGACCGCAGCCAGAGCGTCGTGTCGTTGTTGGCTTCGACGACTTCGGGCCGCAGCGATTCCATCAGCGTCTGGAACACCACCTCGCGGTCGCCGTCCAGGTTCTTCGGGATGCCGAACCCGTCCCACCAGAACAGCGTCGCCGGCGCACCGCCTGCCGCTGCCGCGGGCGCCGCGGCAAAGCCGACCTTGCCGGCAACCTTGCTTTCGTTCGGGTCATCCATCGAGGCGGCAAGATCGCCCCACAAGAAGGCCATGGCGACCTGACCCTGCTGAAGCTGCTGCTTCACACCGCCAAAGTCGATCGACAGCGCGTTCGGCGACATGTTCGCGTAAAGCTTCGACATCACCTCCAGCGTCGCCAGCCCCTCGGGACCGTTGAACGCCGCTTCGCCGGTGGCCGGGTCGACAAGCTTGCCGCCTTCGCCCAGCAGGATGTCCACGAAGTCGTTGCCGAGTTCCCAGCCGCTTGCATAGGCCGCGCCGAACGGGAAGGCGATGTCGGGATCGCCCTTCAGCTTGTCGGCCGCGGCCAGAACCTCGTCCCAGGTGGTCGGAACGGCAATGCCGTGCTTCTCGAACAGGTCCTTGCGATAATACAGGATCTGCGCATTCGCCATGAAGGCGATTGCCATGATGTCGTTGCCAAGCCTGATCTCCATGCCCGGCTCGATCTGGTAGGTTTCGCGATACTTCTCGACCAGATCGTTCAGCGGCTGCAGCAGCCCCTTGGCCTGCAGTTGGGTGAAGGAACTGTTGGTGATGTGGGCCGCGTCGAAGGGCGAGGACGAGGCGCCGAATGCCTGGGCCAGTTCCACCTTGTGGTCCGGCGACAGCTTGTTGGTGACGGTCAGGCCGTCGCGCTCGCAGGCCTCCATCGCCGCGTCAAGCGCCTGGGTGGTGGGGAAGAAGTTCATCAGGACATTCACCTCGCCATCGCCCTGGATGGTGCATTCGGCCAAGGCGAATTTCGGCAGAAGGGACAGGCTGGCTGTCGCGAGCAATAGTCCGGTTCTGGTCATCTGGTTGTCTCCCTGCGCCGTGCATGATGAAGCCGGGGTGACGGGCGCCTGTCGCCCCGGCATTGTGGCAGGCCGGCGGTCGGCCGCCGGCCGGTCTTCTACCGGGCGAGCTGCATCAGGATGCCGAACTCGTTGAACATCGCCCATTCCTTGACGACCATCCCGTCCTCGATGGCCCACTGGCTGATGCCCCAGAGGTGGACCTGCTTGCCGGTCGGCTCGCCATAGATGCCGTTGCCGCGATGGGTGCCCTGGGCGCTCCAGCGGATCGAGGCGACGAAACCGTCCCTGGGATTTCCCATCCAGTAGAGGTCGTCGATCGTCAGCGTCATGTCGGGGAACATCGCCACCATCGACAGGATGAACGACCGAAGCTGCCCGATGCCGCGGTAGACCCGCCCCGCGGTGGCCTGGGTCACGACATTCGGGGCATAGACCTCGTCGATGGCGCCGAAGTTGCGGCGGTTCCAGATGGTGTGGAATGCAGCGCGCACGAAGGCGTCGATGTCGTCACGCGGCGCGGCGGGGATCGCGATGCTGGCCGGTTTTCCCTGGCCGCTCAGGCGTTTGGGCTCGCCGCCCATGAAGTTGCCAAGCTGCGGCGATGCGACACGCAGCGCGGCGAACCGCGCGGCGGTCTCGTTCACGTCGAAGCCAAGCTGGTGGACAAGCCCGGCCGTGTCGTAAAGCACGTGTTCGTGGAAAATCTCGTTGTCGCGGGCGACACAATTCGCCATGCACCACAGCTGGATGCGCTTGCCCGTCGGCGCGCCAAAGCGGCTGTAGCCGGTGTTGGTGCCAAGAATCTTGGTGCGGTGCGAGGTGTGGAAACCGACCACTTCGTTGCCGGCCCAGACCACCTCGTCGGCGACAAGGCGGATGTCGGGGAAGGCGTTGTTGGTGTGAACCGTATCGGCGACAATCTTGTCGCGGCCGTATTGCAGGCCAAGGTCATCCCAGACGGTGCAGTCGTGGCTGTAGGTGTCGTAGATATAGCCGATGTCCTTCTCTTCCCAGATGCGGTGGGTGATGCGGACGATGTAGTCGACGATGTTCACATAGGTCGGCTCGAACCCGCGCATCGGCTGGCCGACCAGCCCCTCGGGCGCCTTGCCGATGAACCGGTCGGTCCCGCCGCGGCGATAGGCGTCAAGCGAGATGGCATAGTCCTTCGGCATGTGCTCGGGGCGCAGCGCCTCGAACCGGACGCGGGTGGCCGGCTCGGTCGTCTGGGATTGCGGTTCGGTCGCCTGTCCCTTGCGTGGAGGTGGTGGAAGATCGCGCACGATGGTCCCCCGCTCTTCCTGTGCCTCGGCCATGCTGGTCTCCTGTGTTCGGCGGGAATTTCTTGCATACGTATGCTTAATCATTCTATTGATTCGGACAACACCAATCTTTTGCGTCGGATGATGGGGTGCGGTTTGGTCGATAAGTAAATGACTTTGCTTGAGTATCTGTAGAACGACCACGTCACATTCGCCGCATAGGTATGCTGCACAGCAGGAGGAATCATGGATCATCACGACCCCGCCGCCACCAAAACCCGCCTGCAGGGCGCGCTTGCCGCACTGGCCGCCGCCCCCGAGGACCAGATGCGCGACCGTGTGGCGGGCCTCTTCGCGCCGGGCGCGGCCTATCACGGCCAGCATCCGGTCAACGACCTGACCGGACCCGACGCGATCGCCGCCAAGGTCTGGCAGCCGCTGGCCCGGTCGTTCCGCCACCTGCGCCGCGCCGACGATTTCTTCACCGGCGGCACCTTCCAGGGCAACGACTGGATTTCGGCCATGGGCTATCTGCACGGCGTCTTTGCCGAGGATTTCATGGGCATTCCCGCGACGCAGAACTGGGCCTGGCTGCGCTACGGCGAATTCCACCGGATCGAGAACGGCAAGATCATCCAAAGCCACGTGATCTACGACCTGCCCGAACTGATGCGGCAGGCCGGGGTTCTGCCCTGGCCGGTGGGGCCCGGCGTGCACGGGCTGGTCCCCGGTCCGGCCAGCCGCGACGGCGTGGTGCTTGGCCGGTCAGACCCGGCGGAAAGCAGGGCGTCGCTCGATCTGGTCGAAACCATGATCTTCGAGGGCTTCGTCGCCGCCGACATGCATACCGATCCCTCCTGGATGCAGGCCTACTGGACCGAGGATATGTATTGGTACGGCCCCTGCCTGATCGGCGCCGCGAAGGGCATGCCCGGCTTCTACCGGTTCCACGAAACGCCGTGGGAGGATGCCTTCACCACCCGCGGGCCGCGCCCCACGCGCGAGAAGAAGCATGTGACCCGCTTCGGCGACGGCGCGTTCTGCAGCTTCACCGGCTGGCCAAGCATCTATGCAACCCATACCGGGCCGTTCCTCGGCCTGCCGGCAACCGGCAAGGACCTGGAAATCCGGGTGATGGACTTCTACCACCGCCGCGGCGACAGGCTGGATGAAAACTGGATTTTCATCGACATGCCGCATCTCTTCCTGCAACTCGGGATCGACCTGTTCGCCAGGATGGCAGAGCTGCGCGACGCCCGTTAGCGGCGCGTCGTTCCACGCTCGATCAGGCGGGCGCCAAGCATGACATGCTCGGGCTCGCCTGCTCCGTGGCCGATCTGCTCGAACAGGATGCGAACGGTGGTGGCGACCATCTGGGCGACGGGCTGGCGGACCGTCGTCAGGTCATAGGTCGGCAGCGCCGCCATCGGTATGTCATCGAACCCCACCAGCAGAATGTCCTGCGGGATTTTCATGCCGAAGTCGAACCGCAGCACGTCCATGACGCGGATCGCCATGTAGTCATTGGTCACGAACAGCGCATCCGGATGCGGGCCCGCGCCGCCGAAAAGACCGCGCGTGGCCTTCTCGGTCTCGCCAAGGTGGAACTTCCCGGCGCCATAGGCGAAAAGCGCCACGCCGCGGCTGTCAAGTTCGGCGCGGAAACCGAATTCGCGGTCGCGGTTGGTCGATGCCCCGGGCCAGCCGCCGATCAGGCCAATGCGTTCTGCGCCCTTCTCGATCAGGTGGCGCGCCGCAAGCCGGCCGCCCTGCACGTTGTCGGTCGACACGCCGGAAAGCCGCGGATCATCCTGGATCCGGTTGAACATCACCACAGGCACGCCCTGCGCATTGCAGCGCTCGCAGATATGCGACGACAGTTCGACGGAAGCGGTCACCACGCCATCGACCTGGTATTCCAGCAACTCGCTGACGGTCCGGTCGGCGTCGGCAAGCGTGTCCGGCATCATGAAGACGATGGCGTGATAGCCCTTGGCCTGCAGCGCGTGGCACAGTTGTTCCAGCGCGGCCGCGTAGAACGGGTTGTCGAGATAGCTGAACAGCACCGCAACCATGCGTGACCGCTGGGTGATCAGCGATCGCGCCAGGGCATTCGGCCGATAGCCCAGCTCTTCGGCCGCCTGCAGCACCCGCAGGCGTGTTTCTTCCGAAACGCCCGACTCTTCGGCATCGCGTGAAAAGGTCCGGCTTACTGTCGATTGCGATACGCCGGCGCGTCTGGCGACGTCTACCGAAGTCGCGGCGGCCTTGCGTGCCATGTCACATTCTCAAAACTGGTTGACCTTGCAGGGACAGTAAGCTGCATACGAAGTCATCGTCCAGTCGAAACGGCGGAGAGATCGCGCCGTGGCCTGCCGCGCAGATGGGCCAGCCGGGCCAGCACATCGAAACCCATCTGGTGCAGGATGTGCAGGATGTCGATCGGCACCCAGTTCTCGACGATCCGGTCGCCGTCGGTGCGGTAGAAATCCATGACCCGCATGTCGATGTGCCGCCCGGTCGGCGGCAGGCCCAGCCATTCGCCCAGATGCGTTCCGGTGACCGATGGCCAGCCCCCGGTGACGACGAAGGGGCCGTCGGCAAGCCGCACATAATGGCCGGCCCCGCGCCGGTCGGGAAAGCCGGTCAGGAAGGGAATCTGGTGATGCGCCTGGAACCCGGCCAGGCCGCGTGTCGTGCCGATGCCGGCCGGACCGAACCAGAGAAAGTCCGGATGCCAGTAGCCGGCCTGCGGCATCGAATGCACGCTCTTGCCATCGAAGGCGCCAAGCGACGCGTGCATCGCCATGACCAGATCGAAGGCGCCGCTGGCGACTGTCTGGCCCAGACGGATGCCGTTCCCGCCCGCCGGCCCCGGCCACATCCCCTCGGCACCAAGCGACGGGGCGATCGGCCAGCAGCCGGCCTGCCGCATCAGGTCTGGCAAGTCCCAGAGGACATAGCTCTGTGCGATCCTGTCGCCGCTCAGGTGATGCACCTCGCAGAACCGCAGATTGACCACGCCCCCGGTGGCCGGGATGCCGCAAAGATCGGCGGCGAAGCTGCCAAGATAGTGCCCCATCGTGGCCACGAGCATCCGGCCCGGCAGGTCGGGAACCACGCGCGGGTCGGGCAGCGAGCGGCCGCCAACGAAAATCAGGTCGCGCCGTTCCAGATCGGGCAGGGCGGTGCGCAGTTCGGCCCAGACTCCCGCGATCGCCGCATGACCCTGGCGTTCGTTCCACGGATGGCTGCCCCACCAGCGCGCATCCGCGTGATAGGCATCGGCCACCGGCCCGCGCGTCAGCGCCTGCAGAAGGGCGAAGGCCCTTTCCTTTTCGGCCGGCGTCACGGCGCAGCCCTTGCAATCAGGTCGACGCCCATCTGCGCGAAAAGGTCCATGTAGTCGAGCAACACCCAGTTCTCCATGATCTGACCGCCGGCGCAGCGGTAGAAATCCATCACCCGCAGGGTCAGCGGCCGGCCATCGGCCCTGACGCCCAGATAGTCGCCCTGAAAGGTCATCGTCATCGACGGCCAGCCGGACACCGCCGCATAATTGCCGTCACCGATCCGGCAGTAGTGGTTTCCGCCCTTGCGGTCCGGGAAGGCGCGCAGGAAGGCCGCGCGGTGGTCTTTCACGAACCCATCCCAGCGGAAGTTCGATCCGATCCCGGCCGGGCCATACCAGAGCATGTCCCGATGCCAGTAACCCTGCGTGCCGGTCTGGCCGGACGAACCGAAGGTGGCCGGGTCGTAGGCGTGCAGATCACCCAGCATGCCCTCGACGATATCAAGGCTCGCCTCGCCGTCCCCGGTTCGCGGAAGGACGCCGTCATGGGTGGCCGGTCCGGGGAACAGGGTTTCAAGCCCGAGTGAGAACGGGAAGGCCGCGCGTCCGGCCTGGCGCATCAGGTCGGGCAGGTCGAGGATGATCCGGGCCTGCGCGATGCGGCCGTCCTCGATGCGGTAGAACTCGCCCGCGCGCAGGAAGGCCAGGTGGCCCGATGGCGCGATGCCAAGGAAGGGCGCGGTGAAGTTGCCGACATAATGGGTGACCGAGGCCACCCAGTCGCCGCGTTCTCCTCGGCGGTTCCGGGCGCCGATGAAAATCTCGTCGCGGCGATGCAGGCCGGCAAAGGCCCGTCGCAGGGGAAGGACGAAGGCCTCAAGCACCGCCTCGCGGCCGCTCAGCCCGTTCAGCGGGTGGGAAACGTCCCAGACGCAGCTTTCGGTCAGCCCGTCGCGCAGGAACCCGATCAGGTCGGTCTCGGCGGCGCCGAACAGCCCGGACAGGAACGATCTCGCGCTTGTGCGAAGCCCATCCATGCTGCCGCCCGTCCATTTTGCATTCGATTGCAAAAAACCCTTGTCACGAATCAAGCATTGGGTAAAGAGGAATTGCAAGCGAATGCAACGGCAGCGGGGCGAGGGGGACGATGGCCAGAATCGATCTGAGAGGTGTCTCGAAGCGCTGGGGCAGCTTCACCGGCGTCGACAACTTCAATCTCACGATCGCGGATCAGGAATTCCTGGTCCTGCTTGGCCCGTCGGGATGCGGCAAGACCACGACCATGCGGATGATCGCCGGGCTGGAAGATGCGACCGACGGCGACATCATGATCGGCGACCGGCGGGTGAACGACCTTGATCCCAAGGACCGCGACATCGCCATGGTGTTCCAGTCCTATGCGCTTTACCCCAACCTCAACGTCTACGAGAACATCCGCTTTCCGCTGAAGGTGCGGAAGGTGCCGCAGGCCGAACACGACGCGCGCGTCCGCAAGGCGGCCGCCATGGTCGAGCTGAACGATTTCCTGCACCGCAAGCCATCCGAACTGTCCGGCGGCCAGCGCCAGCGGGTCGCGCTGGCCCGGGCGATTGTCCGGCAGCCCTCGGTCTTCCTGATGGACGAACCCCTGTCGAACCTTGACGCCAAGCTGCGGGTGTCGACGCGGGCGCAGATCAAGAACCTCAGCCACGAACTGAAAGTCACGACGATCTATGTCACCCACGACCAGATCGAGGCGATGACGCTGGCCGACCGGGTCGTGGTGATGCGCAAGGGGCTGATCCAGCAGGTCGGCACGCCGACCGAAATCTACGACCGGCCGGCAAACACCTTCGTCGCCAGCTTCATCGGCAACCCGGCGATGAACCTGATGCTGGGCCACCTTACGGGCGGCGTCTTCGAGGGCGAGCATGTCCGCATTCCCGGCCTTGCCGGCCCCGATGGCCCGGTGACGCTCGGCTTCCGCGCCGAGGATGCCACGGTGGGCGACCGGGGTGAAATCAACGCCCCGGTCTACACGATGGAACTCCTGGGCGACGCCACCATGGTGACGGTCCGCGCCGGGGGCGCACTGGTCGCCGTCAAGGCCGGCAAGGACTACCGCGCCGAAATCGACGATCCGGTCGGCATCAGGGTGCCAGCCGCCGCCTGCCACCTCTTCGACGCCGCGTCAGGGGAACGCCTGGCCGGCTGACCAATCCGGGCATCAACTGCGCCCACATCACAGGGAGGAATAGAATGCTGACGAGAAAGATCGCCCTCGCCGGGGCCTTCGCGCTTCTGGGCTCGACGGCCTGGGGCGCCTGCGCCATCCAGAACACCGTGGACCTCAGGTCGCTGACCGCGGGTTTCGAGGCTTGGAAGTCCGCGACCTCGGCCATGGCCGAATGCGGGAACTTCACCCCCGCGCTTGATCAGGAATTCGCGACCAAGCAGGCCGCCGCCTTCGCCGCCAATCCGTCGCTCTACCAGATCGGCGGCGTGGCCAACGAAACCATCGTGCCGCTGGTCAACGCCCAGTCGATCCGGCCGCTTGACGACCTGGTCGCCAAATATGGCCAGAACCTGAAACCCAATCAGCTGATCAAGGTCGACGGCAAGATCATGGCCATCGCCATGATGGTGAACACCCAGCACCTGATGTACCGCAAGGACATCCTTGACCAGCTGGGCATCGCGGTGCCGACGACCTACGACGAGGTTCTGGCGGCGGCCGAGGCGATCAAGGCGGCCGGCGTTGTCGAATATCCGCTTGGCGGCACGTTCAAGGCCGGCTGGAACCTGGGCGAGGAATTCGTGAACATGCATCTCGGCATGGGCGGCGTGCTGGTCAATGACGACGGCACCCCCGCGGTCAACAGCGAGGCGGGCGTCAAGTCGCTCGAGATGCTCAAGGCGCTCAGCGCCTACATGGACCCCGAATACCTGACGTCGGATTCGACCTACGTGCAGCAGCAGTTCCAGCAGGGCAAGATCGCGATGGCGAACCTCTGGGCCAGCCGCGGCGGCGCGATGGACGACCCGGCGGAAAGCCAGGTTGTCGGCAAGATCGAGGGCGCGACCGCGCCGCTTGCCATGGCAGGCGGGGCACCGGCGACGACGCTCTGGTGGGACGGCATCGTCATCGCCGCCAACATCAGCGACGAAGAGGCCGAAGCGGCGTTCCAGGTCGCGCTTGAAGGCATAGATACCGAAATGGTTTCGGCCCACAACGATGACGCGATCTGGCTGATCGACGGCTACACCCCCGGCCGCCTTGCCGCCGGCGCAATCGCAACCGCAACGCATGAACCGGTGCCGCCGTCCTATCCGTCGACCACGGCGATGGGGCTGATGCACGGCGCGCTTGGCGACAATCTTGCCGCCTACTTCACCGGCGAGAAATCGGCCGAGGACACGCTGGCCGCGGTCGAGGCCGCCTATACCACCGCCGCCAAGGAAGCCGGCGTCCTGAAGTAGTCCGGCGGGCGGGCCGCCCCCGCCAGCAACATCAACCGTCAGGGAGGGTGCGATGAAGTTCAAGACATTTGCCGCGTTCGTCGCGCCCTCCTTGCTGATGATGCTGGTGTTCATCGCGGCACCGCTGGTCAGCGTCTTCTTCCAGAGCTTCTACTTGACGAAGCCGGTCGTCGAGACCGTCGAGATCGAGACCTGCACGCCCGGCTTTGTCGAACAGATCTGCAAGACCGAAACCAAGTCCCGGCCGCTGATCGACGACTCCGGCCGCCCGGTCACCGAGACAACCTTCACCGGTCTTGAAACCTATCGGCAGGTTCTTGATCCCGCCGCCGCCTGGGCCGCGATCACGGCCCTCGACCTGAAGGCCCTTCTGGCGATCGACTTCTGGAAGGCGCTGCGCTTCACGCTCAGCTTCACCTTCGTGACGCTGCCGCTGGTCATCGGCATCGGGCTGGCGATCGCGCTGGCCGTGAACAACACCGTCCGGTCGCTGCGCGGCCCGGTGATCTTCGTCTCGCTGCTGCCCTTCATCATCACGCCGGTCATCGGCGCGCTGTCGATCCGCTGGCTGTTCGTCAACGACGGGATCATGACCCGCCTGCTGGAAGCCTGGACCGGCAACAGCATCACGATGTTCGCCCAGGGCTGGACCATCGAGCTGCTGATGTATTTCTTCCGGGTCTGGCACACGGCACCCTTCGCCTTCATCATCTTCTATGCCGGGCTGCAGGGCGTGAACCAGGATGCGGTCGAGGCGGCGGTGATCGACGGCGCGAACCGCTTCCAGCGTCTGATCTACGTCATCATCCCGCATCTGATGCCGCTCATCATCTTCGTGACGCTCATTCATCTGATGGATGCCTACCGGGTGTTCGACGAAGTCGTCGGCTTCCGCTCCGAAGCGCATGTGATCTCGCTCCAGTATCTGACCTATGACCTGCTGACGCCGGACGGCAGCGGCAACCGCTCGGTCAGCCGCGCCTCGGCGTCGTCGATGCTGACCATGATCGGGATCGTGATCCTGCTCGTCCCGCTCTTGCGCCGCACCTGGCGCGACCACAGGAGCACACGCTGATGCAGCACACGCGCGCCCTTCGTCAGCCCCTGTCGCTCCGCCTCGGTTCGGGCCTGTTTCTCGGCCTCTGGTGCCTGATCGCCGCCTTCCCGATCTTCTGGATCGCGGTGATGAGCTTCAAGATCCCGATCGACGCCTTCGCGGCCAGCCCGCTGGATGTAATCGTCGGTCCCGCCACGCTGGGCCAGGGCAAGGGGCTTACCCTCTTGGACATCGTCGCCTGGGTCCTGCTGCTCGGCCTGGCCGCACGGGTGGCGATGCGGGCCCTGCCGCCCCTGGTTGCACGCCATGCGCCGGGCAACCTGGTGGTCCTCGGCTGGGCGATTGCATCGGTCCTGTTCGGCGCAGGTTTCGTGCTGGTGGCCTTCTTCCTGCTGCCGCCGGTCCTTGGGGCGATGAACCGGGCGCTTGGCCTTGCGCCGCTTGTCGGCCTGACGACCGAACACTACCGGGCGATCTGGGTGGACAACGAATTCTGGCGGAACTTTCTCAACTCGGTGAAGGTCACGCTTGGCGTCACCGCGCTTTCGCTTACCGTCGGCACGTTTGCGGGCTACGCGCTGGCGCGGACCCGCTCGAACCTTGCCTTCGCGATCCTGATCGCGGCGCTGATCTTCCGCGCCCTGCCGCATTCGGTTCTGGTCACCGGCTACCTTCCGGTGTTCATCAACTCGGCCGAACTGCTGCGCCCGCTTCTGGGCGATGCGGCGCCGACGCTTTATGGCCAGCCGCTCGCGGTGATCGCCGTCCTGGTGGCGATCAACCAGCCCTTCACCATCTGGATGCTGCGCAGCTTCTTCGAGAACATCCCGGCCGAGCTGGACGAGGCCGCGCGCGTCGACGGCTGCACCCATTTCCAGGCCTTCCGCTGGGTGATCATGCCGGTCATGTGGCCCGGCGTCATCACCACCGGCCTCTTCAGCTTTCTGCTTGGCTACAACGATTTCCTCGTGACCTCGCTGCTTCTCGACGCCGCCGATCAGACCATGGTTCCCGCGATCGCCGGTTTCTTCAACCGCGAGACGACGACCACCGACCAGGTCCGCGCCGTCGCCGCCGCCGTGTCGATCACCGCGCCGCTTTTCCTTCTGGTCATGGTGTTCCAGCGCCAGATCGTCAGCGGCCTGACACAGGGGGCCGTCAAGGGATGACCCTCGCACCGCTTCTCCATCCGGCGCGCAACCGGCTGCCGCGCGACCATATCGGGGTCGGACTGAATGGCCCGCATCCCGCAACGACATCGCAAGGAGATATGCCATGAAAGGCTCCCGTCCCGAACAGGCCGTGCTGACCAAGCACACCGACATGACCAAGACCGAAGCCACCCGCGCCGTGATCGAAGGCATGGTGGACGGTCTGAACGACCACCGCATCGCCGACATCGGCGAATTCTTCACCCAGAACTTCCGCTGGCTTGGCAATCAGGGCTGCGGCACCAAGACGGGCCTGAAGGAATTCCAGGACAACTGGCAGAAGCCGTTCCAGGCCGCCTTCAGGGACAAGACCTGCATCGACGAGGCGCGGCTCTACATGGGTGAATGGGCGGCTGCCTTCGGCCGTCAGGAAGCCACCCACGCCGGCGAATTCATGGGCATCGCCCCCACCGGCAAGCGGGTCGAAATCCGCTACATGGATTTCTGGAAGGTCGTCGACGGCAAGATCGTCGACAACTGGGTGATGGTCGATTTTCCGCATGTCATGGCCCAGCTTGGCGTCGATGCCTTCAACGGCCACGGCTGGGAAGCCTACGACCGCGGTGAAAAGACGCCGCCGAAGCCCTGATACCCGTTCCACCGGACCAACCGCCGCGCCCGTCCGGGGCGCGGCCGCAGGAGAGCAAGATGACGATCACCTATCTGAAGCGGGGCAAGCCCGAAACCGAACGGGCCAAGGATGACGCCAGGGTGCGTGCCACGGTCGAAAGCGTGCTCGAGGACATCGAGACGCGCGGTGATGCGGCGGTGCGCGACCTGTCGGCCAGGTTCGACAAGTACGAACCGGCAAGCTTCCGCCTCGGCGCTTCGGAGATCGAGGCGGCGATGCAGCAGGTCTCGGCGCGCGACATGGAGGACATCCGCTTTGCCCAGACCCAGATCCGCCGGTTTGCCGAGGCACAGCGCGCCTCGATGCGCGACATCGAGGTCGAAACGCTGCCGGGCGTCATCCTTGGCCATCGCAACATTCCGGTGCAGTCGGTCGGCTGCTACGTGCCCGGCGGCAAGTTCCCGATGGTCGCCAGCGCCCATATGTCGGTGCTGACCGCCAATGTCGCCGGGGTGCCGCGCATCGTGGCCGCGGCCCCGCCGGTCAAGGGCGCGCCGCATCCGGCGATCGTCGCCGCCATGCATCTGGGCGGGGCGCATGAAATCTATGTGCTGGGCGGCATGCAGGCGGTCGGCGCCATGGCGCTTGGCACCGAAACCATCCGGCCGGTCGACATGCTGGTCGGCCCGGGCAACGCCTTCGTCGCCGAGGCCAAGCGCCAGCTTTACGGCCGGGTCGGCATCGACCTCTTCGCCGGCCCGACCGAAACCATGGTCATCGCCGATGAAACCGTCGACGCCGAAATCTGCGCGACCGACCTGCTGGGCCAGGCCGAACACGGCTACAACTCGCCCGCCGTGCTGGTGACGAACTCGCGCAAGCTGGCCGAGGCGACGCTGGCCGAGATCGACCGTCTGCTGCAAATCCTGCCCACCGCCGAAACCGCCGGCGCCAGCTGGCGCGACTATGGCGAGGTGATCGTCTGCGACAGCCATGACGAGATGCTGCAGGTTGCCAACGACATCGCCTCGGAACACGTTCAGGTGATGACCGACCGCGACGACTGGTTCCTTGAAAACATGCACAGCTATGGCGCGCTGTTCCTTGGCCCGCGCACCAATGTCGCCAACGGCGACAAGGTGATCGGCACCAATCACACGCTGCCCACGAAAAAGGCCGGGCGCTATACCGGCGGCCTCTGGGTCGGCAAGTTCCTGAAGACCCACAGCTACCAGAAAGTCACCACCGACGCGGCGGCGGCGCTGATCGGCGAATACGGCTCGCGGCTCTGCATGCTTGAAGGCTTTGTCGGCCATGCCGAACAATGCAACATCCGCGTCCGTCGCTACGGCCATCGCGACGTGCCTTACGGAGTGGCGGCGGAATGAGAGCCGATCAGCCATGACCCTTCCCCTTACCCCCAGCTTCCGGCTTGATGGCCGACGGGCGCTTGTCACCGGCGCGTCTTCGGGTATCGGCTTTGCCGCCGCGGCGGCACTGGCGGAGGCGGGGGCCGAGGTCTGGCTCGTTGCCCGGAAATGGCCCGGGCTTGAGACGGCGCGCGATGCGCTGCGCGCCGGCGGCGCCGCGGCCGAAGCGGCGGCGCTTGACATAACCGACCTTGACGCCACGGCGGCCTTCATCGCCGCGCAGGGCCCGTTCGACATTCTGGTGAACTCGGCCGGTCTGGCGCGGCATTCCCCGGCGCTGCAGACCGCGCCGGCAGACTATGACGCCGCCATGGCGCTCAACCTGCGGGCGGCCTATTTCCTGACCCGCGAAGTGGCGCGCGGGTTGATCGCGGCCGGCCGGCCCGGCAGCCTGATCAACGTCTCGTCGCAGATGGGCCATGTCGGCGGGCCCGACCGCGCCGTCTATTGCGCAACCAAGCATGCGCTGGAAGGCATGACCAAGGCGATGGCGATCGAATGGGGTCCGAAGCGCATCCGCGTCAACACGCTTTGCCCGACCTTCATCCGCACGCCGCTGGCCGAACAGACGCTCGCCGTGCCCGAGCGGCGGGCCTGGATCGAAAGCAAGATCAAGCTTGGCCGGCTGGGCGAGGTCGAGGATATCATGGGGCCGGTCGTTTTCCTGGCATCGGACGCGGCGGCCCTGATTACCGGCACCGCGCTGATCGTGGACGGCGGCTGGACGGCGGAGTGACAGAGCCATGAACGACAAGGCCGCAGACAAGGTCACCTCTGCCGACGTTGCCCGGCTGGCCGGCGTCTCGCAATCGGCGGTCAGCCGGGTGTTCACCCCGGGGGCCTCGGCGTCGAAGAAGACGGTCGAGAAGGTCCGCGCCGCCGCCGACCAGCTGGGCTATCGCCCGAACGTGCTGGCCCGCGGCCTGATCACCGGGCGCACCCGGATGATCGGCCTTGTGGTCGCCTATCTGGAAAACCAGTTCTATCCCGTGGCGCTGGAACTGCTGTCGCGGGCGCTGCAGGCGAAGGGCTACCATATCCTGATCTTTCTGGCCGAAAACTCGACCGAGCGGGTGGCCGAGGTGATGAAGGAACTGCTCGACTATCAGGTCGACGGCATCATCACCGCCTCGGTCGGGATCAGCAGCGACATCGCCGCACGGTGCAGCGCCGTGGGGATTCCGATGGTCCTCTTCAACCGGGGCCAGGACGACGAGAACCTGTCCGAGGTGACGTCCGACAATGTCGCCGGCGGGCGCCGGGCGGCGGAATTCCTGATTGCCGGCGGCCATCGCCGGATTGCGCATATCATGGGCTGGCAGGGCGCATCCACCGGCCGCGACCGTGCGATCGGCTTCCGCTTCGCGCTTGAGGCGGCGGGTCTGGCGCCCGTCGCCATGGTCGACGGCATGTATTCGCGCGATCGGGCGGCCGCGGCGGCCCGTGAACTGTGCAGCGGTCCCGACCGGCCGGACGCGATCTTTGTCGGCAATGACCACATGGCATTCGCCGTGATGGATGTCCTGCGCCACGAGCTGAACCTGTCGGTTCCGCATGACGTTTCGGTGGTCGGCTACGACGACGTGCCGCTTGCCGCCTGGCCGGCCTATGACCTGACGACGATCCGCCAGCCGGTGCATCGCATGGTCGACGCCACGGTTTCGGCGCTGCTGACCCAGATCGAGGGCGAAGGCGCCGAGCCGGCAAAAATCCGCATCGACGGGCCGCTGGTCATCCGCGGCTCCGCCCGCAAACCCTGACGAGGAATCATGCAAGGCTTCGATCCGAAATTCCGCGACTTCCCCGACTACATCATCGGCATCACCAAGGAGATCTGGGAAGACCGCGGCATCGCCACGCTGCACCGCTACTACGCCCCCGATATCATCGTGCGCTCTTCCGCCTCGGTCGTGGTCGGCAACCAGGGCGTCATCGGCGCGACCATGGCGACGCTGTCCGAATTCCCCGACCGCACACTGTTGGGCGAGGACGTAATCTGGTCCGGCACGCCCGAGACGGGCATGCTCTCGTCGCACCGGCTGCTGTCGACCGCCACCCATTCGGGCGACGGCGCCTATGGCAAGGCGACGGGCCGCAGGCTGGTCTACCGGATTCTTGCCGATTGCCATGCGATCGGCAACCAGATCAACGACGAATGGCTGATCCGCGACCAGGGCGCCATCGTCCGCCAGATGGGCTGGGACCCGGTCGAATTTGCCCGCGACCTGATCGGCCGCGAGGGCGGGCCCGAGAACTGCGTGAAGCCGCTTACCCCCGCCACCGACCGGCCCGGCCCCTACAGGGGCAAGGGCAACGACAATGAATGGGGCGCCCGTCTTGCCGACAACCTGACGCGCATCATGGCCGCCGACTTCACCGTGATCGGCAGGGAATACGACCGCGCGGCGCAGCTTGAATACGCGGGCGGCGTCAGCGGCCACGGTCCGGGCGACGCCGATCGCTTCTGGATGGGCCTGCGCGCCGCCTTCCCCGACGCGGCCTTCGCCATTCACCACGTCATCGGCCGCGACGATCCCATGATGCCGCCGCGCGCCGCCGTGCGCTGGAGCCTGCATGGCAAGCATTCCGGCTGGGGCGCCTTTGGCACCCCGACCGGGGCCGAAGTCTACGTTCTGGGTATCACCCACGCCGAGTTCGGGCCCTGGGGCCTCAGGCGCGAGTATACGCTTTTCGACGAAACCGCCATCTGGAAGCAGATCCTGCTGGCGACCGGCGCGGTCTGAAGCCGCCCGAACCAATGAGCGAACCTTGCAATCACCCCCGTGCGAACCAGGCCGGGGAAACAAAGGAGACTTGTCAGATGACACCGCAAGAGATGGAAGCCCGGATCGTCCGCTACGGCGACCTCAGGCCCTGCAAGACCGCCTTCATCGACGCCCACACCCCCGGATCGAACCAGAAGGAAAACTTCACCGTCATCGGCGGCGGCGTTTCGGAAAGCCCCGACCAGCATGTGCATATCCGCGACACGCCGGGCTTCAACATCGGCGCGGCCGGCCAGCCGCCGAAATGCCGCAACTCGCTGCATTCGCACCGCACGGCCGAAGTGTTCTTCGTCCTCAAGGGCCGCTGGCGTTTCTTCTGGGGCCGCTGGGGCACCGCGGGAGAGTTCGTGGCCGAGGAAGGCGACATCTTCAACATTCCGACCGGCATCTTCCGCGGGTTCGAGAACATCGGAACCGACTACGGCATGATCATGGCCATCCTTGGCGGCGATGATGCGGGCGGCGGCGTGATCTGGGCGCCGCAGGTGATCGAGGACGCCAGGGAACACGGGCTGGTGCTGGGCAGGAACGGCAAGCTCTACGATACCAAGAAGGGCCAGAAACTGCCCGACGGCGTGCCGCCGATGCCGCTTCTGACCGACGAGGAGCTGAAAGCCTTCCCCGAGCCGACGACGGCCGATGTGATCCCCCACTATGTCGCCCGCTACTGGGACCTGATGGCGCTGAGCGACCGGCAGCCGGCCAAGGTCATCGGCGAGAACGGCAAGCTGCGCGACAAGCCCGGGTTTGAGGTCGAATTCCTGTCGCGCAACTCGATTCCCGACACGCCCTACACGATCGACCGGCACGAGGTGCTGATGCCGATGCGCGGCCACTGGCGGCTGAGCTGGGGCGGCGGCTCCACCGTCCTGAACCCCGGCGACACCGCCGCGATCCCGCCGGGGCTGGAGCATTCCCTGGCGCCGTCGATGACCGGCGAAGCCTCGCTCTATCGCGTGGTCAACACCACCGACCGGGCCGGCGCGACCTGGAAGGGCTGATCTCCATCGCGCCGGGCGGCACCCGCCCGCCCGGCGCATTCCGACCGGACAGAAAGGCCTTGCCATGTCTCTGCTTGCCACCCATGTCGGCTCGCTTCCACGCTCTCAGGCGGTGGTCGACCATCTGTTTGCCCGTGAACGTGCCGAGGCCTACGATCAGGCGGCCTTCGACGCCTGCATGCAGCAGGCTGTCGCCGAAGTGGTCCGCCGCCAGAAAGCGGCGGGAATCGACATTGTCAGCGATGGCGAGACGTCGAAGATTTCCTATGCCACCTATGTGAAGGACCGCTACACCGGCTTTGCCGGCGACAGCCCGCGCAACGCGCCGGCCGACCTCAAGCTCTACCCCAGCTTCCTGGAACGGCTCGCGCGCGAGGGCGGCACGCCCAGATACGCCCGCCCGATGTGCGTGGGCGAGGTCCGGTCCAGGGGGCAGGGCGAGTTGCAGAAGGATATCGCCAACCTCAAGGCCGCGATGGCCGCCCAGGACATTAGCCGCGGCTTCATGAACGCCGCATCGCCCGGCGTCATCTCGCTTTTCCTGCAGAACGCATATTACCCCACCCGCGACGCCTATCTTGCCGCGCTGGCGGATGCGATGAAGGACGAATACCGCACCATCCTGGAGGCCGGGCTTGACCTGCAGCTTGACTGCCCCGACCTCGCCCTGTCGCGCCACATGCTCTTTGCCGACCTGACCGACGACGAATTCCTGAAAGTGGCGGCCACCCATGTCGAGGCGCTGAACCACGCCCTTGACGGTCTGCCGCAGGACCGTGTCCGCGTCCATATCTGCTGGGGCAATTATGAAGGCCCGCATGTCTGCGACATCGACATGGCCAGGGTCTTTCCCGTGTTGATGGCGGTCAGGGCGCGCTATGTCCTGTTTGAAACCTCGAACCCGCGCCATGGCCATGAATGGACGGTGTTCCGCGACCGCGCGCGGGACATCCCTGACGACAAGGTGCTGGTGCCCGGGGTCGTCGATACGACGACGAACTTCGTCGAACACCCCGATCTGGTCGCCCAGCGGCTTGAACGCTTTACCGCCATCGTCGGGCGCGACAGGGTGATTGCCGGGTCCGATTGCGGATTCGGCACGTTTGCGGGTTTCGGCGCGGTGGATCCCGAAATCGCCTGGGCCAAGCTCGCCACCCTGAAGGAGGGCGCGCGCCGCGCCGCATGACCCCGCTTGTGCTTCTTCCCGGCATGATGTGCGACGCGCGCCTCTGGGCGCCGCAGATGCACGCCCTGGGCCGCCGCGCGGTTCTGCACGCGCCCTGCACCGAGGCCGACAGCATGGCCGGCCTTGCCGCCGATGTGCTGGCCGTGGCGCCGCGGCGGTTTGCGCTCGCCGGCCTGTCGATGGGCGGCATCCTGGCGATGGAAGTGCTGCGCCTGGCCCCCGACCGGGTCGAGCGGCTGGCGCTGCTGGACACCAATCCGCGGGCCGAGACGCCCGAGGCGCAGGCGCGGCGGGAACCGCAGATCGCCCGCGCCATGGCGGGTGGCCTCGCCCGGGTGATGCGTGACGAGATGAAGCCGAACTATCTGGCCGACGGCCCGCGCCGCGGCGACATACTCGATCTGTGCATGGACATGGCGCTGGCGCTCGGCCCCGAAGTCTTTGCCCGCCAGTCCCGCGCGCTGCGCGACCGGCCCGACCAGCAGCAGACGCTTGCCGCCTTTTCCGGCCCGGCGCTGGTGCTGATGGGCGCGGGCGACAGGCTTTGCCCGCTTGACCGGCACGAACTGATGCATGCGCTGATGCCGCAGTCGCGGCTTGCGATCATTGATGGCGCCGGCCACCTGCCGACGCTGGAGCAACCCGAGAAAACCACGGCGGCGCTGGTCCGCTGGCTGGAGGAATGATGGACGGAACGCTTCTGGAAGTCCTGCGCGGCGTCGACACGCCGACAGTCTGCAACGCCATCGAGGTGGCCCAGGGAAAACGGGGATTCGACGGCTTCACCCGCGGCACGATGCTCTGCTCTGCCCCGGACGAACCGCCCGTGGTGGGCTACGCCGTGACCGCAAGGATCGCAGCCCTTGCCCCGCCGACCGAGGATGCCGCCACCATCCGCGCCCGCCGCATGGCCTATTACCGCAGCATGGCCGAGGCACCGAAACCTGCCGTGGCGGTGATCGAGGACATGGATTTCCCCGACAGCATCGGCGCCTACTGGGGCGAGATCAACACCACGGTCCACAAGGGCCTGGGTCTGGCGGGGGCGCTGACCAACGGGGTGATGCGCGATCTGGGCGACCTTCCGGCAGGCTTTCCGGTGGTCGCCGGATCGGTCGGCCCCAGCCACGGCTTCGTCCATATCCGAGAGCTTGGAACCCCGGTCACCGTCTTCGGACTTGTGATCCGGCCGGGCGATCTGGTCCATGCCGACCGCCACGGTGCGGTCGTCGTGCCGCCCGAGGTCATCCCCGCCCTCGCCGCGGCCATAGCAAGCCTTCAGGCCACCGAACGGATCATTCTCGACGCCGCCCGCCGGCCGGGGTTCGATTTCGCCGCTTTCGAAGCCGCATGGCGCGCCTTCGAAAAGGCGCGCGTCTGACCTCGCGCCCCGGTCCGGGTCTTGAAAAGGTCCGGCGAATGCGGTAATGCATTCGTATGCACGACGCGCCGATTTGACCATCAGATTGCGGGCGCGAAACAAATGCAGCTAAAGCGAAGAGAACCTCTCGTTTTCTTCGGCGTGAAAGGCGGCCCGCCGCCGGAAGGAGAGCGAGATGGCTGACGGAAGCCATGACGGCAATTGCAGGGCAGGCGCGGTTCCGGTCGCGCAACTCTTGCGGACGCGCGCGGACTTCCCGGACCGCCGGCTGACCTACGAGGTGCAGCTCGCCGGCCTCGGCTGGCACGGCATCGCCGCACTCGCCTCCGCCTGCGCCGCCGCCGGCCTGCAGCTCATGTCGCTGCGCTGCGCGGGAAACGGCCAGGCCTTCTGCGCCCTCTGTGACGACGGCACGGCCGACCTGGACCGCCTCTCGGCAGGCCTGTGCGGCACCGCGCAGATCACCGGCTGGACGACGCTGATACTCTACTGAAGCGCGCCACGCGGGATGCGCTGATGCCCGTCCCGGGAAACGCCCTATCCCCGCCCCGCCAGCACCAGATCGTGCACGCAGGCGAGTTTCGCCCGCACCGGCCCGGTCAGCGCGAAGGGATAGAGGTCGGGTTGCCCCATCGACCGGTTCAGCGCGTTCAGGGCCACGGTCAGCGGCGTCCAGGCGGCCAGCATCCGGCCGGGGCGCAGCATGCGGTAGGGGGCGAAGTTCATCTCGGCTGTCAGTTCGCCTTCGACCTCGATCCCCGGGTCGATCCGCATGCCGAAGGCCTGCGCGGTTTCCAGCGTGTCCACCATGTGAAGGTAATGCGCCCAGGTCTCGGCCCAGTCCTCCCACGGGTGCATCGTCGCATAGGCCGAGACGAAACTGCCCTGCCACCCCGCCGGCGCGCCCGCATCGTAGTGGCGCTGCAGGGCGGCGCCGTAATCCTGCGTCTCGTCGCCGAAGACCGCGCGGAAGCGGGCGATCTGCCCCGCGTCGCGCACCAGCAGGTTCCAGTAATAATGCCCCACCTCGTGCCGGAAATGGCCCAGAAGGGTGCGGTAGGCCTCGCCCATGTCGCTGCGCATCTTCTCGCGCGTCGCATCGTCGGCCTCGACCAGGGCGATCGTCACCACCCCGCCGGCATGCCCGGTCAGCACCCGCTGCGGGCTGCCGGGCGAATCGGCGAGGAAGTCGAAGACCAGGGGTTCGCCATGGCCATCGCCCGGCGCCGGATGCGGCAGGCCCAACTGCAGGATCGTGTAGATCAGCCGGCGCTTGGCCGCCTCGATCCGCTGCCAGCGCGCATGGTTTTCCGGCGCGGTCAGGTCGGGGACGGTGCGGTTGTGCCGGCAGGCGGCGCAGAAATCGCCCGGCCCCGCACCGCTGTCCGCTGCCGGCACCATCCAGTTGCAGGCCGACAGTTCCCAGTTGCGGCAGAAGCGCCAGCGTTCCGGCCCCGCCGGCCCGCCTTCCGGCCGCGCCCGATGCCAGGCCGGCCCGTCCGCCTCGACCGCGACCATCTCGTTCGTCCCGGGCAGATAGCCGGTCGTCCGCCCGCAGCGCAGGCAAACGGTGTTCTCGAAATGCAGAACCTGCCCGCAGCACTGGCACTGGAAGAGTTTCATCGAAGGCCCCCTCACGATGCAGCTTGTCGGGGCGGGCGGGCGAAATCCAGCCCCTGCGCCGGAGTCAGCCCTCTGGCATCCCGGCGGCAAATTCCGTATCCCGCCCGCAGGGACCGGAGCCGCGCCATGTTCACCGTCATCCTTCTGACCAGCCCCGAGACGCCGGTGCTTGACCGCGTCACGGTGGAATCGCTTCGCAACGCCTGGGGCGGGGCCGGGCTGCGCTGGCTTGATCCCGGGATCGCCGCCGAATTCGCCGTGCAGGCCGTGCCGGAAAACCGCTGGCAGGTCTGGCAGGACATGCAGTCGCTGCGCGTCGACATGGCGGTGCTGTCGACCCAGGGCCGCCGCAAGCGGCTGCTGATCGCCGACATGGATTCGACGATGATCGCGCAGGAATGCATCGACGAACTGGCGGATGAGGCCGGGGTCGGCGCCTATGTCGCCGGCATCACCGCCCGCGCGATGAATGGCGAACTGGATTTTGAGGCCGCGCTGCGCGAACGGGTGGCGCTCTTGAAGGGCCTGCCGGAAACCGTGATCGGCCGGGTCATCCGGGACCGGATCACCCTGATGCCGGGCGGGCCGCAGCTTCTGGCGACGATGAAGGCGCATGGCGCGCGCACCGCGCTGGTGTCGGGCGGGTTCACTGCCTTCACCAATGCAATCGCCGACCGCCTGGGGTTCCACGAAAACCGCGCCAACACGCTGCTTGCCGCCGAAGGCCACCTGACCGGCACCGTGGCCGAACCGATCCTTGGCAAGGAGGCGAAGGTGCAGGCGCTGGACGAGATCACCGCGCGCATGGGCCTGACCCCGGCCGAGGCGATTGCCGTCGGCGACGGCGCGAACGACCTGCCGATGCTGAAGCGCGCCGGGATCGGCGTCGCCCTGCACGCGAAACCCCGCGTCGCCGCCGAAACCGATGTTCGCGTCAACCACGGCGACCTGACGGCGCTTCTTTACCTGCAGGGCTACGCGCGCGAGGAGTTCGCCGAATGATCGTGCGGCAGGCCGTGTCGGCGGATGCCGCTGCCATGGCGGCGCTGTTGAATGAAATTATCGCCATCGGCGGCACCACCGCGCACCAGCACCCGAAATCCGCCGAAAGGGTGCGCGCGGACTATATCGACGGGCCGGATGTCCAGACCTGCGTGGTGGCCGAGGAGGGCGGGTGCCTGACCGGCTGGCAATCCGTCGGGCTCTGGCAGGGGGAATCGCATATCGGCACCTTCGTGCGGCCCGGCATCCAGGCGCGCGGCGTGGGGGCGGCGCTTTTCACGCTGACCCGCGATCTGGCCGCCCGCGCCGGCATCGCCCGCATCGCCGCAACCATCCGGGCCGACAATGTGCCGGGGCTGGCCTACTATGCCCGGCTCGGCTTCCGCGACACCGGCAGCGATCCGGGCTTCGCGCTCGATAACGGCACCGTCGTCGGCCGCATCCACCGCCACCTGGACCTCTGATGTTCGAAGTCGCCACCGAGACGGCGCTGCTTCTGGTCCTTGCGGCCTTTGTGGCCGGCATCGTCGATTCCATCGCCGGCGGCGGGGCGCTGATCACCATGCCCGCGCTCCTTCTGGCGGGGGCCAGCCCGGTCGAGGCGCTGGCGACCAACAAGCTGCAGGGATCCTTCGGGTCCGGCACGGCTACCCTGGCCTATGCCCGCGCGGGCCATGTCAGGCTTTTCGACCAGCTTGGCATGGCGGCGGTTGCGGCCCTGGCCGGCGCGGCGGGGGCCATGGTCGCCCATCTGATTCCGGCCGATGTGCTGCGCATCGTCATGCCGGTCCTCTTGATCGGCATCGCGGCCTTCTTCGCGCTGCGCCGCGGGCTTTCCGACGATGACCGGCATCAGCGGCTGCGCCCCGCCGCATTCGCCTTCACGGCGGTGCCCGCGATCGCCGCCTATGACGGGCTGTTCGGCCCGGGAACCGGCAGCTTCTTCATGATGGCCTTCGTGCTGCTGGCCGGCTACGGCGTCCTGAAGGCAACGGCGCATACCAAGCTGCTGAACTTCTCGTCCAACATCGGCTCGCTTCTGGTCTTCGTGTTCTCCGGCGCGACCTGGTGGGCGGTGGGCCTTGCCATGGGGCTGGCGCAGGTGGCGGGTGCCGCGATCGGCGCGCGGCTGGCCATGCGGGTGGGCGCGCGGCTGATCCGGCCGCTTCTCGTCTGCACCTCGGTCGCCATGGCGCTGCGGCTTCTGTGGCAGGCATGGGCCGGCTGACCGCCCGCCCGCCGGTGCCTAGCGATGGTCCAGCGTGCAGCACCCCGACAGCAGCGCATTGCCGTCCGGGGCTTCGACGAACAGCCTGACGGCAAAGCCGTATTCGCGGTCGGACATGCCGTCGGAACACCATTCCCGGCTGACCGTCAGGTGGAACACCCGTTCCGGCCCCTCTTCGGCGCTGATGAGATAGCCGGTCGGGGCGACGGCCTCTTCGGTGACGGCAAGCTCGATCGCCGGATCGTCGGGCGTCGCCCATTGGGCCCCCTGCGGCGGCAGCGACAGGCGCCAGAACGGCTCGGTCCCCAGGCAGGTCAGCGGGCGCGGCACCATGGCCGGGTCCAGCATGGGCATCGGCTCAAGATAGCGCATGGCGACCCAGCCGTTCCCCTCGCCGGTCGAGACGCGGCCCCATTTCCCGTCGCCCGAAATCTGGATCACCTCGACATTGGCGGCATGCGGGTCGATCGCGCCCACCGCCGGCGCCGCGGAACCGGGTTCGGCGCGGATGTTCAGCACGTCATTCTCGGCCACGCCCTTCACCATGAAGGCGGCGGGCAGAACCTCGGCGCCCGCCGGCAGCGGCAGCAGCGCAAGACACAGGCACAGGTTGCGGATCACCGGCGTTTCCCCCAGCTGGCCGACGCATAACGCGCGGTGAAGAATTGCGCCATCAGCCCGATCAGGATGCAGATCAGCGCGGCATAGACCGGATAGTCGATCGACGTATAGCGCGGATGATAGTTCAGGAACGTATAGCCCCGCCCCTGGTCGATCGTATGGTAAAGCGGGTTCCACTCAAACCAGCTGCGCAGCTTGGCCGAGGCCATGTTGGCCACGAACATCTTGCCCGAGGCGATCATGTTCAGCCGCTGGTAGACCAGCGCCAGCATGCCGACGAAATCGGGCTGCCAGGGCTTGGCCGCATAGAAGATCAGCCCGATCGCCGCCCCCGAGAACCACGACAGCAGATACATGCCCATCATCCCCACCGGATCGTGGATGGTGATCGGCGTCATCAGCGTGTGGTAGAAGAGCAGGATCACGCAGGCGGCAAAGGTCTGCTGGTAAAGCGACGCCAGCGCCGCCGATGTCACCGCGATGACCGGATTCATCGGCGCATGCATCATCATCGGCGATGCCGGCGCATCGGCCGACGACACCGCACCCAGCGCCTTGGTATGGGTCAGGAACATGAAGACGCCCGACATCACGAACAGGATGAAATCCGCGCGCGAGATCGACAGCCGCCGCATGCCCAGGAAATCGAACATCACCACGAAAAGCGCCAGGATCAGCGCCGCCTGCAGCACGTTCATCATCATGCCATAGACGGCATTGCCGTGCGACTTGCGCAGGTTGCGCGCGGTGGCATGGTGAATCTGTTCGAGAAACTCGAATCCCGTCTTCAGCCGTGTCGGTCGTGTCGTCTGTGCCCGGAACATGCCGCGCCCCTCGCCTGCCGCCTCGCCCTCGCCTGACGGGGAAATCTTGCCGTTCCCCTTGCGTCAGAGGATAAGGGCGGGGGGGCCGCAAGGCAACAGAAACGCCGCGGCTGCAAAATGCCCCGGCGACAGGAGTGAGAGATGGATTTCGCGCGACTGATCCCTGTCCTGCGCCGCATCGCGCTGGAAGCGGGCGACAGGATCATGAAGGTCTATGACGGCCCCGATTTCGAGGTGAAGGCGAAGGGCGACGCCTCCCCCGTGACCGAGGCGGACGAAGCCGCCGATGCGCTGATCTCGGCCGGGCTGCGCGCGGCCTTCCCCGATGTCACGCTCATCACCGAGGAACAGGCGGCCAGCCACGCGCTGACCGCCCAGACCTTCCTGATCGTCGATCCGCTGGACGGCACCAAGGAATTCGTCCAGCGCCGCGGCGATTTCACTGTGAACATCGCCTATGTCGAAAACGGCGTGCCGCTGCGCGGCGTGGTCTATGCCCCGGCGCAGGGGCGGCTGTTCTACACCCAGCCCGATGGCAGTTCGGTTGAAGAGACCGGCCCCTTCGACAAGGCCGCCCCCGGCACGCTGCGGCCGATCGGCGTGTCCACGCCCGACAACCGTTCGCTGATGGTCGTCGCGTCGAAGTCGCACCGCGACCAGGCGACCGATGACTACATCGCCCGCTATGCCGTCGCCGACATGAAATCCGCCGGCTCCAGCCTGAAGTTCTGCCTTGTCGCCACCGGCGAGGCCGACCTTTACCCCCGCCTTGGCCGCACGATGGAATGGGATACCGCCGCCGGCGATGCCGTGCTGCGCGGCGCGGGCGGGCTTTGCGTCCGCTTCGACGACCACACCCCCCTTGCCTATGGCAAGCCCGGCTGGGACAACCCGTTCTTCATCGCCTATGCGCCGGGGGTGCTGCTGAAGTGAAGGCCCTGATCGCCATTCCGGCGCGCCATGCATCGACCCGCTACCCGGGCAAGCCGCTGGTCCCGTTGCGCGGGCCTGACGGCGAAAAGACCCTGATCCGCCGCAGCTGGGAGGCGGCGATGGCGGTTTCCGGCGTCGACCGCGTGGTGGTGGCGACCGACGACGCGCGGATTGCAGACCACGCCGCCGCCTTCGGCGCCGAAGTGGTGATGACCTCGTCCGCGGCGCGCAACGGCACCGAACGCTGCGCCGAGGTGGCGGCCCTCTGCCCGGGCTACGATGCGCTGGTGAACCTGCAGGGCGATGCCCCGCTGACGCCCCCCTGGTTCGTCGAGCATCTGCTGGCCGGTCTTGCCGCCGATCCGGAAGCGGCGATCGCGACCCCGGTCCTGCGCTGTGACGGCGCGGCGCTGGCCGGCCTGCTGGCCGACCGCCGCGCCGGCCGGGTAGGCGGCACCACCGCGGTCTTCGGCGCCGGGGGCCGGGCGCTCTACTTCTCCAAGGAGGTGATCCCCTTCACCGGCCAGACCTACGCGCCGGACGCGCCGACGCCGGTCTTCCACCATGTCGGCGTCTATGCCTACCGCCCGGCCGCGCTGGCAGCCTATCCCGCCTGGCCGGTCGGGCCGCTGGAAACGCTGGAAGGGCTGGAACAGCTCCGCTTTCTCGAACAGGGTCACCCGGTCCTCTGCGTGCCGGTCGAATCGCGCGGCTGCCGATTCTGGGAACTCAACAACCCCTCTGACGTTGCCATCATCGAATCCATACTGACCGAGGTGCCCGGAACGCATTGAACTGGCGGATATTCTCTCGACGCACGGTTTTGCATGTGCAGCATTCTGCCGAAGTTGCCAAAACCTTGCCGAATTTTGTCACAATGATCTGGATTGTAGCCGTCCAGAGCGTAACCCTTGGGTCCAGCACGCGGCCCGTAGTACGAGCGGAAAAATGAAAGCCAAGAAGGTCACGAAAGCCGTATTCCCCGTCGCAGGGCTTGGAACGCGCTTCCTGCCCGCGACGAAATCCATCCCCAAGGAGATCATGACCCTGGTCGACCGGCCCCTGATCCAGTACGCGATCGACGAGGCCCGCGCCGCCGGCATCAAGGAATTCATCTTCGTCACCTCGCGCGGCAAATCCGCGCTTGAGGACTATTTCGACCACGCGCCCGAACTGGAAAGCGAACTGCGCAAGAAGGGCAAGACCGAGCTTCTGGAAGTCCTGAAGGAAACCAACATGGACTCGGGCGCCATCGCCTACGTCCGCCAGAACCGTCCGCAGGGGCTTGGCCATGCCGTCTGGTGCGCCCGCCGCCTGATCGGGGAAGAGCCATTCGCCGTCCTGCTGCCCGATGACGTGATCGCCGCCGAAAAGGCCTGCCTGCAGCAGATGGTCGAAGCCTATGCCGAAACCGGCGGCTGCATGGTCGCGGCGATGGAAGTGCCGCCCGCCAAGGCATCGTCCTACGGTGTTCTGGACATCGAGAACGACATGGGCGCGATCGTCAAGGCCAAGGGAATGGTGGAAAAACCCAAGGCCGGCGAGGCGCCCTCGAACCTGGCGGTGATCGGCCGCTACATCCTGTCGCCCAACGTGCTGACCAATCTCAACCAGCGCAAGCAGGGCGCCGGCGGCGAAATCCAGCTGACCGACGCCATCGCCCAGGAGGTGAACTCGGCCGCCGGCGTCTATGGTTTCCGCTTCCGCGGCCTGCGCTACGATTGCGGGTCGAAGGCCGGCTTCCTGCAGGCCACCGTGGCCTTCGGCCTGTCGCGCCCCGACCTGCGCGACGAATTCGGCGCCTATCTGAACGACATGATGGCGCAGCTGAAGGCGGCGCAATAGGCGCATGGCAGCTGCCGGCGCGCAGGCCCCCCCGATCGGCGCGCCGGACGCGCCGTATCGGGCGCGCCTGTGGCAGGCGTTCCGCCTTCGGTTCCGGCGGCGGGTGCTGCTGGCCCGCGCGATCCGCAAGCGGCGCGAGCTGACGGCGGTTGCCGACCGCACGCGCGGCCTGGCGCGGAACGCGATCCTCTGCGTGATGACCGTGCGGGACGAAGCCGCCCGCCTGCCGCATTTCCTGGCGCATCACCGCAGGCTGGGCGTCGATCATTTCCTGATCGTGGACAATGCAAGTAGCGACGGCACAACGGATTTCCTGCGCGGCCAGCCCGATGTCTCGCTCTGGTCGACTGAGGCCAGCTATCGCAAATCCCGCTTCGGGCTTGACTGGCAGAACTGGCTTCTGATGCGGCACGGCCACGGGCGCTGGTGCCTGACGCTCGATTCCGATGAACTGATGGTCTATCCCTACTGGGAGACCCGGCCCCTGCCCGCGCTGACCCGCTGGCTGGACCGGCAGGGGATCGCCAGCTTCGGCGCGCTCATGCTGGACCTTTATCCCGAAGGGCCGCTTTCGGCCAACGCGTTTCACCCCGGCGATGACCCGCTTGCCAGCCTGCGCTGGTTCGACAGCGGCAATTACGGCGTCCGGGTCCAGCCGCGGATGGGAAACCTGTGGATCCAGGGCGGCCCCCGGGCGCGGGCCTTCTTTGCCGACGATCCCCGCCGCGCGCCGACGCTGAACAAGATTCCGCTGGTGAAATGGCACTGGCGCTATGCCTATGTGAACTCCACCCATTCCGCCCTGCCGCCGCGCCTGAACGCGGTCTTTGCCGGGGACGGCGGCGAACGCATCTCGGGTGTTCTCTTGCACACCAAGTTCCTGCCCGGCGTCATCGACAAGTCGGCCGAGGAAAAGACCCGCCGCCAGCATTTCGCCGATCCCGCGCGCTACCAGTCCTACTATGACGGCCTGATCGCCGACCCGGTCCTCCATTGCCCCGCCTCGCGCCGGCTGGGCGGCTGGCGCCAGCTTGAGGCGCTGGGCCTGATGTCGCGCGGCGGATGGATATAGCGCCGTGGGTAGATCGCGCGGCGCCGGGCAATTGTTTACTTCGCGGCGACAACGCTTTAGGCTTCTCCAACTTTTCACGGGCCGGGCAAGCAGGGGACTCGTGCAGGCAGGGGATGTGCAGCGAGGCGGACACGCAGGCGCAGTCGCGCATGCGCGCGCTGTCGTTTGCGCCGGGGGGCGGCGTCCTTGGGCGTGATCGGTTCCTACCGCCTTCGCCTGCGCCGCAAGCGCCTGCTGGCCCGCGCGCTTCTGCGCCGCCGCGATCTGGCGGTGGCCTCGAACCGCACCGCCGCCATAGGCAGCGAACCGATCCTGCTTTTCGCCACGCTCAGGAACGAACGCGTCCGGCTGCCCTATTTCCTGCAGTATTACCGCGACCTTGGCGTCGACCACTTCCTGATGGTCGACAACGCCAGCGACGACGGCTCGCGCGAATACCTCTGCCGCCAGCCTGATGTTTCGGTCTGGACCACGCCCGCCAGCTACAAGCGCAGCCGCTTCGGCATGGACTGGATCATGGGGCTGCTGCGCCGCTACGGCCACGGCCACTGGTGCCTGATCGTCGATGTCGACGAATTCCTGATCTATCCCTTCTGCGAGACGCGCCCCCTGCGCGCCCTGACCGACTGGCTGGATGCCGGCGGCATCCGCGCCTTTTCGGCCATGCTTCTGGACATGTATCCCAAGGGCCCGGTCGAGGATCAGCCCTACCGCGAAGGCCAGAACCCGTTCGAGATCGCCCAGTGGTTCGACAGCGGCAACTACACGATCAGCCGCAACTGGGCGCTGGGCAATCTCTGGATCCAGGGCGGGCCGCGCAGCCGCACCTTCTTTGCGGCAAATCCCCGCGCCGCCCCCGCCCTGAACAAGATCCCGCTGATCCGCTGGCACAGGGCCTATGCCTATGTCAGTTCCACCCACATGCTGCTGCCCCGCGGCCTGAACCTCGTCTTCGACGAATGGGGGGGCGAGAAGGCCTCGGGCTGCCTTCTTCACGCCAAGTTTCTGGATACATTCGCCGTCAAGGCCCAGGAAGAGATGGCCCGCGGCCAGCACTATGCCGAAAGCCGCGAATACCGGGCCTATCTCGACGGGCTGAGGGACCAGCCCGACTTCTGGTGCAACTGGAGCGAGAAGTACATCAACTGGCGCCAGCTTGAGATTCTGGGCCTGATGTCGAAGGGGAACTGGGCATGAGCCTTGGCTTCGTCATGCTCTGCCACACCGCACTGGACCGCGCGGCCCAGGTCGCCCGCCACTGGGCCGAACGCGATTGCCCGGTGGTGATCCATGTCGACAAGCGCGTGCCCGGCCACAAGGTCGACCTGCTTCGCGCCGACCTGGCCGATCTCGGGAACATCCGCTTCTCGCCGCGCCATGCCTGCGAATGGGGCACCTGGGGCATCGTTGCCGCCACCCAGCAGGCGGCGCTGATGATGCTGCACGATTTCCCCGAGGTGCGGCATGTCTTCCTTGCCTCCGGCTCGTGCCTGCCCCTGCGCCCGGTCGAGGAGCTGAAGGCCTATCTCGACGCCCGCCCCCGCACCGATTTCATCGAAAGCGTCACCACCGCCGACGTGGGCTGGACGGTGGGCGGCCTGAACTACGAACGCTTCACCCTGCGCTTCCCGTTTTCCTGGCGGCGGCATCGCTGGCTGTTTGATGCCTATGTCCAGGTTCAGCGCCGGCTTGGCTTTCACCGTAAGCTGCCCGCCGGCCTTGTGCCGCATCTGGGCAGCCAGTGGTGGTGCCTGACGCGCCGGACATTGAGCGCGATCCTTGAAGGGCCCGAGCGGGAAGAGCATGACCGCTATTTCCGCAAGGTCTGGATCCCCGACGAAAGCTATTTCCAGTCGCGCGTGCGGCTGGTGTCGTCGCAGGTCGAAAGCCGCTCGCTGACGCTCTCCAAGTTCGATTTCCAGGGCAAGCCGCACGTCTTCTACGACGATCACCTGCAGCTTCTCCGCCGGTCCGATTGCTTTGTCGCCCGCAAGATATGGCCGCAGGCGAACCGGCTTTACGCCACCTTCCTTGATCCCGACGCGGGCGCGCAGCCCCGGGCGGAACCGAACCCCGGCAAGATCGACCGTCTGTTCGCCAAGGCGGTCGAGCGCCGCACCTCGGGGCGGGCGGGCCTTTACATGCAGTCGCGCTTTCCGAACCGCGATTGGGAATCCGGCCGCACCGCCGCGCCCTATTCGCTGTTCGAAGGCTTTGCAGATGTGTTTGAAAATTTCGACACCTGGCTTGGCAAGGTGGCCGGCACCCGCGTTCACGGGCACCTGTTCGCGCCGGAACGGGTGGAATTCGCCGGCGGCGCCACGATCTACAACGGCGCGCTTTCCGACAGCGCCGCCCAGCGCGACTACAATCCCCGCAGTTTCCTGACCAACCTGATCTGGAACACCCGCGGCGAACGGCAATGCTTCCAGTTCGGCCCGAACGACAACCAGAAACTGACCGAGTTCATCGCCGGCGATCCCAACGCCCAGATTTCCATCATCACCGGCGCCTTCGCCATTCCGCTTTTCCAGTCGAACCGCAACTTCCCCGACATCCGCACCGAAGCCGCGCGGCTGCAGCGGATCGAGACGGAATTCCTGGCCGTCCTGCGCCAGCCCTGGGTCAAGGCGCGGGTGCGGGTCTGGAACCTGGCCGAGTTCGTGGAAAATCCGATGGAACCGCTGCAGACCATCGTCGACGAGATCAGCCCCCGGTCGCTCCGCCGCCTGACCGAGGCGCCGCGGCTGGCCGATCTGGCAGGCTTCGGCCAGTTCCTGCAGAACCTGCGCAATCAGGGCATGCAGCCCGTGCTGATGGGTGATTTCCCCGCCGGCCCCGACATGCCGGCCCCCGGCGGTCGGCGGTCCCGCCCCTATCTGGTGAAGTGATTCCGTGACGCAGCGATTCACGTCCTTCGTGATGCTGGCGGGGATGCGCACCGGCTCCAACTTCCTGGAGGCGAACCTGAATGCGCTGCCGGGCGTTGCCTGCCATGGCGAGGTGTTCAATCCGCATTTCATCGGCAAGGCCGACCAGACAGAGCTGTTCGATGTCGACATGGCCCAGCGCGACGATGATCCGCAGCTTCTGTTGCGCCGCCTGCGCGACCGGACGCCGGGCCTTGCCGGGTTCCGCTACTTCCACGACCACGATCCGCGCATCCTGCCCGTGGTGCTGGACGATCCGGCCTGCGCCAAGATCATCCTGACGCGCAACCCGATCGAAAGCTATGTCAGCCTGAAGATCGCGCAGGCGACGGGCCAGTGGAAGCTGACCAGCGCGCGCCACCTCCGCCAGGCCCAGGCCCGGTTCGACGCGCCCGAGTTCGAGGAACACATGGCCGCCCAGCAGGCGTTCCAGATGCATCTGATGCACGGGTTGCAGGTCAGCGGCCAGACGGCCTTCTACATCGACTATGAAGACATCAACGATCTGGCGGTCCTGAACGGGCTTGCCGCCTGGCTTGGGGTCGAGGGCCGGCTTTCGGCCCCGGACGAAACGCTCAAGAAGCAGAACCCGGAAGAAATTTCCGACAAGGTGGCGAACCCCGCCGAGATGGAGCGCGCGCTGGCCCGGCTGGACCGGTTCAACCTGTCGCGCACGCCGAATTTCGAACCGCGCCGCCCGCCTGCCGTGCCGTCCTTCGTTGCCACCGAAGGCGGCGGCGTCCTTTACATGCCGGTCCGCGGCGGGCCCGAGGCACAGGTGAAGGCGTGGATGGCGCGGCTGGGGCGCGGCGGGCTGACCGGCGATTTCGTCCAGAAAAGCCTGCGCCAGTGGAAACGCGCCCACCCGGGCCACCGCAGCTTTACCGTGCTGCGCCATCCGCTGTTGCGGGCGCATGCCGCGTTCCTGCAGATGATCGTGTCGGGGCGGCTGGCCGAACAGCGCCAGCTGCTGATCCGGTCGCAGAAGGCCGATCTTCCGCCGCCGGGCCAGCCCTTCGCCGATCTTGCGCAGCACCGGCAGGCGTTCCTTGCCTTCCTGCGCCATGCCCGGCTCTGCGTGGCCGGCCAGACGGGGGCGCGGGTCGATCCGCACTGGGCCAGCCAGTCCGCCGTCCTTCAGGGCTTTGCCGGCTTTCAGGGCCCCGATCTCGTGTTGCGCGAGGACCGGCTGGCCGAGGGCCTTGCCTTCCTTGCCGCCGAAGCCGGGATCGAAGACCCGCCCGCCGCCCTGGTTGACGATTCCGCGGCCGCCGCGCTGGCCGAAATCTGGCGGCCCGAGATGGAGGATGCGGCCGCCGACGCCTGGCCGCGCGACTATATGGCCTTCGGATTCGCCCGCTGGCGCGAGGGAAAAGGCTAGGGCCGGGGAAATCCCCGGCCCGATCCGTTGAAGTCATCGAACGGGCAAGCCGCGCCCCGGGTCAGGCCGCCTGCGGCGCCTTCGCCTCGGTCAGGATCGCGTGCAGCTTGGCCGGATCGGTATTCGCCCGCAGCTTCGACACGACGCTCTGGTCCCGCATGGTGCGGCTGACCAGCGCCAGCGCCTTCAGGTGATCCACCCCGGAATCCTTCGGCGCCAGCAGCGCAAAGACCAGGTCGACCGGCTGCCGGTCGACGCTGTCATAATCAAGCGGCTTCTCCATCCGGACGAACAGCCCGACGATCCGGGTCACATCCTCAAGCCGCGCATGGGGCAGCGCGATCCCGTGCCCCACGCCCGTCGGACCCAGCGTTTCACGCTCCTGCAGCCCGTCGACCGCGCTTGCCGCCTGCAGCCCGTAGGCCTGGGCGGCGATTTCCCCCAGTTCCTGAAAAAGCCGCTTCTTCGAGGTGAACTGGCCGACGACCCGGACGGCCGAGGGAACAAGAAGGCTGGCTAGATCCATGTGCGATGATGATCCCGTGGCCGCAGGCAGCGGCAGTTACCTGGCGTTGCGAGGGTCGATCCAGCCGATGTTACCGTCTTCCCGACGATACACGACATTGACGCCCCCATGTCCCTCGTTCCGAAAGACAAGAAGTTTCTGCCCCGCCAGTTCCAGTTGCATCACGGCCTCTCCGACCGTGATCGAAGGTATCTTGGTTTCCATCTCGGCGATGACGACCGGGGCCAGCGTCTCGGGCTCGGCCTCGTCCGTCTCGTCGGATGGCGCGAGGATATACTGGGCCGCCCCGCCGAATTCAACCGGCGCCTTGCGGTCGGTGTGGTGGCTGCGGATGCGGCGCTTGTAGCGGCGCAGCTGCTTGTCCATCTTCTCGCGGCAGGCTTCGAAGGCGGCGTAGATTTCGGTCGCGGTCCCGCGCGCCTGGGCGGTCAGCCCGGTCGACAGATGGATCACCGCCTCGCAGGCGAATTCATAGGCGGTCTTCGAGAAGACGACCACGCATTCGGTGGGGCGCTGGGCGTATTTCTCAACCACTTCGCCCAGCTCTGCCTTGACATGGGTCTGCAGCGCCTCGCCGATGTCGATCTGTTTTCCGCTGATCTGGTAGCGCATGTTGCCTCCTCTACTTGCAGGCGCGGCGCAGGGCCGGATGGGGCCGCGCGGTCGCGGAATATGACGCCGGACGGATGGGAATGGGCCCTGGAAAGCGCGGCTGAACCGCAGGGTGGCGGTGCGCACCGGGGGCCGCGGCGATCTGGGTGCGTGATGCGGAATTCGCGGTCATTGGAACCATTTGGTGACAGCCGGGCCAAGCTGTCAACCGAATCGCGAAGCGGGTTCAGATGATGCGGAAATTCTCGCCAAGGTAGACGCGGCGCACCATTTCGTCGCGCACCACCTCGTCCGTGGTGCCGCTCATCAACACCTTGCCGTCGTGCAGGATATAGGCGCGATCGACGATTTCCAGCGTCTCGCGGACGTTGTGGTCGGTGATCAGGACGCCGATCCCGCGCGCCTTCAGGTCGTGGACAAGATGGCGGATTTCCGCAACCGCGATCGGGTCGACCCCGGCAAAGGGTTCGTCCAGCAGCAGGTATTTCGGATCGGCCGCCAGGCAGCGCGCGATTTCCACCCGCCGCCGTTCGCCGCCCGAAAGCGCCAGCGCCGGCGTGTGCCTGAGGTGGGTGATGGAGAATTCCGACAGCAGCTCTTCCAGCCGCTCGCGCCGCTTGTGGCGGTCTTCGACCGCGATCTCCAGGACGGCAAGGATGTTGTCCTCGACCGAAAGGCCGCGGAAGATCGAAACCTCCTGCGGCAGATAGCCGATGCCCAGCCGCGCGCGGCGATACATCGGCAGCGCCGTCACGTCGCGGCCGTCGATCCGCACATGGCCGCCTTCCGGCGTCACCAGCCCGGCGATGGCGTAGAAACAGGTGGTCTTGCCCGAACCGTTCGGGCCAAGAAGCGCCACCACCTCGCCCCGGCGCAGGTCCATCGACACGTCGCGGATGACCGGGCGCTTCTTGTAGGACTTGCGCAGGTTGCTGATCTGCAGGCCCGGCAGGCCCTCGGTCACCGTCAGTTCCGGGCGCTGGGCGGCCATCAGTTGCCCCCCGGGACAAAGGTGGTGGACACCCGCCCCTCCATCACGCCGGTCCCGTCCTTGAGGTTGATCGTCAGCTTCTGGCCGGCCAGCGCGCTGGCGCCCTGGGTCAGCAGCACATCGCCGGTCATCACGATCTGGCCGGTGTCGATCGTGTAGACGGCCTCGCGCGCCTCGGCCGCGTCGGCAAGATTGGCGATGGTGACGCCGCCCGTCGCATGCAGGCGCTGGATCCTGCGCCCGTCCGGCGCGTATTCGACCCGGACCTCGGCCGCCGCAAGGCGCATGTCGCCCTGACCGACCAGCACGTTGCCGGCGAATACCGCGGTGCCGTCGGCATTGTTGACGGTCAGGCTGTCGGCCTGGATTTCCACGGGCAGCGTCGTGTCCTGCGCCAGCCCGTCGAAGGCGATCTTCGCCTCTTGCGCAGAGGCCTGGCCCGAAAGCGCGGCGACCAGAAGGATGGGGGCCAGGGTGCGAAGCATCAAACCGTTCTGCCTGTTCGGGCGGGCTCAGCCGCCGGGTTGATATACCAGCTTAACGCCGCCGGTGAAAACCAGAAGATAGGTGCCGCCGGCACCGACCGACGGTTCCTGCCGCAGGATCGAAAAGCCGCCGGCATCCAGCTTGCCGGCCGGTCCGGTTGCCGCCACCGGCCCGCCGCTTTCGGCATGCGACCGGTCAAGCAGCGCGGTCAGGCTTTCGGTCTCGACCATGTAGCCCGTCGAGGTGGCGACGGTCACCCTGCCCGACAGGCGCAGTTCGCCGGCCGCGTCGTCGATGTCGGCCTCGGCGGCGCTGATCTCGCTTGATCCGCCGTCGGGCATGGTCAGCGTCGCGCGGATGCCGCTGGCGCCGGCCGAACGCTCGCCCGTTGCCGGCCGGGCGGATTCGGCGGTGACGGTGATCGCCGTGCCATCCTCGGTCGTGCCCGCATAGGCCGGCGCGGTCATCCGCGGATCGCGGACCAGGTCATCGACATCGACCTGGGCATAGGGGATGGCATCCTCGGGGTCGATCCGGTCCGACAGCAGGAACAGCGTCGACAGCAGCGCCAGCGCCGCCAGCGGCAACGAGACCTTCAGCCAGCCGACGATGCGCGAATGGGTGTCGGTGCGCGGCATCGCGGGGCCTCAGGCCACGCCCGCGCGCAGGCAATCGTGGATATGCAGGATGCCGGCGATGGCGCCGCCTTCGGAGGTGACGATCAGGCTGGTGATCTTGCGCTCGTTCATCTGGGCCAGCGCCTCGACCGCCAGCGCATCGGGGGTGATGGTGCGGGGGCCGCGCGTCATCACATGCCCGGCGGTCAGCGACAGAAGCCCGTCCATGTGGCGCCTGAGATCGCCGTCGGTGACGATGCCGCGCAGCTGGCCCTTGGCATCGGTCACGCCGACCACGCCGAAGCCCGCCCGCGTCATCGCCAGCAGCGTCTCGCTCATCGGGGTGGTCTCGGTGACAAGGGGCACATCGCCATGCATCAGATCATGCACCCGCAGCAGCCGCGCGCCCAGCTTGCCGCCGGGGTGGAAGATGCGGAAGTGATCGGGCGTGAAGGCGCGGTGTTCCATCAGCGCGATGGCCAGCGCATCGCCCAGGGCCAGCGTCATCGTGGTCGACGTGGTCGGCACGATCCCCTGTTCGCAGGCCTCGGGCGCGGGCGGCAGCACGATGGCCACGTCCGCCTCGCGCAAGAGGGTGCTGTCGGGCCGGCTGGCGACGCCGATCAGCGGAATGCCGAAACGGCGCGAATGGGCGACGATATCGGCCAGTTCCGGCGTCTCGCCCGAATTCGACAGGACGAGGAGAACGTCCCCCTGCGCGATCATGCCGAGGTCGCCATGGCTCGCCTCGGCCGGGTGGACGAACTGCGCCGGCGTTCCGGTCGAGGCGAAGGTCGCCGCCACCTTGCGGGCGATATGGCCCGACTTGCCCATGCCGGACACGACGATGCGGCCGGTCGTCCGCGCCAGCAGGTCGAACGCCTCGGCGAAGCCCGGCCCCAGGCTTTCGGCCAGAAGCGTCAGCGCCTCGGCCTCGCGCCGGATCACGCGATGCGCGACCGCCAGCGGATCGACGGCGCTAGTGGGTGAAGATGTCATTCGCATCGTCCCAGCCCAGCAGGTCCAGCTCGGCGCGCGTCGGCAGGAACGCGAACAGCCGCTCGGCCAGGTCAAGCCGGCCCTCGCGTTGAAGCCGCTCTTCCAGCGCGGCCTTCAGCGCGTGCAGATACAGCACGTCCGAGGCGGCGTATTCCCTCTGCGCGTCGGACAGGTCTGCGGCACCCCAGTCGGATGTCTGCTGCTGCTTCGACACGTCGACGCCGACCAGATCGGCCAGCAGGTATTTCAGCCCGTGCCGGTCGGTGAAGGTGCGGATCAGTTTGGAGGCGATCTTGGTGCACCAGACCGGCGCCGTGGTGACGCCGAAGGCGCGCTTCAGGGCCGCGATGTCGAACCGGCCGAAATGGAACAGCTTCAGGACCGCCGGGTCGGCCAGCAGGCGCTGCAGGTTCGGCGCGGATGTCTGGCCGCGGGCGATCTGCACCAGATGGGCATCGCCATCGCCCGCCGAAAGCTGGACGACGCACAGCCGGTCGCGGCGCGGGTCAAGGCCCATCGTCTCGGTGTCGATGGCGACCACCGGCCCAAGGTCAAGTCCGTCGGGAAGGTCGTTCTGGTGAAGGTGGATGGCCAAGGCTGCGCTCGCTGCGGGACTGGGGCTGGATTATCCCGCGGCACCGGCCCGGTCAACCGCCGGACCCCTGCGGCGCAAGAAGCGCGGCCTCTTCCTTGGCGCCAAGGGCCGGGCCGGCGCCGATCCGGTCAAGGAACAGGTCGACCGTCTCGGCCAGCGTGTCCGACGCCGGGATGAAGCCGCCGGCGGCCGGCGCCTCGACCGCAAGGGCGATCTGCCAGCCGGCGCTGTCATGGCACATCACCTGCCGCGTCACCCGATCGCTGCCTTCGGTCGCGAACATGCGGCAGGGGCCAAGGTCGGTGGCGAAACTGCCCAGCATCCGCGCGGTCGTCCCGTCCGGCAGCGCAAGGCTTTCGCCGGTGGCCAGCGTTGCCAGGCCTGCCGGCGCCAGCCCGGCCCCGCCATCGTCGCGGCCGAGCAGATAGCCGCCCAGCCCGAAGGCCAGCGCCAGCGATGCCGCGGCCAGCCCCTGCCACAGCGCCCAGGGTTGCCCGGGCCGCAGCGGCACCACGTTGCCCGGGCCGACCTCTGCGACCGGCGCGGCAAGGATCGCCTGCACCAGCCGGTCGGGCACCGGCCCCGGGTCCAGCGCCGACCGCAGCGCCGCCGCGCTGTCTTCGAAAAGCGCCAGGCGCTTTGCCAGCGCGGCATCGCCGGCCACCTGCCGGCGCAGCCGCCCGGCGGTCGTTTCGTCCAGTTCCCCGTCGGCAAGCGCCATCAGCATTTCGTCTGTCACATCCATCCTGTCACCCCAGTTCCTTGCGGCTGCCGCCATCCCTTGCCCCGTCCAGCATCGCCGCCAGCGCGCGGCGGGCGCGGGCAAGGCGGCTCATCACCGTGCCTTCGGGAACGCCCAGCGCCAGCGCCGCCTCGCGGTAGCGCATGCCGTCGACGCAGACGAGCATCAGGACCGTCCGCTGTTCCTCGGGCAGGCTGTCCATCGCCCGCGCCACGGCCCGCAGCTCCAGCCGCGACATCACCGTCTCGCGGCCGTCCTCGCCGGACAGCTCGGCCTCGGCCACCTCGTCGATCGGTTCCAGCCGCCGGCGGGCACGGGCATCGTCGATCCAGCCGTTCCGCATGATCCGGAACAGCCAGGAATCCAGCCGCGTGCCCGGCGTGAATCCGTCAAGATTGCGCAGCGCCTTTTCGACGGTCTGCTGCACCAGGTCATCCGCCGCATGCTGGCTTTGCGCCAGGCTTCGGGCAAAGGCCCGCAGGCGTGGCAGGAGGCGCACCATCTCGGCCTTTACCTCATCGCTTGCGCTTCCCATCTAACCCTCGTGCGGTCCATGGTCGAAGAACGGGCCGGGCCGGGGGCTTATTCCCGCCTGCACGTAAAAATTGTTGCGAACGGGCGGGAATGGAAGGGCCTGCCGCATCGTTCTGTCTGCGCGCGCTGTATTTCCGGGAAGGGGGCAACATGGCAGACCCGTTCGATCATGACCGCAGGCGGCTTCTGGCGCGGATCGGATTGGCCTCGGTCGCGGCCTATGTCGCGCCGGCGCTGACCGCGATCGGCACGGCGCGCGCCTCGCCCGGTTCCGGCCCGTCGGGCGGCGGATCGGACGGGGGATCGGCCCCGTCCGGCCGCGGCGGCGACGACCGGCCCGCCCCGGCCGGCCCCCGCGAAGCGGGACGACGCCCCGCCCCGCCACCCGAACTGGTCCTGCTCTTGCCCGAGGCCATGGCGGACACCGCACTTTCCGGCGCGGGCTACCCGGTCCTTCAGCAGACGGCACTTGCCGGCTTCCGCCTCTATCGGCTGGGCCTTCCGCCGAACCGCGGCACCGCGGACGCGCTGGCGGAACTGGCCGCGCTGTTTCCCGGTGCGCCGTCGGATATCAACAGCCTATACACGCCGGATGCGCTGCTCTGCGAGGATGGCGAATGCGGCGCGCAGGCGATGATCGGCTGGTCCGGCTGGCCCGGCAGCATGGCCCCGCGCATCGGCATGATCGACACCGGCATCAACACCGACCACGACGCGCTGGCCGGCCAGAACCTGCATGTGCGCCAGGCAGACCTTGGCGGCCGCGAGGTTGCCGGCCGCCAGCACGGGACGGCGGTCGCCGCGCTGTTGATCGGCCGCGCCGGCAGCCGGGCGCCCGGCCTGTTGCCGCTGGCCGAACTGCATGCCGTCGAAGCCTTTCACCAGCAGTCGGGGCAGGAGGCCGCCGATGCCTATTCGCTGGCCGAGGCCATCGACCATCTGGTCGCCGCCGGCGTCTCGGTCATCAACATGTCCTTCTCGGGCCCCGAGAACCGGGTGCTGGGCGCGCTGGTGCGCCGCGCCACCGACGCGGGCGTCGGCCTTGTGGCGGCGGCGGGCAACGCCGGCCCCGGCGCCCCGCCCGCCTATCCGGCCGCCTGGTCCGAGGTCATTGCGGTGACTGCGGTCGATGCAGCGCTGGAACCCTACCGCCAGGCCAACCGCGGCGCCTATGTGACGCTGGCGGCGCCCGGGGTGAACCTGTGGACGGCGGCCTCGATCTCGGGGGGGCGGCTGAAGTCGGGCACCTCCTATGCCGCGCCCTTCGTGACGGCGGTCCTTGCGGTCGAACGCGCCCGCGCGCCGGGGCTTGATCTGGCGGTGCACCGCGAACGGCTGATCGCCTGCGCGCGCGACCTGGGCGATGCCGGCCATGACCATACCTTCGGGCATGGGCTTGTTTCCGCGCCAAATCAGTGCCTTGCGACATCGGCACCCGATGTCCTGCCGAATTTCTTCACCAGCGGGGAATAAACGCCCGGCCGGCGCCGTTCTTCTGGCATCGGCGGCAGGATCGCCGAGCGAACAGAGAAAGGAACACCCCATGACCAAGAATATCCCCGACCTGATGTCGCGCCGCCGCCTGCTGACGCGCATCGGTCTGGTCGCCGGCGCGGCCTATGCCGCCCCCGCGATGATCGGCTTCGACGCAGCCCGCGCCAGCGGCAATTCCGGCGGCAACTCGGGTGGCAATTCGGGCGGCAACTCGCGTGGCAGTTCGGCTGGCGGGTCGGCCCCGTCGCGCGGCAATTCCAGCCGCGGCCTGTCGCGCGGATCGGCCCCGTCGCGCCGTCGCCGCCGTCGGACGGGCGACGTGCCGGCCTGGCTGCGCCGGATGATCCCCTGAAGTCCGGTCCCGCATCAGGATGCCCCGCATGAAACCCGGAAACGAACCTGCCGCCCAACTGGTTGCGCTGTCGTTTCCGGGCACCTCGGGCAACATCGTCCTGACCGCGGACACTGCCCTGATCGACGGGCTGTCGGCCTGCGTGGCGGGCTGGCAGCCCGCCCTGCGCCGTCTGCGCCGGCCGCCGCGCGGGGCGCTTGCCGGCGTGGCCCGGACCGGCGCCGGGCACTACCGGCTGCGCTCGCGCTTCCTTGACCGGCCGACGGGCGACCTGCCGCTGGCAAGCGCCGTCTGCGGCCTTCTGGCCGACCTGTCGCAGGACTGGGCCGAGACGCAGCCGCAGATGATCGGCCTTCACTGTGGCGCGGTCAGGATCGGCGGGCGGCTTCTCTTGCTGACCGGCGCGGCGCGCGCCGGCAAAAGCACCCTTGTCACCCGGCTGGCCGCCGAACCCGGCGTCGCCCTGTTCTGCGATGACGTACTGCCCGTCACCCCCGCGGCCGAAGGCGTGGCGCTTGGGATCGCGCCCCGCCTGCGCCTGCCCGCGCCCGCCGGTTCGGCAACGCTCGGCCGGCTTGCCGCGGAATCGGTGTTCCTTGCCGATGACCGCTATGGCTATGTCGCCGTGCCCGACCAGGCACCGCATGGAACCCGCGCGCCCCTGGGCGCGATCCTGCTGCTGGACCGGCGCGAAGGGGCGCCCGCCACGCTGCATGCGGTGGACCCGGCCGAAGTCCTGTCCACCCTTCTGCGCCAGTCGATCACCGGCTATGCCTCGGCCGAGGCGGCGTTCGAGCGGGCCCGGGCGCTTGCCCTGGACCGGCCCTGCCTTCGGCTGGTCTATTCCGATCTTGATGAGGCGGCAGCGGTGATCCTGCGCACCTTCGCCACCGGCGCCCGGCCGCGTGCCGGTTTCACCCCGGCCCCGGCCTGCGACCCGCCGCCCGACGCCATGCCGGCCGCGCCGGTTCCGACCCTGGCCGTCCTGCAGCGGAACCCCGAGGTGCGCCTGCGCTGCCATGGCCGGGCCGCCTATCTGTGGCAGCCGGACGATGCGATGCTGTGGGAACTGAACCCGCTTGGCCTTGCGATCTGGGAAATGCTGGCGCTGCCGGGATCAGCGCAGGACATGGCCGATGCGCTGGCCGAAGTCTTCCCGATGATCCCACCGGACTGCATGGCGGCCGACGCGGCGCAGCTGCTGGGCACGCTGCAGGCGGCCGGGCTGGTGCGCGCGGCCGGCGGCTGACCGGGCGGACCAACGAAACGGCCCGCCAGAGCGGACCACAAGGATCGCATCTGACGGGCCGTTTCGTTAGGTAATGGTGCCCAGAAGAGGACTCGAACCTCCACGCCTTGCGGCGCTGGTACCTGAAACCAGTGCGTCTACCAATTCCGCCATCTGGGCACTGACGGGCGATGTAATGGGGGGAACCGGCAGTGTCAACACGGGGCGGAAAGCGGCGGGCCGAAAATTCGTCGCAGGCCTTAGGGCTTGCTGCCTCTGGATGCCGGGGCTAATCATCCGGTCAGGAATGCCGACCCTGGGGGATACCCGCGCATGAGCCAACTGGTCACGATCTACGGGGGGTCCGGCTTTGTCGGGCGCTACATCGCACGCCGCATGGCCAAGGCCGGATGGCGGGTGCGCGTGGCCTGCCGCCGCCCGAACGAGGCGCTGTTCGTCAAGCCCTATGGCGTGCCGGGCCAGGTGGAGCCGGTCTTCTGCAACATCCGCGACGATGCCAGCGTGCGCGCGGTGATGAAGGGCGCGGATGCGGTGGTGAACTGCGTCGGCACCTTCGACAAGGGCGGCAGGAACAACTTTGCCGCGGTCCAGGCCGAAGGCGCGGGCCGCATCGCGCGGATCGCCGCCGAGGAGGGCGTGACCCGGCTGGTTCATATCTCGGCCATCGGTGCGGCAGCGGGCGCGCCCTCGATCTATGCGCAGACCAAGGCGCAGGGCGAGGCGGCGGTTCTGGCCGCCTTCCCCGGGGCGGTGATCCTGCGGCCCTCGGTGATCTTCGGCAACGAGGACGGGTTCTTCAACAAGTTCGCGGCCATGGCGCAGCTGGGGCCCGTCCTGCCCATCGTCCACGGCGCCACCCGGTTCCAGCCGGTCCATGTCGACGACGTGGCGCAGGCGGCGGTCAAGGGCATCACCGGCGAGGCGGCGCCCGGCATCTATGAACTCGGCGGTCCCGAGACGGCGACCTTCCGCGACTGGACCGGCCGCATGCTGGGCGTGATCCAGCGGCGCCGGCTGGTCCTTGGGGTGCCTGTCTGGATCATGCGGATCGGGGCCTTCCTTCTCGACACGGGATCGGCCCTGACCGGCGGGCTGGTGAAGAACCGGATCATCACCCGCGACCAGCTGGCCAGCCTTGCGTCCGACAATACCGTGTCGCCCGGCGCGAAGGGGCTGGCCGATCTGGGCATCAGCCCCACCGCGGTCGAGGCGGTCCTGCCCGAATACCTGTGGCGCTATCGCCCCTCGGGCCAGTTTGCGGCAATCAAGGATTCGGCGAAGCACCTGAAGAAGGCGTGATGCGGGGCGCCGCCCTTGCCTTGGCCCTGCTGGCCGGGCCGGGCCTCGCCCAGGAGGCGCCGACCTTTGCCGATGTGGGCGCGTTGTTCGCCGAGCGCTGCGTGAAATGCCATTCGGGCGACGGCGCGCCGTTCGGCCTGCAACTCGACAGCCACGCCAACGCGCTTGCCGGCAGCTGGAACGGGCCGGTCGCCATTGCCGGCGATGCGCAAAGCCCGATCCTGCGGCGCCTGCGGGGCGAGGCGACACCGCGGATGCCGCTGGACGGCCCGCCGTTCCTGACGCCCGGGGAAATCGCCATGGTCGAGGCATGGGTCATGGCCGGGATGCCGGAAGGGGCGCCGCTGGCCCCGCCCGCGCCCGCCCGCCCGCGCCCTGCGGCGGGGGCGCCGGTCTTCTGGCCGGATGTCGAACCGATTTTCCTGAAAGCCTGCATCAAGTGCCATTCGGACAATTCGAAACTGGGCGCCCCGCCCGAGGGGCTGCGGCTGGACAGTCTGGAAAACGTGCTGCGGGGCGGCGACCGGCTGGCCGTGCTGCCGGGCAACCCCGAAATGTCGGAAATCTGGCGGCGGATAACCGGCCTTGCCGATCCGCGCATGCCCTTCGACGGCCCGCCCTGGCTGGCGGATGACGACATCCGCCTGATCCGCGACTGGATCGCCCAGGGCGCGCCGGACGGTGACGGCGTGCCCGCGCCGATCCCCGAAGGCGCCCGCATCCGCCTGCGCGGTATTCTGACCGGCGAGGACGAGATCGACGGCGCGGGGTTCACCGTCGATGGCGGCACGCGGGTGGACGATCGCCCGCGGATCGGCGATGAAGCCGAAATGCGGGGCGTGGTGCAGGCCGATGGCGCCGTGCGGGCCGAACGGCTTCGTGGCAGGTAGGTCATGGACAACACCACACTGGTCGCCGGTTTCCTTGGGCTTCTTGAAGGGCTGACCGAGTTCATTCCGGTGTCCTCGACCGGGCATCTGCTGCTGGCCGGGCATTTCCTGGGTTTCGAATCGGCCGGCAAGACCTTCGAGGTGGTGATCCAGCTTGGCGCGATCCTTGCGCTGTTTTCGGTCTATGCGGTGAAACTGGCGGCGCTTTTTGCCGCGGCCCGCCACGATCCCGGCGCCCGGCGCGCCATCGTCTCGGTCCTGGTCGCGTTCCTGCCGGCGGTGGCGGTGGGCTTCGTTGCCCATGATTTCATCAAGACCGTCCTGTTCGAGACGCCCGTGCTGATTGCCGTCATGCTGATCCTGGGCGGCGTGGTGCTGCTGCTGGTCGACCGGGTCGCGCCGCCGGCCCGGCATTTCGATGCGCTGGGCCTGCCGCTGGGCAAGTCGCTGGCGATCGGCATCTGCCAGTGCCTGGCGATGGTGCCGGGCGTGTCGCGTTCGGGCGCCACCATCGTCGGCGCGCTGTTCCTGGGGGTGGAAAAGCGTGCGGCGGCCGAGTTTTCCTTCCTGCTCAGCCTGCCGACCATGGGCGCGGCGGTGGCCTACGACCTGTTCAAGAACAGGGACGTGCTGGATTTCGGCGCAATCTGGGAAATTGCCGTCGGATTCGGCATGGCCTTCCTGACCGCCGTCCTTGTGGTGCGCTGGGTGCTGAATTTCGTTGGCCGCCGGGGCTATGGCCTGTTCGGATGGTGGCGAATCATCGTCGGCACGGTAGCCCTGGCAGCGCTTCTGGCGGGGTTCTGAGGCGATCGGGAACCGATACTGACCTATTTTGGCGCCCATCCGCCCGAACTTGCGGCGCGGTTCGGAAAAAACCTGAAAATAGGTCAGCACAATTGACTTTTATTCAGCCGCAAAGGGCTGTAGGAAGGCGCACCCGGAAGTCGCGACAGGGAAGCGCAGCCATGGCCACGCAGAAGATGCTGAAATTCGTCACGCTTGGCCGTGAGATGCCGGCCAAACGCGACGCAGCTTCGCGCGCGCAGGATTTCCATGAAATCTATGCCGAGTTCGCTGCCGCCAAGGCCGCCGAACAGGCCAGCCGCTGCAGCCAGTGCGGCGTGCCCTACTGCCAGTCGCATTGCCCGCTGCACAACAACATTCCCGACTGGCTGCGCCTGACCGCCGAGGGCCGGCTGCAGGAAGCCTGGGAGATCAGCCAGGCGACCAACACCTTCCCGGAAATCTGCGGCCGCATCTGCCCGCAGGACCGGCTTTGCGAAGGCAATTGCGTGATCGAGAAGTCGGGCCACGGCACGGTGACGATCGGCAGCGTCGAGAAATACATCACCGACACCGCCTGGGACGAAGGCTGGATCAAGCCGGCGAAGCCCGCGGTCGAACGGCCCGAAAGCGTGGGCATCATCGGCGCCGGCCCGGGCGGCCTTGCCGCAGCCGATATCCTGCGCCGCGCCGGCGTGCAGGTCACCGTCTATGACCGCTACGACCGCGCCGGAGGCCTGCTGACCTACGGCATCCCCGGCTTCAAGCTGGAAAAGCCCGTCGTCATGCGCCGGATCGAGCAGTTGCAGGCCGGCGGCGTGCAGTTCGTGCTGAACTGCACCGTCGGCGTGGACCTGTCGTTCGATGCGATCCGCGGCCAGCACGATGCGGTGCTGATCGCGACGGGCGTCTACAATATCCGCGAGATCGAGGCGCCGGGGTCCGGCGCGCGCGGCATCGTCAAGGCGCTGGACTATCTGACGGCGTCGAACCGCAAGAGCTTTGGCGACGAGGTCGAGGAATTCGACAGCGGCTATCTGAACGCCGAGGGCAAGCGCGTGGTCGTCATCGGCGGCGGCGACACGGCGATGGACTGCGTCCGCACGGCGATCCGCCAGGGCGCGACCAGCGTGAAATGCCTTTACCGGCGCGACAGGGCGAACATGCCGGGCAGCCAGCGCGAGGTGCAGAACGCCGAGGAAGAGGGCGTCGATTTCGTCTGGCTGTCGGCGCCGAAGGGATTTTCCGGCGGGACCGAGGTCGAGGGCGTGATGGTGCAGAAAATGCGCCTTGGCGCGCCCGACGCATCGGGCCGCCAGTCGCCCGAGGTGATCGAGGGCGCCGATTATGTCGAACCCGCCGATCTGGTGGTGCAGGCGCTGGGATTCGAGCCGGAAAACCTGCCGAAGCTCTGGGGGGTCGAGGAACTGACCGTCACCCGCTGGGGCACCGTCCGGGCCGACTTCCGCACCCATGCGACCAGCCTGCCGGGCGTCTATGCGGTGGGCGACATCGTCCGCGGCGCCAGCCTGGTGGTCTGGGCGATCCGCGACGGCCGCGAGGCCGCCGAGGCGATCCTTGGCTATCTGGCGCAGACCGGCGCGGTGGCGGCCGAGTGATGTCTTCCAAAGGTCTTCCGCGCGTCTTCCGCGGAACGGTGATGGCAAGAAGCTGAAGGTCAGCACACCTGACCTGAAACCGAAGGTGAAACGGCGATGAAAATGCTTCCCCTGTTCGCCCTTGCGGCCATGCTGCCGGCGGTTCCGGCAAATGCCGCGTCGTGGAGCCCGCCCGAGGGCTGCGAAATCTTCATGACGGTGCAGGCCAAGGGGTGCCGGGTCTCGAACCATTACCGCTGCGAGGGCGATGCAACGGGTGACCAGTGGCGCGCCGATTTCGACCAGGAAGGCGTCTACTTCTATTCGCGGATCAACAGCGAGGCGGAATGGGTGGAAAGCTTCGAGCTGAACCCGACGGTGCGGCAGCTGCTGGACCCCGGCCCCGAGGACCGGGCGTCGTTCAGCGAGTTGCTGGCGACCGGCGCCGACAGCTATGTCTTCGGGCTGAGCCGCGACGACGGCATGCACAGCAACGTGACCGGCTATGACCGGCTGACCGGCCGGTCCTTCACCATCGACGGCGTGGTGCTTGAGGAAACCGAATTCGACTATGCCGAGAGCGACGATTTCGGCAACGTGCTGCGCCGGGCGCGGGGCAACGAATACATCAGCCGCGACAAGCGCCTGTTCTTTGCCGGGCCGGGCGAGACCGACCTGGGCGATGGCCAGTGGCTGCCGATCGACGGCAGCCCGGTGGATTTCGCCTTTCCGGGCGACCAGGGCTTTGCCGCGACCCAGCCGATCTATGACTGCGACGCGCTGACCGCGCGGGCCGCGCCGGCCGTGACGCCGGAAACCGTTGTCCGGGCCGCGATGCCCGTCGCCTATCCCGCCAGCCCGAAGGAGTGAGCCATGACCAAGTATGATGAAGCCTGGGCAAGGGCCGAAGAGGCGAAGCGCGCCTGGCTGGACGAGAACGGGCTATACAAGGCGGATGACGAACATTCGTCCTGCGGCGTCGGGCTGGTGGTGTCGATCAGCGGCAAGCCGAGCCGCAAGGTGGTAGAAAGCGGCATCTCGGCGCTGAAGGCGATCTGGCACCGGGGCGCGGTCGATGCCGATGGCAAGACCGGCGACGGCGCCGGCATCCACATCCAGATTCCGGTGAAGTTCTTCTATGACGTGGTGCGCCGCACCGGCCACGAGCCCGATCCGCAGAAGCTGATCGCGGTGGGGCAGGTGTTCCTGCCGCGCACCGATTTCGGCGCGCAGGAACGCTGCCGGACCATCGTCGAGGCCGAGGTGCTGCGGATGGGGCACTATATCTATGGCTGGCGGCATGTGCCGGTGGACATCAGCGTGCTGGGCGAGAAGGCCAATGCGACGCGGCCCGAGATCGAGCAGATCCTGATCCGCTGCGAGAAGCCGATCGACCAGGAACAGTTCGAGCGCGAATTGTACATCATCCGCCGCCGGATCGAGAAGGCGGCGGTGGCGGCGGCGATCCAGGGCCTGTATCTGTGCAGCCTTTCCTGCCGGTCGATCATCTACAAGGGGATGATGCTGGCCGAACAGGTGGCGGTCTTCTATCCCGACCTGATGGATGAGCGCTTCGAGAGCGCCTTCGCGATCTACCACCAGCGCTATTCCACCAACACCTTCCCGCAATGGTGGCTGGCGCAGCCGTTCCGGATGCTGGCCCACAACGGCGAGATCAACACGCTGAAGGGCAACATCAACTGGATGAAGAGCCACGAAATCCGCATGGCCTCGGGCGCGTTCGGCGAGGCGGCGGAGGATATCAAGCCGATCATCCCGTCGGGCACGTCGGACAGCGGCGCGCTGGATGCGGTCTTCGAGGTGATGGTCCGCTCGGGCCGGTCGGCGCCGATGGCAAAGACCATGCTGGTGCCGGAAGCCTGGTCGAAGCAGACGGCCTACATGCCGAAGGCCTGGGCCGACATGTATTCCTACTGCAACGCGGTGATGGAACCCTGGGACGGGCCGGCGGCGCTGGCGATGACCGACGGCCGCTGGGTCTGCGGCGGGCTGGACAGGAACGGCCTCAGGCCGATGCGCTATGTGGTGACCGGCGACGGCATGCTGATCGCCGGGTCCGAGGCCGGGATGGTGCCGGTCGAGGAGACGACGGCGCGCGAGAAGGGCGCGCTGGGGCCGGGGCAGATGATCGCCGTCGACATGGCCGAGGGCCGGCTTTACCACGACGCCGAGATCAAGGACCGGCTTGCCGGCAGCCAGCCCTACAGCGAATGGATCGACAAGGTCACCGACCTGAACGCGCTGCTGAAGGACGTGCCCGAGCGGGAGAAGTTCCACGGCGGCGAGTTGCGCAAGCGGCAGATCGCGGCCGGCTACACGGTCGAGGAACTGGAGCAGATACTGGCGCCGATGGCCGAGGACGGCAAGGAGATGGTCGCCTCGATGGGGGACGACACGCCGCCGGCGGTGCTGTCCAAGGTCTATCGGCCGTTGAGCCACTATTTCCGCCAGAACTTCAGCCAGGTGACCAACCCGCCCATCGACTCGCTTCGCGAGGGACGGGTGATGAGCCTGAAGACGCGCTTCGGCAACCTGAAGAACGTGCTGGATGAAAACAGCAGCCAGACCGAGATTCTGGTGCTGGAAAGCCCGTTCCTGGCCAATGCCGAATTCGACGTGCTGGTCGACCGCTTCGGCGACCAGGTGGCCTATATCGACTGCACATTCGCCGTGGGCGACGGGCTGGACGACCTGCGCGTCGGGCTGGAACGCATCCGGTCCGAGGCCGAGGATGCGGTGCGGTCGGGCGCGGGGCAGCTGATCCTGTCGGACGAACACCAGGGGCCGGACCGGGTGGGGATGCCGATGATCCTGGCCACCAGTGCGGTGCATAGCTGGCTGACGCGCAAGGGGCTGCGGACCTTCTGCTCGATCAACGTGCGGTCGGCGGAATGCATCGACCCGCATTACTTTGCGGTGCTGATCGGCTCGGGTGCGACGACGGTGAACCCCTATCTGGCGCAGGATTCGATCGCCGACCGGATCGCGCGCGGGTTGCTGGAGGGCAGCCTGACCGATGCGATGCGCCGCTACCGCGATGCGATCGACGCGGGGCTGCTGAAGATCATGGCGAAGATGGGCATCTCGGTCATCTCGTCCTACCGGGGCGGGCTGAACTTCGAGGCGGTGGGCCTGAGCCGCGCCATGGTGGCCGAGTATTTCCCCGGGATGCACAGCCGCATTTCCGGCATCGGCCTGCACGGGATCGAGCACAAGGTCGAGGAAATCCACGCCCGCGGCTGGCGCGGCGGGCAGGACGTGCTGCCGATCGGTGGCTTCTACAAGGCGCGGCGGTCGGGCGAGAAGCACGCCTGGGAAGCGCAGACGATGCACATGCTGCAATCGGCCTGCGACCGGGCGAGCTATGACATCTGGAAGCAATACAGCGCGGCGATGCGGGCCAACCCGCCGATCCACCTGCGCGACCTTCTGGACATCAAGGCGCTGGGCAAGGCGGTGCCGATCGAGGAGGTAGAATCGATCACCTCGATCCGCAAGCGGTTCGTCACGCCGGGCATGTCGCTGGGCGCGCTGGGACCCGAGGCGCACAAGACGCTGAACGTCGCCATGAACCGGATCGGCGCCAAGTCCGACTCGGGCGAGGGAGGCGAGGACCCGGCGCATTTCCTACCGGAACCGAACGGCGACAACCCTTCGGCCAAGATCAAGCAGGTGGCCTCGGGCCGCTTCGGCGTGACGGCGGAATACCTGAACGCCTGCGAAGAGCTTGAGATCAAGGTCGCGCAGGGCGCGAAGCCCGGCGAGGGCGGGCAATTGCCCGGCATGAAGGTGACCGAGCTGATCGCCCGGCTGCGGCATTCGACCAAGGGGGTGACGCTGATCAGCCCGCCGCCGCACCATGACATCTATTCGATCGAAGACCTGGCGCAGCTGATCTACGACCTGAAGCAGATCAACCCGCGCGCCAAGGTGACGGTCAAGCTGGTGTCGGCCTCGGGCGTCGGCACCATCGCGGCGGGCGTCGCCAAGGCCAAGGCGGACATCATCCTGATCTCGGGCCACAACGGCGGCACCGGGGCCAGCCCGGCGACCAGCATCAAATATGCCGGCCTGCCCTGGGAGATGGGCCTGACCGAGGCGCATCAGGTGCTGGCGATGAACAACCTGCGCGAGCGGGTGACCTTGCGCACCGACGGCGGGTTGCGCACCGGCCGCGATATCGTCATGGCGGCGATGATGGGGGCCGAGGAATTCGGCATCGGCACCGCCGCGCTGATCGCCATGGGCTGCATCATGGTGCGGCAGTGCCAGTCGAACACTTGCCCGGTCGGCGTCTGCACGCAGGACCCGGCGCTGCGGGCCAAGTTCACCGGCACGGCGGACAAGGTGGTGAACCTGATCACCTTCTACGCGCAGGAAGTGCGGGAAATCCTGGCGTCGATCGGCGCGCGGTCGATCGACGAGATCATCGGCCGCGCCGACCTGCTGACCCAGGTGTCGCGCGGCCATGCCGACCTGGACGACCTGGACCTGAACCCGCTGCTGATCAGCGTCGATGGCACGCACCGGATCACCTATGACCGCTCGAAGCCCAGGAATGCGGTGCCCGATACGCTGGATGCCGAGATCATCAAGGACGGCCACCGCTTCTTTGAGGACGGCGAGAAGATGCAGCTGTCCTATGCGGTGCGGAACACCCACCGCACCATCGGCACACGGGCGGCCAGCCATATCGTCAAGAAGTTCGGCATGCGGAACAGCCTGCAGCCCGACCATCTGACGGTGAAGCTGACCGGAAGCTGCGGTCAGTCGCTGGGCGCCTTTGGCGTCAACGGTCTGAAGATCGAGGTGATGGGCGATGCCAACGACTATGTCGGCAAGGGCCTGTCGGGCGGCCTGATCACCGTGCGGCCGCCGATGTCTTCGCCGCTGAAGGCGGAAGAGAACACCATCATCGGCAACACCGTGCTTTACGGCGCGACCGACGGGCATCTTTTCGCCTGTGGCCGGGCCGGGGAACGGTTCGGCGTCCGCAATTCGGGCGCGAAGGTGGTGGTCGAGGGCTGCGGGTCGAACGGCTGCGAATACATGACCGGCGGCGTCGCGGTGATCCTTGGCCGGATCGGCGCGAACTTCGGCGCCGGGATGACGGGCGGCATGGCCTATGTCTACGATCCGAAGGGAACGGCCGAAGACCTGATGAACCTGGAAAGCCTGGTCACCTGCGGCATCGGCCATCCGCACTGGGAGGCCGAGCTGAAGGGCCTGATCGCGCGGCATGTGGCCGAGACGGGATCGCAGGTCGGCGCGCGCATCCTGGGCGACTGGCAGGCCGAAAGGCGGCACTTCCTGCAGGTCTGCCCGAAGGAAATGCTGCCGCATCTGGCGCATCCCCTGTCGGACGAGGCGACGAAGGTTCCGGCGGAATGATGGAAGGGCCCCCGCGGGGGCCCTTGCCGTTTTCGGGCTACGGCGTTGCCGGCGGCGGCGCCGGCGGGGTGGCGCCGTCCTGTGGCGCGTCCTGGCCCATGCCACCGCCCGGACCCATGCCCATGCCGTGACCCATGTCGCCCATGTCGCCGCGGTGCCCGTCCATCCGGCCCTTGCCGTGGCCCTTGCGGCCATGGGCGCCTTCGACCGGCGGGGTTGCGGCGACCTTCTCGATGGCCGGCATCGCCGCCGTCATGCAGGCGTCGATCGCCGTCGCACCGCAGTCGATGCGGACCGACCGGCCGGCCCCGAAATCAAGCCGGATCGAGGCATCGTCGGCGGCGGGCGGTGCCGCGGGGGTTTCCTGCGCCACAAGCGGGGCGGCGCCGAAGGCCAGGGCAGCCGCGACCGAGGCCGCGAGTGCCGCAGCGGTGAAGGTGCGGGTGTTCATTGGGTGCTCTCCTCTCAGACGGACCTGGGGGATGAACGCCCGTCGGGCGCCGAACCGTCGCCGCGGGGCGTGCGGATGGCAGTAACCTTTCCGCGAGGCGGCGCGGGACCCCGGCTGCCCGTCCGCGCGGCCCGGCCTTGACCGGCGGGCCATCCTGGTGCCAATGGTCGGCATGGCCGAGACCGCCGAGAAGAAACCCCGCGCCCGCAAGGCGAAGGCCGGCCCGGCGGCGGCGCCGAAACGGCCGCTTTTCCGGCGCATCCTGCGCTGGCTGCTGCGCGGCATCGGCGGCATCGCCGCCTTCTTCGCCGTGCTGGTTCTGGCCTTCGCCATCGTGCCGCCGCCGATCAACGCCTATCAGATTGCCGAGGCCTGGCGGCTGGGCGGGATCAAGAAGGACTGGGTCGGCTGGGACGAGATCGCCCCCGTGATGGGCCGGTCGGCGGTGGCGGCCGAGGATGCGAATTTCTGCAACCACTGGGGCTTCGACATGGCGGCGATCCGGCTGGCCATCGAGGCGGGCAGCAACCGCGGCGCATCGACCATCAGCCAGCAGGTGGTGAAGAACGTGTTCCTCTGGCAGGGCCGGTCCTGGCTGCGCAAGGCGATGGAGGCGGTGCTGACCCCGGCGGTGGAACTGGTCTGGTCGAAGCAGCGCATCCTTGAGGTCTATCTGAACGTCGCCGAATTCGACGACGGCGTCTTCGGCGTGCAGGCGGCGGCGCAGCATCATTTCGGCGTCGATGCACGCGACCTGACGGCGACGCAGGCGGCGCGGCTGGCCGCCGTCCTGCCCGACCCGAAGGAGCGCAGCGCATCGAAGCCGTCGGACTTTGTCCGCAAGCGGACGCGCGCCATCATCTCGGGCGCCGAGACGATTGCCGTCGACGGCCGGGCGGCCTGTTTCGAATAGGCAGGCCCCGGGCGAAGCGCCGCCCGGCCGGGCACGCGGGATTGATCGGCCCGGATGCAGCGGCTAGGAAGGTGCAGTATTCCGGGTAGTTTCAGATGAACCGTCTCTATCACGTGCCGCTGTCGCCGTTCTGCCGGAAGGTCCGCCTAACGCTGGCCGAGAAGAAGATAGAGGTCGAGCTTGTCGAGGAACGCTACTGGGAGCAGAGCCCCGATTTCCTGCGCCGCAACCCCGCCGGCAAGGTGCCGGTGCTGCGCATGGACGGCCGCGTGCTGAGCGAGAGCCAGGCGATCTGCGAATATCTGGAAGAGATCGTGCCGGCGCCGCCCCTGATGCCGCGCGACCCCGATGCCCGCTATGAGGTGCGCCGGCTGTGCGCCTGGTTCGACGACAAGTTCCACAACGAGGTGACGTCGAAGCTCTTGTATGAGCGGGTGAACAAGAAGGTCACCAAGGAAGGCTATCCGGATTCGCGCAACGTCAAGTCGGGTGCGCAGAAGATCAAGTATCACCTTGATTATCTGGCCTGGCTCCTGGACCAGCGGCGCTGGCTGGCGGGCAACGAGATGACGCTGGCCGATTTCACCGCGGCGGCGCATCTGTCGGCGCTGGACTATATCAGCGATGTCGACTGGAACCGGCAGGCGACGGTGAAGGACTGGTATGCCAAGATCAAGTCGCGGCCGAGTTTCCGCACGCTGCTGGCCGATCAGGTGCCGGGCTTTCCGCCGCCCTCGCATTATGCCGACCTGGATTTCTAGGCGGGACGCGCCGGGGCGCTGCCCCGGACCCCGGGATATTTGGGGACAGAAGATGGAGGGCGGGGCATCCGGCCTGAAGGCGCGGCTGGCGGCGCGGGCGGTCGAGGAGGGGTTCTCGGCCATCGGCATCTGCGCGCCGGACGCCGCGCCGGAAACCGCCGGCCGGCTGCGCGCCTTTCTGGCCGAGGGGGCGCATGGCACGATGGGCTGGATGGCCGAGCGCGAGGCATGGCGCGGCAATGCGGCGGCGCTTTGGCCCGAAGCGCGGTCGGTGATCATGCTGGCGGAAAGCTATGCCCCGGCGACCGACCCGCTGGCGGTTCTGGCGCGGCCGGAAAGGGCGGCGGTCAGCGTCTATGCGCAGGGCAAGGACTATCACGACCTGGTGAAGCGGCGGCTGAAGCGGCTGGGGCGGTGGCTCTTGGAGCAGGCGCCGCCGGACGCGGCGATCAAGGTTTTTGTCGACACCGCGCCGGTGATGGAAAAGCCGCTGGCGCAGGCGGCGGGGCTGGGCTGGCAGGGCAAGCACACCAACCTCCTCAGCCGCGATCTGGGCAACTGGTTCTTCCTTGGCGCGATCTTCACCACGATCGACCTGCCGAAGGACGCGGCCGAGACATCGCATTGCGGCAGCTGCCGGGCCTGTCTGGAGGCCTGCCCGACCGGGGCCTTTCCCGCGCCCTACCGGCTGGATGCGCGGCGCTGCATTTCCTATCTGACGATCGAGCATCCGGGGCCGGTCGCGCCCGAGTTGCGGGTGCTGCTGGGCAACCGCATCTATGGCTGCGACGATTGCCTTGCGGTCTGCCCCTGGAACAAGTTCGCGGTGGCGGCGCGCGAGATCGGCTATCAGCCGCGCATCGGTGCGCCGGAACTGGCCGATCTGGCCGGGCTGGACGATGCCGCGTTCCGCGCCCGGTTCGCCGGCAGCCCGGTCAAGCGGATCGGCCGTAACCGCTTTGTCCGCAACGTGCTTTATGCGATCGGCAATTCGGGCCGGGCCGAGCTGCGGCCCGCCGCGGCGGCGCTGACGGGCGATGCCGACCCGGTAGTGGCCGAGGCGGCGGCCTGGGCGCTGGGCAGACTTTCGCACCTGCAGGATGGGGGGGTGGGGCAGGGCGGCGGTCTGTGCTAGTCTGGCCGCCCCAGCTGAAGGAGGACGCGATGACCAAGCATGTCGCCGACAAGAGGCAGAGTTCGACCGGCGGGCGGCTCAAGGCCTTCCTCAGGATCGAGCGGGCAGGGCGCGAAACCTGGCACCGGCCGCATACGCCCAGCGGCACCGGCCGGCTGAAACAGTTCCTGCGGATCGCGCGGGGGCGGACGGTCTGAACCTGCGTGGTGCGGCCGGGCCTCAGCCCTTGCCCGGCTTGAGCCGGTCGCGCAGCGAAACCAGCACGTCGCGCAGGTCGACGATCGAATCGATATCCAGCCCGGTCTTTTCGGCAAAGGCGCGCGGCACGGTTTCGCTGCGGGCGGCAAGGGCGCGGCCTTCCGCCGTCAGCCCGATGCGCACCTGCCGTTCGTCCTGCCCGTCGCGCCGCCGGGTCAGCCAGCCGGCAGCCTCCATCCGCTTCAAGAGCGGGGTCAGCGTGTTCGATTCGAGTCGCAGCGCCTGACCGATTTCGCCGACGGTCTGGTTGTCGCCGGCAGAAAGCGCCGTCAGCACCAGGTATTGCGGATATGTCAGGCCAAGCGGTTCAAGCAGCGGCGCATAGGCGGCGTGCATGGCATGCGACGCCGAATGCAGCGCGAAGCAGAGCATGTCTGTCGGGGCGAGGGCCATGCCCCATTATAAGTCGCGCGCGATGAAAACGCAAGCGATGTTACGCCGCTTGACAGGCGACGATGCGCCGTATAAAGATCGTGAGCGATTAAATCGGATACGATAGGAGAATGCGATGTCGGTGGATGTGAAATACTGGACCGAGGCCAAGGCGACCGGCGGCGGCCGCAACGGCGTGTCGGGGCTTCTGGATGGCAAGCTGACGGTGACGATGGCCTCGCCCAAGGAGCTTGGCGGCTCGGGTCTGGGCCATAACCCCGAGGAACTGTTCGCGACGGGCTATGCCGGCTGCTACCTGGGCGCCATGCGCTTTGCCGCGCAGAGCGAGAAGCTGGGAACGGTGCCGGAAAACGCGACGGTCAACGCCAAGGTGGGCATCGGCCCGCGGTCCGATGGCGGCTTCGGGCTGAGCGTGAAGCTGGTGGTGACCATGCCCGGCGTCGACCGCGCGGTGGCCGAGAAGATCGCCGAACGCGGCCACCACATCTGCCCCTATTCCAACGCGACCCGCGGCAATATCGAGGTGGTGACCGAAGTCGCCTGAGCCGCGCCCGCGCAGGCCACGTGAACGGCCGGTCCGAGGGGGCCGGCCGTTCGCATTTGCCGCATTTACCCGGGCCGGCGCGCCGCTATACGGTTGAAACCGTTCAGGGGTTTCACGGCCGGGTTGCACCGGGCCTTCCGGTCGGACCGGGGCCGGGTCAGGCGGGCGAGGAAGGTTTTCATGCATTCCATTGCGATCCGCGCCGAACACGGCATTGCCTATTTCCGGTTCCGCGCCCGGCTTTCGCCCGATCTCGGCCGCCAGGCCTTCGCGGATTATGTCGAGATGCCGGATTTCAAGCCGACGCATCGCCTGTTCTGGGACCTTCGCGACGTGACCGAGATCGACGCCGATTTCACCCGCATCTTCGCGTCGGTGCAGAGCCTGAGCGGCGCCTTCCGGCGGTTCGAGACGGAAACGCCGGGCGTGGTGCTGGTGAAGGATGCGATGCAATACGGCATCGCCCGGATGATGGAGCAGGTGGTCGATGCGCTGAGTCTGATCCGCATCCGGGTGACCGACCGGGCGGATGAGGCGGCGGCGCTGCTGGGCCTTCGCCCCGACGCGCTTGAGGCGCTGCGGCAGGAACTGGGGCCTTGCCTGCAAGGGCCGGCGGGATAGGCTGGCGTCCGGGACACGGAGGCCGCCATGACAAACCCGCACTGGATTTATACCCAGACCATCAAGACATTCGCCGCCGGCGCCGAACCCGCCTTCGAGGATGAGGCGGAGCTGACGGCAAGCTGGGGCCGGGTCTGGGGCGTGGACAACGACGTGGGCCGCATCCGCGACATCCTGATGCACCGGCCGGGGCCGGAGATGAACGTGGTCGATCCGGCGAAGCGGCTGCCCGAGATCGGGTCATACGGCGATCCGGCGGTGGGGTGGTATTTCCAGTCGGACACGCCGCCGGACCTGCCGCTGATGCAGGCCCAGCATGACGGCTTCGTCGCCGCCCTGAAGGCCGAGGGGATCAATGTCCACTACATGCAGGGCGAGGCGGGGAACCGGCTGAAGCAGGTCTATACCCGCGATCCGCTGATCATGGTGAAGGGCGGCGCCATCGTCTGCCGGATGGGCGCCCGCATCCGCCGGGGCGAGGAACTGGCGGTGACGCGGACGCTGGCCGGCCTTGGCATCCCGATCCTGCGCACGGTGAACGGCACCGGGATCATGGAGGGCGGCAGCTTCGGATGGCTGAACGAGAAGACCTGCGCCATCGGCGTCGGCGTGCGGGTGAACCGCGAGGGTGAGGTGCAGGTGGCCGAGGTGCTGGGGCGGCAGGGAGTGGACCTCTTGATCGTGGAACTGACGGGCTACGACATCCATCTGGACGTGAGCTTCCTGATGGTGGACCGCGACCTGGCGATCCTGAACCCGATGGGCCTGCCCTATTCCTTCCTTGAGGAACTGGGGCGGCGGGGGATCAGGTATATCGAGACCGACCCGGGCGACGACCCGTGGATCGTCAATTCGCTGGCGGTCAGCCCCGGCAAGGTGCTGATGCCGGAAGGCGCGACCAACCGCACGCTGGACCGGCTGGCGGCGGCGGGGGTTTCCTGGGTGACGCTGCCCTATGCGGCGGTCCACAAGAACGGCGGCGGGCTGCATTGCTCGACAACGCCGCTGCGGCGGGACAGTCTGGAATGACATCGGGTGCCCACCTTGACCGCGTCCAGATTTGTATGTACATTTGACAGTACGGCATAGGATGTGCCTCCACGCGGGTCTCATCAGCGGGTATGGCATGTCCGAAGACGAAGAGTTTGAATGGGGCGAAAGCAAGCGACTGCAGAACATCACGGATCACGGCATCGACTTTGTGGATGCGATCGAGGTTTTCAGCACTTCGCCGATGATCCTGCGGTCACGCTACTTCGCCGAAGAGCGTTACATAGCCATTGGGCCGGTTCGCGGGCTTCTGTGGGCCGTGATTTTCACGATGCGCGGGCCTGTCCGGCGTATCATCTCGGCAAGGAGGGCTAGAAGGAATGAGCGACGGGAATACGACGCGCATCTCCTTGGCGGCGGCGCGGAAAGCACGCGGCAAGACTGATTGGGCGCGGTTGGAGCGTGAGGCATCTGCGGGTCAGGAACCCGCGGCTGATGCAGTGGAAGACTCGTTCGACTGGGCAGGCGCGGAACTGTTGCAGCGGCCGGGCAAGCAACCGCTGACGATCCGCATCGACGACGATGTTCTGCTGTACTTTCGGGCAACGGGAAAAGGCTATCAGACCCGCATCAACGCGGTACTGAGAAGCTATGTCGAAGCGCAGATCCGCAGGGGTGGCCCACCGGCCGCCCCTGCAAAGCGACCCTAGGCGCGGACGAGTTTTTCGTATTCCGTCGCCACCCGCTTCGTCAGGTTGCCGACCTCGAAATTCCAGTCGCCGATCTGGCCGACGGGGGTGACTTCGGCGGCGGTGCCGGTCAGCCAGCATTGCTGGAAGCTTTCCAGTTCCTCGGGCAGGATGTGGCGTTCGTGGACCTTGACCTGCATGTCCTTCAGCATGCCGATCACCGTCTGCCGGGTCAGGCCGTTCAGGAAGCAGTCGGCCTTGGGGGTATGCACCTCGCCGTCACGCACGAAGAAGATGTTGGCCCCCGTCGCCTCGGCCACGTAGCCGCGGTAGTCGAACATCATCGCGTCCGAGCAGCCCTTCGCCATGGCGGCGTGTTTCGACATGGTGCAGATCATGTAGAGGCCGGCGGCCTTGGCCTCGGACGGGATGGTTTCGGGGCTGGGGCGTTTCCATTTCGAGATGTCCAGTTTCGCGCCCTTGAACTTGGCGTCGCCGTAATAGGCGCCCCAGGTCCAGCAGGCGATGGCAAGCCGGACCGGGTTCGCGAGCGCGGCGACACCCATCTCCTCGCCCGCGCCGCGGAAGGCTATGGCGCGGACATAGGCATCGGTCAGGCCGTTCGCCTTCAGCACCTGGTCCTTCGCCGCGTCGATCTGCGCCGCGGTCCAGGGGATTTCCATGTCGAGGAGCCGGCCCGAATGGATCAGCCGTTCGGAATGTTCGGTCGACTTGAAGATGCGGCCGTTGTAGCACCTTTCGCCTTCAAACACCGCCGAGGCATAGTGCAGCGCGTGGGTCAGGATGTGGACGTTGGCGCCCCGCCAGTCGACCAGACTGCCATCCATCCAGATTTTTCCGTCGCGATCGTCATATGCCGCCATCTTCGGCCTCCCGTTTTGCGAAAGTTGCGCAGGATCGGTCCGGATCGGACATTATCTTGCGCCAAACCGTCGAATCGCTACGCTTTGTGGCTTGGAAAGTCAACAAGGCTGACTTAAATTCCGCGGGAAGGAGGTGCGACATGGCCGATACACCGGGCGGGGAAAGCCTGCTGTTCCTGACCGACGAACAGCTGCGCAAGGGCATAGAGGCGATGTTCTTCGCCTATCGCGGCTTTACCGCCGATCCCGACCGCATCCTTGAGGGCATGGATTTCGGCCGGGCGCACCATCGGGCGGTGCATTTCATCCACCGCAGCCCGGGGACCACGGTGTCGAACCTGCTGGCGATCCTGGGCGTGACCAAGCAGAGCCTGAACCGGGTGCTGCGGACGCTGATCGACGAGGGGCATGTGCGCAGCGAGAAGGGCAAGGTTGATGCGCGCGAGCGGCATCTCTACCTGACCACGAAGGGGCAGGAGATGGAACGCGCCCTGTCGGACGCGCAACGGACGCGGATGCGCGCCGCCTATCGCGCCGCCGGGCCGCAAGCGGTGGCGGGCTTCCGACAGGTGCTGGAAGCCATGATGGACCCCGAGATGCGGAGCCAATACAACCGTCTGCGTGACGGGGGCTAGGGAAATGCGCGGATGACGGGAAACGAGGCGCATCTGCTTGTCGTCGATGACGACGAACGCATCCGGGGGCTGCTGCAGAAGTTCCTGATCCGCGGCGGTTATCTGGTCAGCGTGGCGCGCGATGCAGGCCAGGCGCGCCGGCTGCTGGCGGGGCTGGAATTCGACCTGATCGTCCTTGACGTTATGATGCCGGGCGAGGACGGGATCAGCCTGACCCGCGAGTTGCGCAAGCGGCTGACGGTGCCGATCCTGCTGCTGACCGCCAAGGGCGAGACGGCGAACCGGATCGAGGGGTTCGAGGCGGGCGCCGACGACTATCTGGTGAAACCGTTCGAGCCGAAGGAACTGCTGCTGCGGATCAACGCGATCCTGCGGCGGATGCCGCAGGCGCGCGGCGCGGACCCGGCGCCGAAGGTGCTGCACCTTGGCGCGGTGCGCTATGACATCGACCGGGGCGAGCTGTGGCGGGGCGAGGCGCCGGTCAGGATGACGCCGACCGAGGCGGCGCTGATGCGGCTGTTCGCGGCGACCCCCGGTGTCGCCATGAGCCGCGAGCGCCTTGTCACCGACCTTGGGCGCGAGGATCTGGCGCAGGAGCGTGCGGTCGACGTGCAGATCACGCGGCTGCGCCGCAAGATCGAGGATGACGCCAAGGCGCCGCGCTACCTGCAGACGGTGCGGGGCGAAGGTTACATGCTGGCGCCGGACTGAGGGCGGCGATCCCGGGGTTTCACACCCCCGGACCCGCTGCAAAGCCGGGGGTTTCACACCCCCGGACCCCCGTGGGATATTTTCGGACAGAAGATGAAGGTGGGGCTGTGATCGTCTTTTCTTCGGCGGATTGCGCGGGGCACCTGACGCCCGCGGGCCACCCCGAACGGCCGGCGCGGCTGCGGGCGGTTGAGGCGGGGCTGGCCGGGTTGACCCTTGACCGGCGCGACTGTCCTGTCGCCGACGAGGCCGAGGTGCTGCGCTGCCATCCGGCGGCGCATCTGGCCGGGCTGAAGGCGGCGCTGCCGGAGGACGGGCTGGCGGCGCTGGACGCCGACACGTTCCTGTCGCCCGGCTCGCTGCGGGCGGCGCTGCGGGCGGTGGGCGGCGCCTGTGCCGCGGTGGACGCGGTCGTTGCCGGCGAGGCGGGCGCGGCCTTCGTGGCCGCCCGGCCGCCCGGTCACCATGCCGAGACGGCGCGGGCGATGGGGTTCTGCCTTTTCGGCACCGTCGCCATCGCGGCGAAGCGGGCATTGCAGCTGCACGGGCTGCACCGGGTGGCGGTTCTGGATTTCGACGTGCATCACGGCAACGGCACGCAAGACCTGCTGTGGCACGAGGCGGGGGTGCAGTTCGTGTCGTCGCACCAGTGGCCGCTTTATCCCGGGACCGGGTCTGATCAGGAGCAGGGCGCGCACGGGCAGGTGCAGAACCTGCTGCTGGCGCCCGGATCGGGCGGCATAGAGATGCGGCGGGCCTGGGGGCCGGTGCTGGCCGATCTGGCCGGCTGGCGGCCGGAACTGGTGCTGGTCAGCGCGGGCTTCGATGCGCATCGCCGCGACCCGTTGGCCGGGCTGGACTGGGAGGCCGGGGATTTCCGCTGGCTGACCGCGGCGATTGCCGAACTTGCGGCCGGGGCCGGCGCGGGGGTCGTTTCCTGCCTGGAAGGGGGCTATGATCTTGAGGCGCTGGCCGATAGTGTCCGCGTCCATGTCGAGGAACTGAGCAGGGCCGAGCGATGACCGAAAAACCCGTGGCCGAGATGAGTTTCGAAGAGGCGCTGGCGGCGCTGGAAGCGGTGGTCGGGCAGCTGGAACGCGGCGACGTGGCGCTGGAACAGTCGATCGCGCTTTACGAACGCGGCGCGGCGCTGAAGGCGCATTGCGCGCGGAAACTGGGCGAGGCGGAAGAGAAGGTAGAGAAGATCCGCCTGGCCGAGGGCCGCGCGGTGGGAACGGAGCCGGCGGAGGGGCTGTGACTTTTCCCGAAAGGCTGGCGGAGGACCAGGGCCTGATCGCGGCGCGGCTGGAGGCTGCGCTGGCCGGCCCGGGCGAGGTGCCGGTGGTGCAGGCGATGCGCTATGCCGTTGCCGGCGGCAAGCGGCTGCGGGGGTTTCTGGTCCTGGAATCGGCGCGGATGCTGGGCGTTCCGCCGGCGCGGGCGATCGGCGCGGCGGCGGCGGTCGAATGCCTGCATGCCTATTCGCTGGTGCATGACGACCTGCCGGCGATGGACGATGACGACCTGCGGCGCGGCCAGCCGACGGTGCATGTGAAATGGGACGAGGCGACGGCGATCCTTGCCGGGGACGCCCTGCAGACGCTGGCGTTTCAGCTGCTCTGCGACCCGGCCCTTGGCGCGGCCGAGATGCGGCTGGCGCTGGTCGAGGGGCTGGCGCGGGCCAGCGGCGCCGAGGGCATGGTGCTGGGCCAGGCGCTGGACATCGCCGCCGAGACGGCGGGGCGCATGCTGACGCTGGACGAGATCACCGCGCTGCAGGCGGGCAAGACCGGGGCGCTGATCCGTTTTTCCGCCGAGGCGGGGGCGATTCTTGCCGGCGCCGACCGGGCGCCGCTGCGTGACTATGCCACGGCGCTGGGCCTGGCCTTCCAGATATGGGACGATGTGCTGGATGTGACCGGCGATGCCGCGACGGCGGGCAAGCGCGTCGGCAAGGACGCGGCGGCGGGCAAGGCGACCTTTGTCTCGCTGCTGGGGCTTGCTGGCGCGAAGGCGCGGGCGGCGGCGCTGGTCGAGCAGGCCGCCGCGGCGCTGGCGCCCTATGGTGCGGCGGCCGGGAACTTGATTGCCGCTGCGCGTTTCTCTATTGCGCGCGACAGCTGATAAGGAGGCCCCGATGGCCGACCGCCCCGCCACCCCGACCCTTGACCGCGTGACGCTGCCCGCCGACCTGAAGGCGCTGAGCGACCGCGAGCTGCGCCAGCTGGCCGACGAGCTGCGGGCCGAGACGATTTCCGCCGTCAGCGTGACGGGCGGGCATCTGGGCGCGGGCCTGGGCGTGGTGGAACTGACCGTGGCGCTGCATGCCGTCTTCGACGCGCCGCGCGACAAGATCATCTGGGACGTGGGGCATCAGTGCTATCCGCACAAGATCCTGACCGGGCGGCGCGACCGCATCCGCACCCTGCGGATGGAGGGGGGGCTTTCCGGCTTCACCAAGCGCAGCGAAAGCCCCTATGACCCGTTCGGGGCGGCGCATTCCTCGACCTCGATCAGCGCGGCCCTGGGCTTTGCCTGCGCCGCCGATCTGGGCGGCGATCCCGGCGATGTGGTGGCGGTGATCGGCGACGGCGCGATGTCCGCCGGCATGGCGTTCGAGGCGATGAACAACGCCGGCCACCTGGGCCGCCGGATGTTCGTCATCCTGAACGACAACGAAATGTCGATCGCGCCGCCGGTGGGGGCGCTGTCGTCCTATCTGAGCCGGCTTTATGCCGAGGCGCCGATGCAGGACCTGAAGCAGGCGGCGAAGGGGCTGGTGTCGCTGCTGCCGGGGCCCTTGCAGGAAGGCGCGCGGCGGGCGAAGGAAATGCTGAAGGGCATGGCCATCGGCGGCACCCTGTTCGAGGCGCTGGGGTTCAGCTACATCGGCCCGATCGACGGGCACGACCTTGACCAGCTGCTGCCGATCCTGCGCACGGTGCATGACCGGGCGACCGGGCCGATGCTGATCCATGTGCTGACGAAGAAGGGCAAGGGCTATGGCCCGGCCGAGGACGCGCCCGACCGGGGCCATGCGCGGGCCAAGTTCGACGTGGTGACGGGCGAGCAGAAGAAGACGCCGTCGAATGCGCCAAGCTATACCCGGGTCTTTGCCGAAAGCCTGATCCGCGCCGCCGAGACGGACGAAAGGATCGTCGCGGTGACCGCGGCGATGCCCGACGGCACCGGGCTTGACCTGTTCGGCGCCCGTTTCCCGCGCCGCACCTTTGACGTCGGCATTGCCGAGCAGCACGCCGTCACCTTCTGCGCCGGGCTGGCGGCGGGCGGGATGCGGCCCTTCTGCGCCATCTATTCCACCTTCCTGCAGCGCGGCTATGACCAGGTGGTGCATGACGTGGCGATCCAGCGCCTGCCGGTGCGGTTCGCCATCGACCGGGCGGGGCTGGTCGGCGCCGATGGCGCCACCCATGCCGGCGCCTATGACACGGCGTTCCTGGCGAACCTGCCGGGCATGGTGGTGATGGCGGCGGCGGACGAGGCCGAGCTGTGCCACATGGTCGCCACGGCGGCGGCCTGGGACGAGGGGCCGATCGCGCTGCGCTATCCGCGAGGCGAGGGGACGGGCGTCGAGATGCCCGAGGCGGGCGTGCCGCTGGAAATCGGCCGCGGCCGCGTGCTGCGCGAGGGGACGCGGGTCGCGATCCTGTCCTTCGGGACGCGGCTGGCCGAGGTCCTGAAGGCGGCCGAGGCGCTGGCGCAGCGGGGCCTGTCGCCCACCGTCGCCGACGCACGTTTCGCCAAGCCGCTGGACCGCGACCTGATCCTGCGGCTGGCGGCGGGGCACGAGGCGCTGATCACCATCGAGGAAGGCGCGGTCGGCGGTTTCGGCAGCCATGTGGCGCAGCTTCTGGCCGACGAGGGCGTCTTTGACCGCGGGCTGCGGTTCCGGTCGATGGTGCTGCCCGACACGTTCATCGACCAGGCCAGCCCCGAGGCGATGTATCGGCTGGCCGGCATGGACGCCGCAAGGATCGAGGCCAAGGTGCTGGAGGTTCTGGGCGTCGCCGTGGTGGGACGACGGGCGTAGGCGCCGCAGCGGATATCTGCGGCGGGTTGAAAACCGCAAAGGACGGGGCCGTTCCGGCGGATGAAGGCGAGGCGCTGTCTCGCCCCGCCTGTGCGTGACGGTGCAACCCCCTTAGCCGCGCGCGCCGACGAAAGGCCGGCGCCCGACCGGGCGGGCGAGAAGCGCCCGCCGAGGGGCGGGCGGGCGCTGGCCGGGTGCCTGGGCACCCGGCCGTGCAGGTGACGGCGTTGCGCGATGGCGAAGGCGATGGCCTTCGCCACGGAAACCGGAGAAACCTGCGTGTCACCCCGCACCGGCGGTTTGCGGCCGGAAGCGTGGCGACGCCAGCGCCGCGTCGATCATCCGGTCGAGCGGCAGCCAGTCATCGACATGCAGTCGCACCACCAGCGTCAGCACCCGTGACCGGAAGGCCGGGGGCAGGCGGGCTGCGTCCTTTTCGGTGGTGACAAGCTGGGCATTGGCCGCGCGGGCCTCGGCCTCAAGCCGGCGGAGGGCGGGTTCGGCATAGGGCTGGTGGTCGTCGAACGGGATCGCCTTCACGACCTGCGCGCCCTCGGCGCGGAGGGTGGCGAAGAATTTTCCGGGGTGGCCGATGCCGGCGAAGGCGACGACGCGTTCGCCGGTCCAGTCCATGCCCATCTGCAGCGGGCGCAGTTCGCCGGCCAGATGGGGAAGGGCGATGGCCTGGCCCCAGATGCCGCGAAAACGGTCCTGCGCGGCGGGGTTGCCGATCGACAGCAGCGCATCGGCGCGGGCAAGGCCGCGGCTGACCGGCTCGCGCAGGGGGCCGGCGGGCAGGCAGCGGCCGTTGCCGAACCCGCGTTCGGCATCGACCACGACCAGCGACACATCGCGCTGGACCGAGGGGTTCTGGAACCCGTCGTCCATCAGGATCAGCGCCGCGCCCGCCGCCTCGGCCGCGCGCACGCCGGCCGCACGGTCCCTCGCCACCCAGACCGGCGCGAAGGCGGCAAGGAGCAGCGGCTCGTCGCCAACCTCATCGGCGCGGTGCCGGGCGGCATCCACCCGCAGCGGGCCGGCAAGGCCGCCGCCATGGCCGCGGCTGACCACATGGACGGCAAGGCCGCGGGCGATCAGCCGTTCGGCCAGCGCCAGCGTGGTCGGCGTCTTGCCGGTGCCGCCGACGTTCAGGTTGCCGACGCAGACGATGGGCACCCGCGCCCGGTAGCCCGGCCCGGACCGCAGCCGCCGCGCCGTTGCCGCGGCATAAAGCGCGCCCAGCGGCGCGAACAGGCGGGCGGCGGGGCCGGGCCTATCCGGCGGGTTGAACCAGAAGGCCGGGGCGCGCATCACGGCCCGCCGTCGGCCAGCGCGCGGATACCGGCCAAGACCGCATCGGTTGCCTCTGCCCCCTCCGAGGCGACGGCCCATGCCGCCTGGGCCAGCCGCGCGGCGCGGTCGGGGGCCAGAAGATCGCCCAGCGCCTCGGCCAGGTCGGCGGAGGAGGCGACGGCGCGGGTGGCCCGTGCGGCGCCAAGCCGGCCAAGCAGCGCGCCATGGACGCCGGTGCGCGGCCCGTGCAGGATGGCCGAACCCAAGGCCGCCGGTTCGATCGGCGACCGGCCTGCGCCGGCGCCGGACAGACTGCCGCCAAGGAAGGTGATCGGGGCAAGCCGATACCAGAGGCCGAGTTCGGCCGAACCGTCGACGATGAAGACTTCGGTATCGGGCAGCGGATCCTCTTCCGCGCTGCGCAGGGCGACGGGCCAGCCCTCTTCGGCCAGACGGTCGGCAAGGGGCTGGGCGCGCTCCGCCTCGGCGGGGTTCAGGATCAGGAGCAGCCGGTGCGCCTGACCAAGGACGGCGCGGTGGGCGGCAAGGATCGCCGCTTCCTCGGCTTCGGGCACCGCGGCGGCAAGCCAGACCGGCCGCGTCGCCAGCACCTGCGCAAGGGCGGCGCGTTCCGCCTCGGGGCAGGCGGGTGCAAGGCTGCGTTCCTCCATCCGGCCGGTGACACGGACCGCGGACGGTAGCGCCCCCGCCTTGCGGAAGGCGATGGCGGCGGCCTCGTCGCGCGCGGCGATCAGCGGATAGGCGGCCAGCGCCTGCCGCATGAGGCCGGGAATCCAGTTGTCCAGCCCGCCGTGCAGGCGCGGCCGGGTGGCGTCGGCAAGGATCAGCGGCAGGCGGCGGGCCCGCGCCTCGCGCGCAAGGGTCGGGCGCAGCTCGCCGCCGGAGAAGACCGCGACATCGGGGCGCCAGTGATCAAGGAACGCGCGCACGCCGGCGGCGGTTTCGGCCGGCGGCTGGTCCTGCAGGGCGCCCTCGGGCGGCAGGGCGGTGGCGCCCGTGATCAGAAGCGCCAGACCGTCATCCTCGATCAGCCGGCGGCCAAGCTCTTCCATCGGTGCGGCCGAGTCGGGGCCCGCCACATGCAGCCATGCCAGGCGCCCGGCCGGACGGTCGGGCGATGGCCGCGCCCGCCCGGCCTCGGGCCGCTGCCTGAGGCCATAGAGCGTGAGCCCGAGCGATGGCAGGGACATGGATCAGCCGAGTTCCTCGGTGGACGAGGCCGCGGTTTCCTCGTCCCGCAGCCGGTGGATATGGGCGATGAAATAGCGGGTATGGGCATTGTCGACGGTGCGCTGCGCCTCGGCCTTCCAGGCGGAATGGGCCGAGGCATAGTCGGGAAACATGCCGACGATGTGGATGTTCGACACGTCCTTGAAGACGTTCTTCTCGGGGCTGACAAGTTCGCCGCCAAAGACAAGGTGCAGACGCTGGGCCATTCGGTTCTTTCCGGAAGACGGGCTTTGACCCGCAGAAGATAGCCGCACCGGCGCGCGGGTGAAAGGCCGGGTGAAAGGCTGCGTGAAAGGCTGGGCCGCGGGGCGGAAAACCGGGCCTTGCCGTCGGGCAACGGTGGGGCCACACTGTCGGCCGCAGGACGGGCGCATTTCAACGGAGGATTTTCAATGGACGGTCAGGGTCTGGTTGGCTGGAACGCGGTCTATCTGGCGATCGCGATCTTCATCATACTGTGCATCTTTCTGGGCGTGCGCATCGTGCCGCAGTCCGAAAAGCATGTGGTCGAACGCTTCGGACGGCTGACCAAGGTGCTGGGGCCGGGGATCAACTTCGTCGTGCCGTTCCTTGACCGGATCGCCCACAAGGTTTCGGTGCTGGAACGGCAATTGCCCAACGCCAGCCAGGACGCGATCACCGCCGACAACGTGCTGGTGAAGGTCGAGACGAGCGTCTTCTACCGGGTGACCGAGCCGGAAAAGACCGTCTACCGCATCCGCGACATCGACGCCGCCATCGCCACCACCGTCGCCGGCATCGTCCGGTCCGAGATCGGCAAGCTGGAACTGGACCAGGTGCAGTCGAACCGGTCGTCCCTTATCGAGCGGGTGCGCGAGCAGGTGGCGGCCATGGTCGACGACTGGGGGGTCGAGGTGACGCGCGCCGAAATCCTGGACGTGAACCTGGACGAGGCGACCCGCGCGGCGATGCTGCAGCAGCTCAACGCCGAGCGGGCGCGGCGGGCGCAGGTGATGGAGGCCGAGGGCAAGAAGCGCGCGGTGGAACTGGCGGCCGATGCCGAGCTTTATCAGGCCGAGCAGCAGGCCAAGGCCAAGCGGGTGACGGCCGAGGCCGAGGCCTATGCGACCAGCGTCATTGCGGTGGCGATCAAGGAGAACGGGCTGGAGGCGGCGCAATACCAGGTGGCGCTGAAACAGGTCGAGGCGCTGGAGGCGGTGGCGAGCGGCCAGGGCAAGCAGACGATCCTTGTACCCGCCGCGGCGCTTGAGGCGTTTGGCGACGCGTTCAAGCTGTTCAGGGGGAAATAGACGATGCCGGAACAGGTCTGGACCATCTGGTGGGCGTGGATCGTGCTGGGCTTTGCCCTGGGCGTGATCGAGATCATCGTGCCCGGCTACATCTTCCTTGGCTTTGCGGTCGGGGCGGTCGTGACCGGGGTGCTGGTCGGGATCGGCGTCCTTTCGGCCGCCGGCCTGCCGCTTCTGATGATGGTCTTCGCCATCCTGTCGCTGATCGCCTGGCTGGGGCTGCGGGCGACGGTCGGGCGGCGGCATGGCACGGTCAAGGTCTGGGACCGCGACATCAATGACAACCCCTGACGGGGCGGCGGGCGATTTCGTCGGCGCCAAGGCCGCGTTCTTCCACGGGACGCGGCTTCTGGTCTATCTGCGCGACGACCTGCCCCATATCCCCTGGCCCGGCCGCTGGGACCTGCCCGGTGGCGGGCGCGAGGGCGACGAGACGGCGGAACAGTGCCTGCTGCGTGAACTGGAAGAGGAATTCGGCCTGCGCCTGACGCCCGCGCGGCTGTTGCACCGGCTGGTGCTGCCGTCGGCCGACCATCCGGGGCGGCAGTCGGTGTTCTTTGCCGGCACGATCAGTGCGGCGGAAGTGGCAGAGGTGCGGTTCGGCGACGAGGGGCAGCACTGGGCGATGATGGAGGTGGCCGAGTTCCTGGCGCGCGGCGATGCCGTGCCGTGGCTGCAGGCGCGGGTCCGGCTGGTGCTGGATCAGCCCTTGAACCAGGCGGCGCGGTAGACCTCGGCCCCCTTGAACACGGTCAAAAGCACGCGGGTGTCGGAAATCTTCCACGGATCGCAAGCGAAAATGTCCTGGTCGAGAAGGATCAGGTCGGCCGAATAGCCGGGGACCAGCCGGCCGGTGTAGCTGCCCCGCCATGACGCGGCCGCCGCCTGCACGGTGTAGCCGGCGACGCATTCCTCGATGGTCAGCGCCTCATGCGGCAGGAAGGGTTCGCGCGGGCTGTCGTTGCGGCGGGCTTGCCGGGTGATCGCGGTCTCGATGATCTCGAACGGGTTCAGCGTGCTGACCGGCCAGTCCGACGACAGGCAGGCGGCGGTGCCAAGGCGCAGGAGCGTGCGGAACGGATAGACCTGCTGCAACCGGGCAGGCCCGATCATCTCAAGCGCCACGTCCGGGGCATGCGGATTGTAACAGGCCCAGAGCGTCTGGATGTTGGCCATGGCATCCAGCGCGGCAAGGCGCGGTGCATCGTCGGGATCGACAAGCTGAAGATGGGTGATCTGGTGCAGCGCCGGCCAGGCGCCGTTGGCGGCGCGGGCGGCTTCCAGCCCGTCAAGCGTGCGGCGAAGGGCTGCGTCGCCGATGACATGGACGTGAATCTGGAAGCGCGCCGCATCGAGCGCGGTCATCAGGGCAAGCGTCTGGTCCTGCCCGAACATCGGATCGGCATTGCCGCCCGCGGCATCGGCATAGGGGGCAAGGCAGGCGGCGGTGCGGTTTTCGAACACGCCGTCCATGAAGAACTTGGCCGAATAGATGTGGAAATCCGGCCCCGGCGCGGCGGCGCGCTGGGCCAGAAGCCGCGGCAGGGCGGTTTCGACCGTGTCATCCTCACGCACATGGGCGGCGCCGGCGATGCGGACGGTCAGCCGCCCTTCGGCCAGCGCGCGGGCGTAGATGCGCTGTTCCAGCGCCGTGACCTTGGGGTCAAGGACGCCGGTGATGCCATGGGCATTGGCATGGGCCATGGCGGCGGCAAGGCCGGCCATGTAATGCACGTCGGTCAGTTGCGGCAGGCGGTCCAGCGCCCAGGCGACGGCGTCTTCGTAGAGCATGCCGGTCGCGCGGCCGGCCCGATCGCGGACGATATGGCCGTTCGGCGGATCGGGCGTGTCGTCGCCGATCCCGGCCATGCGCAGCGCGGCGGTGTTGAGGCAGGCCGAATGGAAGCTGGTGTCGTAAAGGATTGCCGGCCTTTCGCCGGTGGCGCCGTCGATCGCCGCGGCGTCAAGGTTCGTCTCGTCGAAAAGCCCGGGTTCCCAGCCGGCGCCGACCAGGATCGGCAGGTCGGGGTGGCGGGCGGCATGGGCGGCAAGCCGGGCGTTCAACTCATCGAGCGAGCGCGAATCGTAAAGCAGGGCCGAGGTGGCAAGGTCGGTCCCGCCGGACAGGAAGTGGATATGCGGGTCCTGGAAGCCGGGCAGGCAGAGCCGGCCGCCGGCGTCGATCACATGGGCATCGTCGGATGCCTGGCGCAGCACTTCGGCGGTGGAGCCAAGGGCGACGACCCTGCCGTCGCGCATCAGCACGGCCTCGGCCGCGGGATGGGCCACGTCCATGGTGCGGATGCGGGCGTGGATCAGCGCGGTTTCGCGGGTCACGGCGCGGCCTCCAGTTCCGCCCAGTCGGGCGCGGGAATCACATAGGCCGGGGCGTTCACCTCGCGCGTCCAGCCGAAGAAGGCAAGGAAGGGGGTGTCGCCGGTCAGCGTCGCATGCGGCCGGTGCGGCGGGTTCCAGACCGGGGCCAGCGCGGGAAGCGGATGGAACCTGCCGCCCGGCACGAAGCGCCAGAGATGCGGCCCGGTCAGCGGCAGGTAAAGCTCGGGCGCGGGATGGGCGTGGTCGCGGTAAAGCGTGTGCGGCGCGACAAGGAACAGGCCGAAGTCGAAATCCCGCGCGGTCCAGGGGGCCAGCGCCTCGCCCACGAGGCTGGCAAAGGCATGGGCGCGGGGGAAATGCGGGCCGATCTGGGCGGGATCATAGGCGTCATAGGTGATCCAGTGCAGATGCGGCGCGGCGGCGGCGATGGTTGCGGCAAGCGTCGGGTCGTCGGCCGCCACCGCCGCAAGTGCCGCCGGCAGGTGCGTGGCGACGACCGCGTTTGCCGGGCCGGCCAGCGGCGACGGCGGGGCGGCAAAGGCGGGAGCAAGGCCGCGCCGCACCTCGGCCACGCCATCGCCCGGGGTGCGGGCAAGGATGCGGTCAGCCTCGACCAGCAGAAGCGTCACCAGTGCTGCGGAATCCGGCATTGCGATATCGGGCGCGGCAAGGCCGCGGTCGGCCAGGACCAGCGCGGGATCCTGCGTGTCGAAGGCCGACGCTTCGCGATAGGCCTCAAGCTGGGCGTGACTGATCCGGCCTTCGGCATAAAGCGCCATGGCGGCGCCATAGCGGGCCCGCGCCGAACCGGGCGTGCCGTGCGGCGCCGTCAGCAGGTGACCGGTGAGCGCGCCGTTCATTCGTTCGTCCGGTAGGCAAGGCGTTCCTCGGCCATGCGGCGGCGTTCGGCGCGGTTCATCACGATCCCGGCGATGATGACGCATATCCCGACGGCCAGCACGGTCAGCGTGGCAAGGGCGTTGATGTCGGGCGTCACGCCCAGCTTGACCTTGGACCAGATGAGGAGCGGCAGCGTCGTCGCGCCCGGTCCGGTGGTGAAGGAGGTGATCACCACATCGTCAAGCGAGATGGTGAAGGCCAGAAGCCAGCCTGACAGGAGCGCGGGCGAGATCACCGGAAGGGTGATGTCCTTCATCACCTGCCAGGGGCGCGAGCCAAGGTCCATCGCCGCCTCTTCGATGGCGCGGTCCATCTGCAGCATGCGGGAATGGACGACGGTGGTGACGAAGACCATGGAAAAGGTGATATGCGCCAGCGTGACCGTGGTGAAGCCGCGCTGGCCGGGCCAGCCGATCCATTCCGCCAGCATGATGAAGAACATCAGCGAGGAAATGCCGGTGATCACCTCTGGCATGATCAGGGGCGCGGTCACCATGCCGGAAAAGAAGGTGCGGCCGCGGAACTTGCGGAAGCGGGCAAGGGTGATGCCGGCCATCGTTCCAAGGATGGTGGCGATCGTCGCCGAGACGAGGGCGATCTGCACCGAGAGAAGCAGCGCCGCGCCGACCTGACGGTTCGAGAAGAGCGAGACATACCAGCGGGTCGAGAACCCGCCCCAGACGGTCGCAAGGCGCGAGTCGTTGAAGGAATAGACGATCATCGACAGGATCGGGATGTAGAAGAAGGCAAAGCCGAAGCAGAGGACGGTGATCAGAAAGACCGGGCGGCGGTTCATGGCCTGTCCTCCTTCTCGGCGCCCTCGGCCTTGGACTGGTAGCGGCTGTAGATCATCGTCGGCCCGACCATGAGAACCAGCAGCGCCACGGCGACGGTCGAGGCCATCGGCCAGTCGCGCGCCTGGGCGAATTCGTCCGAGATGATGCGGCCGATCATCGGCGCTGCGGCATCGCCGACCAGCGTCGGGATCACCAGTTCGCCCGCCGCCGGGATGAAGACCAGCAGGCCGCCGGCGATGATGCCGGGTATCGACTGCGGCAGGGTCACGTCGCGGAACACCTGCCAGGGGCGCGAGCCGAGGTCCATCGCCGCCTCGTCCAGCTGCGGATCAAGCCGTTCGAGGTTGGCGTAGAGCGGCAGGATCATGAACGGCAGGTAGGTGTAGACCATGACCAGCACCACCGCGAAGTTGGTGTTCATCATCGGGATGCTCTGCACCGCCCAGGCCGCGGGGGTGAGGAAGTTCCAGACATCGGTCAGGAGGCCGTTGAACCAGGAATTCCTGCCCATCAGCCCCATCCAGGCATAGACGCGCAAGAGGAACGAGGTCCAGAACGGCAGGATCACCAGCATCAGCAGGATGTTGCGCCAGCCCTTCGACACCCGCGTCAGGCCCAGCGCCATCGGGTAGCCGACCAGCAGGCACAGCAGCGTGGCGAAGGCCGCGTTGACGACCGAGGTCAGGAAGGCGCGGATATAGAGCGTATCGGTGAAGAGCCGGGCATAGCCTTCAAGGTTGATCGCCGGGTTCTCGCCGCCATAGCCGAAGGGCGGCGCGGTGGGGGTGCGGGTGGCCACGCTCATCGCGACGACGATGAGGAAGGGCAGCAGGAAGAACAGCACCAGCCAGACATAGGGGATGCCGATGATCAGGTCGCGCCAGCCGGTCCGGTGGAACCAGACCAGAAGCCGGTGGCGGGTGCTGTCGACGGGCGTGGTCATGGGAGGCACGCCCGGGGGCTGTCTGCCCCCGGACCCCCGAGGATGTTTCCGGGCAGAAGATGGCGGCGCGGCGCGGCGGTCCTGTCGGGTGCGGCGGCATGCATGGCGGCGCCCCCTCAGTCCGTCAGCAGGATGGCGGAGGCGGGTTCGAACGAGAGCCAGACCCTGTCATCCCAGTCGACGGGGCGGGCGCCTTCATGGGCGCGGCGCGCGTTCACGGCATGGACGGAAAGCAGGTCCTCTTTCGGCAGGATCACCCGATAGAGACTGTCCTTGCCGAAATAGGCCAGGTCCTTCACCCGGCCTTCAAGCACGTTGACCGCCGAAGGGCAGGTCCGCGAGATGGAAACCTTCTCGGGCCGCAGCGCCAGCGTCACCTCCTGCCCCTCGGCCAGGCCCGGGACGGCGCGGGCGGCGAAGGTGCCGTCCATCGCCGGGACATCCACCTCGGCGATGTCGCCGGTCAGCCGCACGACGCGGGCCGGGAAGGTGGAGATCGCGCCGATGAACCCGGCGACGAAGCGGCTGTTCGGATATTCGTAGATTTCCGTCGCGCTGCCCACCTGCCGCACCACGCCCCTGTCCATCACCGCGATCCGGTCGGCCAGCGTCATCGCCTCTTCCTGGTCGTGGGTGACGACGATGAAGGTGACGCCGGTGCGCTGCTGGATGCTCATCAGCTCGAACTGGGTATGTTCGCGCAGCTTCTTGTCCAGCGCCGCCAGCGGTTCGTCGAGGAGAAGAAGCTTCGGCTGCCGGGCCAGCGCCCGGGCCAGCGCCACGCGCTGCCGCTGGCCGCCGGAAATCTGGTGGGGCTTGCGCTGGGCGAAGGGCGTCAGCTGCACCAGATCGAGCATTTCCTTCACCCGGTCGGCCTTCTGCCCGGGGGAAAGCCGTTCGTGCTTCAGCCCGTAGGCGATGTTCTTCTCGACCGACATGTGCGGGAAGATCGCGTAGGACTGGAACATCATGTGGACCGGCCGTTCCCAGGGGGGGATGCCGGCCATGTCCTGTCCGTCGATGAAGATGCGGCCTTCGGTCGGGCTTTCGAACCCGGCCAGCATGCGCAGAAGCGTGGTCTTGCCGCAGCCCGAGCCGCCGAGAAGGGCGAAGATTTCGCCCTTCCCGATGGCAAGGCTGACGTCCTTGACCGCCTGGAACGTCCCGAAGCGCTTGGAGACGCCTTCGATGCGGATGAACGGTTCGGGCTCTGCCGACATGATGGCTTCAGCCGCCGGTCTTGATCGCCTGCCAGGCGCGGTTCAGTTCGCGGTCCTGCTCCTCGGACTGGGGAAGCGGCGTGTAGAGCCGGGCGAGCGTCGCCTCGTCGGGGTAGACCGCCGGATCGGTGCGGATCGCCTCGTCCACCAGCGCGGTCGCTTCCTTGTTGGCATTGGCATAGCCGGTGAAGTTGGTGCAGGCGGCGATGACATCGGGGCGCAGCAGATAGTCGACGAAGGCATGGGCGCCTTCGGCATTGGGCGCATCGGCCGGAATGGCCCAGAGGTCGAACCAGGCGGGGGCGCCGGTCCTGGGCACGTAATAGGCGAGGTTCAGGTCGATCCCCGCCTCGGCCCCGCGCGCCTTGGCGACGCCATAGTCGCCCGACCAGGTGTTGATCGCGCAAAGTTCCTTGTTCGGGATGCCGGTCAGGTAGTTCGAGTTGTCGAACGTGGCGATGAACGGGCGGATTTTCGCGAAAGCCTCGACCATCTTCGCATAGTCGGCGGCGGTGGCGGTGTTGGTGTCGATCCCCAGCCAGCGCAGCACTATATAGCCGGAATCGGTCGGGCTATCGAGGATCGAGATGCCGCAATCGGCAAGCTTCTCGGCATTCTCGGGCAGCATCAGCGTGTCAAGGCTTTCAAGGTCGGCGTCGGGCAGGCGTTCCTTCACCATGTCGAGGTTCCAGGTCATCCCGACCGAGCCCCACATGTAGGGCACGCTGTATTCGTTGGTCGGATCGTAGCCGGCGACGATCTTGAGGATTTCGGGATCGAGGTTGCCCCAGCCCGTCAGCTTGGACCGGTCGAACTTCTGGTAGATGCCGGCGGTCAGCATCTGCGGCATGGTCATGCCGGCCTGCAGCACAAGATCATAGCCGGTGCCGCCGACCAGCATCTTGGCGACCATTTCCTCGGCGCTGGCATACATGTCGTAGACGACGGCGATGCCGGTCTCGGCCTCGAAATCGGCGAGCGTGGTTTCGCCGATATAGTCGGACCAGTTGTAGACGTTGATGCTGCCGCCCTGTGCCCAGGACGGGCGGACGAAGGGGGCGGCAAGGGTGCCCGAGAGGGCAGCAAGCGTATGTCGGCGGGTCAGCTTCATCTTCGTTGTCTCCCTGTCGCGTTATTGTTGCCTGGCGCCGAGGTTAGGCCCGACTTTGCATCTGGCAAATCATTTCGTCGTTTTCCCTGCGCATTTCGCCTTCGTCAGGGGCGCCGTCGCGGGTCATCACCGGAAGAAGGCGGCGAAGCTGGTCATGGTGGCGGCGCAGACCCCATTCCAGGTCCGAGAGATGGAACCCCTCGAATCCGTCCGACAGCATGGATTCGTTCGACCAGATCGACAGCTGCTGATCCTCGGCCGAGGTCTGGTTGTCGATCCGCTGGGCCAGATAGCGGGCCAGCCGCTGCTGGCGGCTTTCGTCGGCGAAGCGGTAGCTGCGGCCGGTCAGCCGCGTCATCCCGGGGCCAAGCGGCAGGTCGTGGTAATACTGCGCGCTCTCGGGAGTGAAGGCGATCACCGTATTGGGGAAAAGGCCGTAGTAGGCCCAGTTCTTCCGCAGGTGATCGGGCCGTTCCGGCTGTTCGGCGGAAAGGCGGATGTAGTTGCGGACCGACCAGCGCCGGCCGGGCTTGTCACCGAAAATGCCATAGCTGACATGCAGGCCGTTCGGCAGGTAGAGATCGCGGTAGTCGCGGCCGTAAAGGTCCTGCAGCGCCGGATGGGCCAGCGCGACGTGATAGCCTTCGTTGTCGACATCGCGGACCGATTTCCAGTTCACCGGCAGGTCCTGGGTCCAGGGCGCGGTCTGGACCGGCAGCAGCGTTTCGCTGCGCTGGGCGTCGAAATCGGCGGCATAGGGGGCCAGAAGCTCGGCCACCGAAGGCTGCGGGCCGGGGCGGAAGCGCAGGAACAGGAAGCCGGCGAAAACCTCAAGCTCCAAGGGTTTCAGGCCGAAAGCCTTCTTGTCGAAGCCCGGCCCGAAGGTTTCCGGCCGCGCCGCGCCGCGCAGGCTGCCGTCAAGGTTGTAGACCCAGCCGTGGAACGGGCAGACCAGCGCGCCGCGGCATTTGCCGTGGCTGCCGTCGACGACGCGCGCGCCGCGGTGGCGGCAGAGGTTCATGAAGGCGCGGGGCACGCCGTCCTGCCCGCGGACGACCAGCGCGCGTTCGCCCAGAAGATCGAAGGCCAGCCAGTCGCCCGGCGCGGGAATGTCGCTGACATGGCCCGCGACCTGCCAGTGGTTCAGGAACACGTTGTCGCGTTCAAGGTCAAACAGCGCCTGCGAATGGTAGGTCCAGGCGGGCAGGCCGCGGCGGTCCCAGTCGTTGGGGATGGGTTGCGATTGCGGCATCAGGGTCATGGGGTGGCCTCCATCTGTGTCAGCACCCATTGGTGGAAGCGGTGGATTTCGTATTCCTCGGGCATCAGCGTGCCGCGGGTGAAGGCGGGGCTGGCGATGCCGCGCTGGTTCATCTCGGACGCGGCGCCGTCCTGCTGCATCACGATCTTGGCGAAGGCGGCGACTTCGGCCGCATCGAAACCGAGCTGGGCCAGGGTTTCGGCCGGGAAATGCCATTCGGCGACAAGGCGGGTGGTCGTCGCGGTCAGGGGTTCGATCCGCACCGAACGCACGTAATCGACATGCGCCACCACATAGGCCGAGGGCCAGAGCGTGACGAACGTATAGCCCGCCTGCCGTTCGGCCGGGGTCAGCCCGGGAAAGACCGGGCCGCAGGGCGCGCCGGTCATCGTCCAGCTTTCGGCGCCGGGCTTCAGGTTCGCGCCGGTGGCGGGCTGGTCGGGCGTCCAGTCCAGCGCCTCGGTCCGGCCCATGATGCCGCGGCCGTAGATCGGCACCATGTCGCAAAGCTCGGGGTGGATGCCGGGGCAGTGCAGGCATTCCGAGTAGTTTTCCCAGAAGGCCTTCCAGTTGCAGGCGATGGTCTTTTCCCATCGGTGGCCGGTCTGCAGCGCGTCCATCGGCCAGTTGTCCAGCGTGGCAAGCGGCACGTCGGCCCAGATGTCGCCGGGGCTGGCCGAGAGATTCAGGAAGATGAATCCGGCCCAGATGCGGCTCTGCACCGGCAGAAGCGCGTGGTCGGCCTTCTGGAAATCCTCGGTCGGGATGGCATGGGCGGTTGAGACAAGCCGGCCGTCGGCGGCGGCGAAGGACCAGGCGTGATAGGGGCAGGTGATCAGCCGGCCAAGCCTGCGGTCCTGCCCCGCGGCACAAATTTCCGATCCGCGGTGGCGACAGCTGTTGTGGAAGGCGGAAAGCGCGCCGTCGGGCTGCCGCGCCAGCAGGACCGGCGTGTCGCCCACGGTCACCGCGCGCAATGTCCCGGCGGGCAGGTCGGCCAGCCGGCCGGCCATCACCCATTGCCGGGAAAACACCGTCCGCATCTCTTGCCCGAACCAGCCGGGCGACAGATAGGCATCGCGCGGCAGGGTGGGCGGGCAATGCGTCAGGCGCGGGCTGTCAGGATGCGGGCTTGCTTGCGGGCGGCTGGCGTCATGGGGCATCAGAACCTCCCCGGAGGGGTGAGACGGCGACGCTCGGGCGCGAAGAACGGGCGGTCGGTCTTCGTCACGGGCAGCATCAGCTTGACATATTGCAGCTCGCGCAGCGCATAGATTTCGACCCAGAGGTCGGCGCAATCGGCGTGGCGCGCCTCGACATGGGCAATGGCGATGTTGCGCTTTAGCGTCGGCGACCAGCAGGCGGCGGTGACGAAGCCCGCCTCGCGCCGCTTGTCGTAGTAGATGATCGCGCCTTCGGCGCTGACGTTGCCGGGAACGTCCAGCCCGACGACGGCCCATTTCGACCGGCGTCCGTCGCGTTCGGCCAGCAGCGCGCGGCGGCCGGTGAAATGGCCCTTGTCCCAGTCGATCATCCAGCCGAGGCCCAGTTCCAGCGGGCTGCGGGTGCGGTCTTCGCGCACCGCCTGATGGGCGGGGATGAAGTCGAGGTTGGTGGTCAGGAACCCGGCCTCGGTCCGCGCCAGCATCACCGCGTCGGTCCCGGTCGGCATCAGGCCGAAGGGCGCGCCATGTGCCATCAGGTGATCCCAGAGGACAACCGCCTGCGCCGGATCGACCCAGATCTCATAGCCCAGGTCGCCGGTGAATCCGGTGCGCGAGATCAGGATTTGTGTCTCTGCAAAGGCGAAACCGGCCATGCGAAAGGGTTTCAGCCCGCCGATATCGAACCCCGCCGCGACAAGGACGGTGGCCGAGGTCGGGCCCTGCAGCGCCAACGCCGCGACATCCTCGGTCTCGTCCCGGATCGCCACGTCGAAGCCATGGGCGCTGTCCAGCAGCCAGGGCAGGTGGCGTTCCTGGCTGCAGAGGCGGAAGTCCGCCGCGCCAAGGCGGAACACCGTGCCGTCGTCCAGCACCTTGCCGGCGTCGTCGGTCCAGGCGGTGTAATGCACCTGCCCGATGGCCAGCTTCGCCACGTTGCGCAGCGTCAGCCGGTTCAGGAAGGCCGCCGCGTCGGGGCCGGTGATCCGGTATTTCGTCATCGGCGTGATGTCGTAAAGCGTGGCGGCGTTCCTGATCGCCGTATGCTCCATCACCGTGTCGCCGAAACAGCCGGCGGTGCGGTAGCCCGACCAGGCGCCCCAGTTCGACAGCCGGTTCAGGGGTGCGGTGCGCGGGTGGAACGGCGTTTCGGCAAGCGGCGTTTCGAAATGGCGAAGCGGGATCATGCGCGGGCCCTTTCGATCGCTTCGGCGGCGTTCCAGCCGGCCGCGCCGGACATGCCGCCCGGATGGGTGCCGGCGCCGGTCAGCCACAACCCGGTGATGGGCGTCGCGTAGCGCGCCAGTTCCGGCAACGGCCGCAGGAACAGCATCTGTTCGACGCTGAGTTCACCATGGTGCCAGTTGCCGCCGGCCATGCCGAAACGGGATTCGATCTCCCACGGCATCAGCAGGTCGGCGGCGACGATCAGCCGGCCGATGCCGGGGGCGGCGGATTCGAGCCGGGCAAGGCAGGCGTCAAGGAACGCCGTCTTCGCGGCATCGCGGTCTTTCGGCGCGTGGGGGGCGAATTGCACGTTGGCGGAAAGGATGTGGTGACCCTCGGGCGCAAGGCCGGATTCGAAGGCCGAGGGGAGGAGGATTTCCATCACCGGCGCCGCAGGCACCTCGCCATACTTCACCGGGTTGAAGGCCAGTTCCACCGCATGTTCGTCGGGCGCGAGCAGCAGGCGCGAGCGGAGGTCGGCGCCGCCGAAATCGGGGGCACCTGACAAGGCAAGGTGCAGCTTGGCCGTGCCGCCGCGCGATTTCTGGTGGCGCAGGCGCGTGGCCATGCCGGCATCCAGCAGCGCCGGGCCGACAAGGTTCAGCAGCGTGGGCTTCGGCCCGATCGCCGAGACGACCAGCGGCGCATCCAGCACCTCGCCACTGGTCAGGGTGACGCCGGTGGCGCGGTCGCCGGTCAGGGTGATCCGGCCGACGCGGGCGCCGGTGCGGAAACTGACGCCGGCCGCGCGGGCGGCGGCGGCCATGGCGGATGCAAGTGCCGGCAGGCCGCCTTTTGGCAGGGACAGAGACTGTTTTTGCCCCGAAACCTGCCCCGCCAGCCGGTCAAGCCACAGGATCAGCGTGTTGGGCGACCTTGGGCCGGCCCAGGCGCCAAGGGTGGCGTCAAAGCAGAGAAGCGCGCGCAGGCGGGGGTCGGACAGCTCATCTGTCGCCACATCATGCGCGTTGATGAGAAGGAGCCGCAGCAACTCGCGGAAGTCGTCGGTCCCCAGCGCGCGCAGGCCAAGGGCGTGACGGGCCAGCGACAGCCAGTCGTTGCCGCGGCCCGCGAGGCTGGGCGGCGCCATGCGGCGGAAGGGTTCAAGCCGTTCGGCCATCCGCGACAGCCGCGCATGCAGCCGGCTCCAGGCCGGGGCGTCGGCGCCGGTGGTCACCCCGCCCCTGACGGAAAGATGGTCGCCCGCCGGGGAAAGCACGGTGGTGGGCAGATCGGTCGCGGCCCAGGTCAGGCCGTGGCGGTGGAGCGCCATGCCCTTTTCCACCCGCGGGTCCAGGTGCCACAAGAGATGCGCCAGCGCGGGCGCGCGGTAGCCGGGGGCAAGGTCGGGCAGCGCGCGGGCGCCGCCGCCGAGGGAGTCCTCGGCCTCGACCAGCGTGACCTTGCGGCCCTTGGCGGCCAGACGGGCGGCGCAGGCAAGGCCGTTCGGGCCGCCGCCGATGACGATGGCATCAGATGACGGCATAGGCATCGCTCATGTCTTTCGGGGCCAGCTTCATGTCGCGCAGAAGCTCGGCCGCGGCGTTGCGGCCGGGCGCGCCCATGACGCCGCCGCCCGGATGGGTGGACGACCCGCAGATCCACAGGTCGCGGATCGGCGTGCGGTATTGCGCCCAGCCGGGGACCGGGCGGTTGAAGAGAAGCTGGTCGAAGGTCAGTTCGCCCTGGAAGATGTTGCCCTCGGTCAGGCCGACCTCTGCCTCCAGCTCGCGCGGGGTGCGCACCTCGACATGCAGGACGCGCGACTTGAAGCCGGGGGAATAGGTCTCGATCTGGTCAAGGCAGGCGGCGCCGAAGGCATCGCGGTCGGCGTCCGACCAGTCGCGGCCCTCGATCTTCGGCGGGGCGTATTGCACGAAGCAGGACATGAAGTGCTTGCCGGGCGGCGTCATCGTCGGGTCGATCATCGTCGGGATCATCACGTCCTGGAACGGATCGGCGCTGAAATGGCCGGCCTTCCAGTCGTCATAGGCGCGTTCCATCTTCTCGATGGAATCGGTGAAGTGAAGGTCACCCTTGATCGCCGGCGATCCTTCGGGAAGCGCGGGAAAGACGGGGGCGCTGTCCAGCGCGATGTTCAGCTTGCCGGAGGAGCCACGGGTCTTGAACTTCCTGACCGAGGCCATGTAGTCGGACGGCAGGTCGGCCGCATCGACATGTTTCAGCATGGTCCGCTTGACGTCCATGTTCGAGACGATGCGTTTCGCATGCACCTCGTCGCCATTCGCCAGCGCGACGCCCACCGCGCGGCCGTTCCTGACCAGCACCCTTTCCACCCCCGATCCGGTGCGAATCTCCCCGCCCGAGGCTTTCAGCGATGAGGCCAGCGCCCTGGTGATCGACCCCATGCCACCGCGGGCGAAACCCCAGGCGCCGATGTTGCCATCCACATCGCCCATGTAGTGATGCAGCAGGACATAGGCCGAACCGGGCGACATAGGGCCCAGAGCAGTGCCTATGATGGCGGAAACCGCCAGATAGGCCTTGATCACCGGATGTTCGAAGTAGTGATCCAGATAGTCGGAAATGCTCATCGTCCAGAAGCGGATCATCTCGGCGATCTGGCGTTCGCTCTGCCCGGTCAGCTGCTTGCCCAGCCAGGCGAGTTCGGCCATGTCGCGCGGGCGGAAGCGCGACGGATCGGGCGGCGTGCGCAACAGCATGGGGCGGATGAAGCGGCAATGGCGCAGCACATCGCGGGCGTAGACGTCATAGGCTTCGGCATCGCGGGGGGAATGGCGGGCGAATTCGCGGCGGTTCGCGTCATGGTCGCGGAACATGCCAAGATAATCGCCCCCTTCCATGAAGACCGCGCCGCCTTCGTAGGGCAGGATCTGGAGGCCATGCTTCGGCAGTTCCAGATCGCGCATGATTTCCGGCCGGAACAGGCTGCTGACGTAAGAGCAGTTGGAATAGGTGAAGCCGGGCGTCAGTTCGCGGCTGACCGCGGCGCCGCCGACCCAGTCGTTCTTTTCCACCACGCAGACCTTCAACCCGGCGCGGGCCAGATAGCACGCGGTCACCAGGCCGTTGTGGCCTGCGCCAAGGATCAGGGCGTCGTAGATCATTCGGCGGCGTCCAGGGTGCCGTTGGCCTGATCCTGCAGCGTCAGGTCCACCGCCGTTTCGACGGCCTTCAGCGTGTCGGTCAGGCAGGTGTCGTCAAGGCCGTGCGCCTCGCACATGAACCAGGGTTCGCGGCTGTCGGGTTCGACGATGATACCCAGATCGTGCAGGTAATAGGCCATCCGGTCGTAGAAACTGTAGTCGCTGGTCTTCCAGGCGCGATAGTTGTCGGGCGCCTCGGGCGCGAAGAAGAGGCCGAACATCGAATCGTGCCCGGCATAGGAATGCACGATGCCGCGGTCGTTCAGGATGGCGGAAATGCCTTGTTTGAGACGGTTTCCGTAAGCCGCCAGCGTGTCCAGCGCCGGCGTTTCGTCCAGGATGCGCAGGCATTCCTCGGCCGCGGCAAGCGAAACGGAATGCGCGGTGTAGGTGCCGCCGTGGCTGGCCCCGCCATAGCGGAAGGTGCGCATCACCTCTTCCCGCCCGGCGACAAGGGCGATCGGGTAGCCGTTCGCCACCGCCTTGGCAAAGGTGGTGATGTCGGGGCGGACGCCAAGGATGCCCTGCACCCCGCCCTTGCCGACGCGGAAGCCGGTCTTCACCTCGTCGATGATGAGGAGCACACCGTATTGATCGCAGAGCCTGCGGGCCAGCTGCACATATTCCGCCCGGGCCGAGATGCCGCAGCAATTGCCCTGGATCGGTTCGATCAGCATGGCGGCCAGCGTGTCGCCATGCCTGCGGAACGTGTCTTCCAGCCGCTGCATGTCGTTCATCGGCACCAGATGCGCCAGCTTGCGGACCGTCGGCGGAATGCCCTTGCCGTAGGGCACGACATCAGGGTCGGTATTCGCCTTGGGGTCCCAGCCGTCCATGTCGGCCATCCACATCGCCGCGTCGAAAAGGCCGTGATAGCCGCCCTCGACCAGCAGGTAGGATTCGCGGCCCGTATGGGCGCGGGCAAGGCGCAGGGCGGCCATCACCGCCTCGGTCCCCGAGTTGGAGAAGCGGACGAGTTCGGCGGCGGGGACCATCTTGGCGATCCGCTCGGCCACCGCCAGTTCACGTTCGGTCGACAGGGCGAAGACGCCGCCAACCTCCATCCCCCGGCGGGCGGCGGCATCCACCCGGTCGTCGGCATAGCCAAGGATCGCCGGACCATAGCCGAGGCGATAGTCGACGTAAGCATTGCCGTCGATGTCCCAGGTGCGCCCGCCCTTGCCGTGGTGGACATAGATCGTCCGGTCGTCGCCCCAGTAGCGGAAGGTCGAGGCGACCCCCAGCGGCAGGCGCTTCACCGCCTTCTGGAACTGGGCGTTCGACCTGGCAAGGTTGCGGTGCGGTGCGGGAATCACGGGCTGCCTCATTGACGGTTGCAGATGATCCACCGTGGCATTATTCTGACTGAACTGTCAATCAGAACGCAGGCGCGATCCGGGGAACCGTTTTTCTGCCCGCGCGATTGCTGTATGGAAGTGGCCGCACAGTCAGGAGCCCCGCATGGCCGCGATCGAATCTGCCCGGACCGAGGCGCCGCCGCGCAAGCTGCCCCGCGATGCAAGGCGGTTGCAGCTGATCGAGGCGACGATCGAGACGATCGCCCGGCACGGCTATTCCCGCACCACGCTGAGCGAGGTGGCGCGGACGGCGGGCCTGTCGCACGGGCTGGTCAATTTCCACTTCGAGACCAAGGACAAGCTTCTGGTCGAGGTGCTGCTGTATCTGGCCGAGGAATATCGCGCCAACTGGACCGAGGCGGTGACGGCGGCCGGCGCATCGGCGCCGGGGCAGCTGCACGCGATGCTGGCGGCGGATTTCCGGCCCGAGCTTTGCACGCCGTCGCGCCTGTCGGCCTGGTGCGCCTTCTGGGGCGAGGCCCAGGGCCGGCCGCTGTATCAGGAAAACTGCGGCTCGAACGACGAGGAATACAACCGCACGCTGGAAACCCTCTGCGGGCGGATGAACGCCGAACACGGCTATGCGGTCGATCCGGTCCGGACCGCGCGGGTGCTGCGGGTGACGACGGAAGGCGTCTGGCTGGACATGATGACGCTGCAGGCGCCCTATGCCGCGGACGAGGCGCTGGCCACGGTGATGACCTGCGCCGCCGCCTTCTTCCCCCGGCATTTCGGCGCCGAGGGGCTGAATCCGGCCTGAACAGAGACTAGTCCAGCCCCAGCATCCGCCGGTTCGCCGCCCGGTCGGTGCCGGCATCGGCGAAATCGTCGAACGCCTTTTCGGTGACGCGGATGATATGGGCCCTGACGAACTCGGCACCTTCGCGGGCGCCATCCTCGGGGTGTTTCAGGCAGCATTCCCATTCCACGACGGCCCAGCCGTCGAACCCGGCCGCCGTCAGGCGCGAGAAGATGCCGCCGAAATCCACCTGTCCGTCGCCGGGGCTGCGGAAACGGCCGGCGCGGTTCACCCAGGGCTGGAACCCGCCATAGACGCCCTGCCGGCCGGTCGGGTTCAGCTCGGCATCCTTCACGTGGAACATGCGGATGCGGGAATGGTAGATGTCGATGTGATCGAGATAGTCGAGGTGCTGCAGCACGTAATGCGACGGATCGTAAAGCATGCAGGCCCGGGTGTGGCTGCCGGTGCGTTCAAGGAACATCTCATAGCTGATGCCGTCATGCAGGTCTTCGCCGGGGTGAATCTCGTAACAGACGTCGATTCCGCAATCTTCGGCATGGTTCAGGATCGGCAGCCAGCGGCGGGCGAGTTCATCGAACGCCTCTTCCACCAGCCCGGCGGGGCGCTGCGGCCAGGGGTAGATGTAGGGCCAGGCCAGCGCGCCGGAAAAGGTGGCATGGGCGGCAAGGCCAAGGTTGCGGCTGGCGGTCAGCGCCTTCTTCACCTGATCGACGGCCCATTCCTGCCTTGCCTTCGGCTTGCCGCGGACGGAGGGCGCGGCGAAACCGTCGAAGGCGGTATCATAGGCCGGATGCACGGCGACAAGCTGGCCCTGCAGGTGGGTGGAAAGCTCGGTCACCGCGATGCCGCTTTCGGCCGCCACGCCCTTTACCTCGTCACAGTAATCCTTGCTGGCGGCGGCCTTTTCCAGATCGAACAGGCGCCCGTCCCAGCTTGGCACCTGGACGCCGACATAGCCGCAATCGGCCGCCCAGCGGGTGATCGCCTTCCATGAATTGAACGGCGCGGCATCGCCTGCGAACTGCGCAAGGAAAAGCGCCGGCCCCTTGATCGTCTGCATTCCCATCCTCCCTTGTCGTGTGGGCTTATCGGGCACTTCGTGCACTCTTCGCCGGCGGCATCGCGAGGAGTGCACGGCGTGCACGACGAACGGTCAGATCGCCAGCTTCACCCATGCGCCGTTGCGCGCCGATGACCGGACGCAGGCATCGACGAAGGCCACGCCTTCCAGCCCCTCTTTCAGGCCGGGGAAGGTGACTGCCGGGTCAAGCGCCACCCCGTCGCGGCGGGCGAGGATGGCGCGGGCGGCTTCGGCATAGATGTTGGCGAAACCTTCGAGATAGCCTTCCGGATGCCCGGGCGGGACGCGGCTGACGCGCGCGGCCTCGGGCCCGGCGCCGGCGCCGTTCCGTGTCAGCCTGATCCGCGGCTGGCCCAGGGGCGTGACCCAGAGGTAGTTGGGGTCTTCCTGCGCCCATTCGATGCCGGCCCTGGTGCCATAGACCCGCAGCCGCAGCGCGTTCTCGTTGCCGGTGGCGACCTGCGAGCACCAGAGCATCCCGCGCGCCCCGCCTTCGTAGCGCAGCAGGACATGGGCGTTGTCGTCGACCCGCCGGCCGGGAACGAAGCGCTGCAGGTCGGCGGCCAGTTCCTGCACCTGCAGCCCGGTGACGAAGCCCGCAAGGTTGAAGGCATGGGTGCCGATGTCGCCGGTGCTGCCGCCGGCCCCGGTCCGCGCCGGATCGGTGCGCCAGCCGGCCTGTTTCTGGCCCGTCGCCTCGACCGGCTCGGCCAGCCAGTCCTGCGGGTATTCCACCTGCACGACGCGAATCTCGCCCAGATCGCCCGACTGCACCATGGCGCGGGCGTGGCGGACCATCGGATAGCCGGTGTAGTTGTGCGTCAGCGCAAAGATCACGCCCGAGGCTTCGGCGGCCTTCGCCAGCCGCTTCGCCTCGGCCAGGGTGGCGGTCAGCGGCTTGTCGCAGATCACATGGATGCCGCGCTTCAGGAACTGCATGGCGACCGGGGCGTGCATGTGGTTGGGCGTGACGATGGCGACCGCCTCGATCCCGTCCTTGCGGCGGGATTCGCGCGCGGCCATTTCGGCGAAACTCGCATAGGCGCGCGGCACGCCAAGGTCGGCGGCGGAGGCGAGGCTTTTCTCGGGGGTCGAGGAAAAGCAACCCGCCACCAGTTCATACTGGTCGTCGATCCGCGCGGCGATCCGGTGGACGGCGCCGATGAACGCATCGCGCCCGCCGCCGACCATGCCCAGACGGATGCGCGGCGCCCGCGCCACATGCGCGCCGGTGATTGCCATCGTGGCCTCCCTGCAGCCGGCGGGACGTCGCCCGCCTTGTCGACTGGCATGTTAGTGGCCAGTCCGGCCCGGGGTCCAGCGGCAAGTTTGCGCTATCAGGGCCTTCAGGCGGCGCGCTGGCCTGCGGGAAGCCCGGCCACGATGGCGCGGGCGGCGGCCACCGGGTCTGCGGCGGCCCAGACCGGCCGGCCGACGACGATATGGTCGGCGCCGGCCAGAATCGCCTGCGCCGGTGTGGCGATGCGCTTCTGGTCCCCCTCGGCCGCGCCGGCGGGGCGGACGCCCGGCGTGACGATCAGCCGCCCGGCCGCCTGCGGCAGGGCGCGGATCAGCGCGGCCTCGTGCGGACTGGTGATCACGCCATCGGCGCCGGCCTCGAAGGCGCGGGCGGCGCGTTCCACGGTGATCTCGGACAGGTCGCCCGGCCGGATCATGTTCGCGTCAAGGTCGGCGCGGTCAAGCGAGGTGAGGACGGTCACCGCAAGGATGCGAAGGTCCGGGTTCCTCTTGCCCTGCATCGCGGCGCGGACGACCTGCGGATCGCCCTGCACCGTCAGGAAATCGAGGTCCAGCGTGGAAAGCCCGCGGACCGCCGCCTCGATGGTGGCGCCGATGTCGTAGAGCTTGAGGTCAAGGAAGATGCGCTTGCCGTGTTCCTGCTTCAGCTCGTTCGCGAGGGCCAGCCCGCCGCCGGTCAGCATGCCAAGGCCGATCTTGTAGAAGCCGACCGTATCGCCCAGCCGTTCGGCAAGGGCCAGTCCCTGCACCACGTTCGGCACGTCAAGTGCGACGATCAGGCGGTCATCCATGGCGCGCTCCATCGGGATTTTTCCGCTGATACGCCGCAAGGCAGCGCCTGTCCACCGCCGGGCTTTGACAGGCGCGCGGCTTTCGGCTGGATTGCGCGAAAGGGGGCGGTGATGATCCTATCGTTCGACATCGGCGGCAGCCGGATCAGGGCCGGGCTTTATGACGGCGCCCGGCTGGAGTCGTTGGGCGAGGTTCCGACACCGGCGCGGGACGAAGCCGCCTTTGCCGGGGCGATTGCCGGTTTCGCGGCGGGGCGGCAGTTGAAGGGCGTGGCCATCTCGATCGCCGGGGTGGTCGACCCGGCCAGCGGACGCGGCAAGGTGGCGAACATTCCGGCGATCGACGGGCTGGCGCTGGCCGGTCTGCTGAAGCCGCGGCTGCGCCTGCCGGTGAGGGTGCTGAACGACGCCGACTGCTTTGCCCTGGCCGAGGCGCGGCGCGGCGCCGGGCGCGGGCATGAAAACGTGTTCGGGGTGATTCTGGGCACCGGCGTCGGCGGCGGCCTGGTGATCGGCGGCCGGCTGGTGCAGGGCGCCGGCGGCTATGCCGGCGAATGGGGCCACGGGCCGGTGATCCGCGGCGAACACGCGCTGCCCTGCGGCTGCGGCCAGACGGGATGCGTCGACATGATCGGCGGCGCGCGCGGGCTGGAACGGCTGCACCTTGCGCGGACCGGCCGGGCGCTGGCATCGGAAGCCATCGTATCGCATTGGCAGGCGGGCGATGCCGCGGCGGCGGCGACGATGGACCTGTGGTGCGATCTGGTTTCCGGCCCGCTGGCAATGGTGCTGAACGTGGTCGGCGCGGGGATCGTGCCGGTGGGCGGCGGCCTCAGCCGCGCCGCGGGCGTGGTGGACCTGCTGGACCGGGCGGTGCGCGCGCGGGTGCTGCGCCAGGCGCCGGGACCGCTGCTGGTGCCGGCGGAATGCGGCCCCGACGCCGGCATGATCGGCGCGGCCGAGGCGGGATGGGCGGAATGGGCGTGATGCTTGAGGTCTGCGTCGACACCGCCGCCGGTCTGGCCGAGGCGGTGGCCGGTGGCGCCGACCGGATCGAACTGTGTTCGGCGCTGGCGCTGGGCGGGCTGACACCATCGGCCGGGTTCATGGCGCTGGCCGCCACCGCCGGCCCGCCGGTCATGGCGATGATCCGGCCGCGCGCCGGCGGTTTCGTCTTTTCGGCGGCAGAAGAACGCGTGATGGCGGCCGACATCGCGCTGGCCCGGGCAAGCGGCCTTGCCGGCGTGGTCCTTGGCGCAAGCCTGCCGGACGGGCGGCTGGATGCCGACATGCTGGCGCGGCTGATGGCGGGGGCGGGTGGGATGGACACCACGCTGCACCGGGCCTTCGACCTGGCGCCGGACCCGTTCGCGGCGCTGGACACCGCCATCGCGCTGGGCTTCCGGCGGGTGCTGACCTCGGGCGGCCGGTTGCGGGCCTCCGAGGGGCTGGAGACGCTGGTCGCGCTGCAGACGCGCGCGGCGGGCCGGATCATCATCATGCCCGGCGCGGGGATCAGGGCGGCGAATGCGGGGCGGTTCGTGGCCGCAGGCTTCGGCGAACTGCACGGTTCCTGCGCAAGGGACGTGCCCGCCCCCGGCCGGGCGTCGGAGCTGGGCTTCGGCCCGGCGGTGGAACGGCAGACCAGCGCCGGCGAAGTCAGGGCGCTGCGCGCGGCCCTCTGCGACACGGGCTTCGGTTGACAGGCCCGCCCGAAGGCGGGAACCTTGCCGCAATGGCAGGGGCAGGTTGAAATCATGGACATAGGCATAACCTACGAACGGCCCGAGGACGGGCCGGCTTCCGGCCCGATCGTCGTGGGCTGGTTTCGCAATTCGGACAAGAATGCCGTCCTCTACGACCCGCCCGAGCGTGTCACCTTCCGGCAGACCAACCGCCAGCACGCGAAATCGGCCGCGCGCTGCCCCGGCGTGATCCAGCTGGAAAGCCGGTATTTCATGGTGAAATGCCCCTTCGACCTGCATATCGGCTTCACCCGCGACGACAAGGGCAAGGCGGTGCTGGTGAACCGTGCCGGCATGGCAAGCCCGGTGCGCGCGTCGAAGATCAACGACTTCCTGGTGCTGGTGAACGAAGCCGAGTGGCGCTATCCCGACCGGCCGACCGTGCAGATGATGCTTCCCTACTGCTTCATCGCCGACGAGATGGTCTATATCACCCAGCTGTCGGCCTTCATGCATTACCGCCCCGATCCGCTGCCCGGCACGATCTTCGGCGGGCGCTTTCCGGTTTCGGTCTGGCCCCGGCCGCTGATGTGGGCCTTCGAATGGCATGAACCCGAAAAGGACATTGTCCTGAAACGCGGTGAGCCGCTGTTCTATTGCCAGTTCGAGGGGATGGACCCGTCCCGCCCGATCCAGGTGATCGAGGCGGAGCGGACGCCGGAACTGGCGACCTATATGGAGCAGATCGGCGGTGCGGTGAACTACGTCAACCAGACGTTCAGCCTGTTTCGGGCGGCAGAGGCGCTGCGTCCGAAGAAGCTTCTGACTCCGCGGAAGACCGATTGACCGCAGCCTTGCGCCCCTTGCGCGGCGCCGGCGGTTCGGGCGGAACATAGGGGTCCTGTTCTTCGAGGAACGGGATCAGGAACCGCGGATCGCCCCAGACGGAAATGCCGATCTCGGGTTCGCCGGTCGGCGACAGATGCTCGGGCGTCAGGGTGACGATGCGCAGCCGCAGCACCGCGCCTTCCAGAAGCGCCGGCGTCAGGATTTGCCCGGCGACCGGGCCGAGATGGCCGACATGGCCGACACGGCTGTTCGGCAGGATGCCAAGGAAGCGGCGGCGCAATGTGGCGAAGACGCCGACGCGGCCATCGGCCAGAAGCCGCGCCTCGGCCGGGTCGCCAAGCGAAAGCCCCGACCGGGCGACATGCACGGCGATCCCCTCGACCGGGACAAGGGGAAGGATGGGTTCCAGTATGTCGGGCATCTTGTCCTGCCTTCTGATGCTGCACCGGCTTGGTCCGCGCGGCCCGCGGCTGCAAGCCCCGCCATCCCCGGGCGCGGGAAACCCGCCGGTGGAAAGGGGTGCAATCGGCGGAAAAGGACCGGTTTGCCAAACCGCCGCGCCGCGGGCAAAATTTCCCCGGTGGCGGTGTGGCCTGCTTGAAGGCCCGTGACCGGCTACCCATGTGACGGTCAAGGCCAGGGCGGTGCGTGCCTTTTCAGGGCGTCCCCCGGCGGTGCTTATGAAAGGAGTTTGCCGATGAACCTGGAAAAGTTCACGGAAAGGTCGCGCGGTTTCCTTCAGGCCGCCCAGACCATCGCGATGCGGGAAAGCCACCAGCGGGTGCTGCCTGACCATCTCTTGAAGGCGCTCATGGATGACGATCAGGGGCTGGCGGCCAACCTGATCCGCAAGGCCGGTGGTTCGCCCGAACGGGTGAACGAGGCGATCAACGCCAGCATCGGCAAGCTGCCCAAGGTCACCGGCGGCGACGGGCAAAGCTATATCGACCCAAGCCTTGTCCGCGTGCTGGACGAGGCCGAGCAGGTGGCCAAGAAGGCCGGTGACAGTTTCGTTCCGGTGGAACGGCTGCTGACGGCGCTGGCGTTGGTCAATACCCGCGCCAAGGACGCGCTGACGGCGGGCGCGGTAACGGCGCAGGGCCTGAACACCGCGATCAACGAGATCAGGAAAGGCCGCACGGCCGACAGCGCATCCAGCGAAGACACGATGGAGGCGCTGAAGAAATATGCCCGCGACCTGACCGAGGCCGCGGCTTCGGGCAAGATCGACCCGATCATCGGCCGGGATGAGGAAATCCGCCGCGCCATGCAGGTGCTGTCGCGGAGGACGAAGAACAACCCCGTGCTGATCGGCGAGCCGGGCGTCGGCAAGACCGCGATTGCGGAAGGTCTGGCGCTGCGCATCGTTGACGGCGACGTGCCTGAATCCCTGCGCAACAAGAAGCTGATGGCGCTGGACATGGGCGCCCTGATCGCCGGCGCGAAATATCGCGGCGAATTCGAGGAGCGTCTGAAGGCGATCCTGAAGGAGATCGAGGCGGCGGCGGGCGAGATCATCCTCTTCATCGACGAGATGCACACGCTGGTCGGCGCCGGCAAGTCCGAAGGCGCGATGGATGCGGCGAACCTGATCAAGCCGGCGCTGGCGCGGGGCGAATTGCACTGCATCGGCGCGACCACGCTGGATGAATACCGAAAGCACGTCGAAAAGGACGCGGCCCTGGCCCGCCGCTTCCAGCCGGTCTTTGTCACCGAGCCGACGGTCGAGGACACCATTAGCATCCTGCGCGGCATCAAGGAGAAGTATGAACTTCACCACGGGGTGAAGATCGCCGACGCGGCGCTGGTGGCCGCGGCGACGCTGTCGCACCGCTATATCACCGACCGCTTCCTGCCGGACAAGGCGATCGACCTTGTCGACGAGGCCGCCAGTCGGTTGCGGATGGAAGTGGATTCCAAGCCCGAGGAACTGGACGCGCTGGACCGGCAGATCCTGCAGCTGACCATCGAATCCGAGGCGCTGAAGAAGGAAGACGACGCGGCGTCGAACGACCGGCTGGAGCGGCTGGAAAAGGAACTGGCCGACCTGCGCGACAAGTCTGCCGAGCTGACGGCGAAATGGCAGGCCGAACGCGACGCGCTGGAACAGGCGCGCGGGCTGAAGGAACAGCTTGACCAGGCCCGGGCGGAACTTGACCAGGCCAAGCGCGAGGGCAACTTCGCGCGTGCGGGCGAACTGCAATACGGCCGCATCCCCGAGCTTGAGAAGAAGCTGGGCGAGGCCGAGGGCCGCGAAGGCACCGAGATGGTGTCGGAATCGGTCCGCCCCGAGCAGATCGCCGAAGTGGTGGAACGCTGGACCGGCATCCCGACGACCAAGATGCTGGAAGGCGAGAAGGAGAAGCTTCTCAAGATGGAAGAGGAGCTGGGCAAGCGCGTGGTCGGCCAGCGGGCGGCGGTGGAAGCCGTCTCCAAGGCCGTGCGCCGCGCCCGCGCCGGGCTGTCGGACGAGAACCGGCCGCTGGGCAGCTTCCTGTTCCTGGGGCCGACCGGCGTCGGCAAGACCGAACTGACCAAGGCGCTGGCGGAATACCTGTTCGATGACGACAACGCGATGGTCCGCATCGACATGTCGGAATTCATGGAGAAGCATTCCGTCGCCCGGCTGATCGGCGCGCCGCCCGGCTATGTCGGCTATGACGAGGGGGGCGTGCTGACCGAAGCCGTCCGCCGCCGCCCCTATCAGGTGGTGCTGTTCGACGAGGTGGAAAAGGCCCATCCGGACGTGTTCAACGTGCTGCTGCAGGTGCTGGACGATGGCCGGCTGACCGATGGCCAGGGCCGGGTGGTGGATTTCAAGCAGACGCTGATCATCCTGACCTCGAACCTTGGTGCGCGGGCGCTGTCGGAACTGCCGGACGGCGCCGACGCCACCGCGGCGAAGCGCGAGGTGATGGAGGCGGTGCGCGCCCATTTCCGCCCCGAATTCCTGAACCGCCTGGACGAGCAGATCATCTTCGACCGGCTCAACCGCGCCGACATGGGCGGGATCGTCGAAATCCAGCTGCGCCGGCTGGAACATCGGCTTGCCACGCGGAAGATCACGCTGGAACTGGATGCCGGCGCGCGGGCCTGGCTGGCCGAGGAAGGCTATGATCCGGTCTTCGGCGCGCGGCCGCTGAAGCGGGTGATCCAGCGCCAGCTGCAGGACCCGCTGGCCGAGATGATCCTTGCGGGCGACGTGCTGGACGGGTCGACGCTGAAGGTGACGGCCGGCCCCGAGGGGCTGATCGTCGGCGACCGGGTGATCGCCAGCCGCCGCGAACGCCCGCATCAGGCGGCGCTGCACTGAACGGGAAGGGGGCCGGCGGGCCCCCTTTTCCTTTCCCGGGCAACCCTGCCGCGGCGGCCATGCACAGATGTGTGAGCGGGTGCAACTTTCCGGGCGGCGCTGCCGTATTGCGATAGTATGGCCGCAAAGAGGAGTTGCACATGCCCCGTTCCTTCCGCCCCGACCGGCGCTGGTCGCCTGATTTGCGCTGGTCGGACGTGACGCCGCAGCACCTTTGGCTGAACCGCCGCAGCATCATCGCCGGGGCGGCGGCCCTTGCCGCCAGCCCGGCGCTGGCCCGGATCGAGGCGGCGCCAAGCGAATATTCCACCGACGCCGCGCCCAACACGTTTGACGAGATCACCAACTACAACAACTTCTATGAATTCGGCACCGACAAGGCCGATCCCGCCCGCTATGCCGGCGGGTTGACGATCGACCCCTGGTCGGTGGTGGTCGACGGCATGGTCGACCGGCCCGGCACCTATGACCTGGCCGATCTGGTGAAGGACCAGCCGCTCGAGGAACGCATCTACCGCTTCCGCTGCGTCGAGGCCTGGGCGATGGTCATCCCCTGGATCGGGTTTCAGCTTTCCGGGCTCCTGGACCGTATCGGCGTGCAGCCCGGCGCGAAATTCGTGGCCTTCGAAACCCTGGTCCGCCCCGAGGAAATGCCCGGCCAGCGCAGCAGCTTCATCGAATGGCCCTACCGCGAAGGCCTGCGCCTGGACGAGGCGATGAATCCGCTGGCGATCCTGGCAACCGGCCTCTATGGCGAGGAGATGCCGCGCCAGAACGGCGCGCCGATCCGGCTGGTCGTGCCGTGGAAATACGGGTTCAAGTCGATCAAGTCGATCGTGCGGATCAGCCTGGTGGCCGAGATGCCGCCGACGACATGGAACATGCTGCAGCCATCCGAATACGGCTTCTTCGCCAATGTGAACCCCGAGGTCGACCATCCGCGCTGGAGCCAGGCCAGTGAAAGGATCATCGGCGCCGGCCTTTTCGGCGGCCGGCAGGACACGATCAAGTTCAACGGCTATGGGGATCTGGTCGCCGGGCTTTATGCCGGTCAGGATCTGGCGCAGGACTACTGATGGACCAGATCAATGCGTTCTTCCGGCGCCTGCCCGAGGCGGCCGTCTGGATGGCCGGTGCGCTGCCGCTGGTCTGGCTGGTGCAGGCCGCGGTGACCGGCGGCCTGGGCGTCGATCCGGTGAAGGCGGTCGAGCATGACCTTGGCCTCTGGGCGCTGCGCCTTCTGATGGCCAGCCTGGCCGTCACGCCGCTGCGCCGCCTTGGGCTGAACCTTCTGCGCCAGCGCCGGGCGCTTGGCCTTCTGGCCCTCAGCTATGGCGTCCTGCATCTGGTGGCGTGGCTCTGGCTCGACATGGGGTTGCGGCTGGGGCAGGTCGCCGGGGATATCGTCAAGCGGCCCTATATCATCGCCGGCATGCTGGCGCTTCTGGCGATGCTTCCCCTCGCGCTCACCTCGACCAAGGCGGCGATCCGCAGGATGGGGCGCAACTGGAACCGCCTGCACCGGCTGGCCTATGCCGCGCTGGCGCTGGGGGTTTTGCATTTCGTCCTGCTCTCGCGGGTCTGGACCATCGAGCTTCTGGTCTATGTGGCGATCGGCACGGTGCTGCTGGGCTTCAGGGCCCATGCCGCCCTGCGGCGCCGGCTGGCAGGCGGCGCGGCCCGGGCCTGAGTCGCCGCCCCCGCCGCAAGAATCTTGCCCGCGCCGCCGCGGCCGGAAGGGGAAGATTGCGCTACGGCGCTGATTTCCACCGATTTTCCGGATTTGCGCAAATTTTTCGTGCCGCGCGCTTTTTTCCTCTTGCGGCTTCCGGGGCGCATCCGTAAATACCCCTCCACCGAAGCGGAACGGCGACGGTGACGGACGGAAGCAGCGGCGAAGACGCGGTGACCGGCCGGAAAATCTGAAGACAAGGCGGGCGTGGATACGCCGGGGAACCGGCGGATCGCATCTTTTTTGTCTGAGGATCGCTCTTTGACATTGCTGTTTTATGAAGGGATATGCGGGCGGTTTGGGCGCATCGGCGTCGGACGTCTAGCATATCGGCTCACTAGGGAAGTTGCCTTTGGGTGATGGACCGATGATGTGAGTGTCAG